>MDTA01172779.1_pt1 | contig 24020 bp, 13 predicted proteins | sample 811151 | NCBI WGS metagenome assembly MDTA01 (sample SAMN05326648, study PRJNA326480) | marine metagenome | isolation source: seawater | place: Indian Ocean: South | collected 2010
CGTATCTGAAGGGGGTTGATTTTTCGAGTGCTATGCTTGCCCAAGCTGTCACTAAAAACGTATATGATAGTCTTACTAACTCGGACATCATAGACTTTTTAGCGAAACAGAGGCTAGGGTTTGATTATTTCGTAGCAACGGATGTTTTTAACTATTTTGGTGATTTATCACCTCTTTTTGATTGCATAAAAAAACGCAACGGAAAATCGGGAAAATTAGTATTTTCGACGGAACATTTAGAAGACAAAGGCTTTAACATATTACCTTCAGGGCGCTTCACTCATTCGAAAAGTTACATCCAGTCATTATGCACTGAGTATGGCTATAAACTGAACCATTTTGAATTGCGGTTCCTTCGAAAAAGTGGGTCAAAAGTAATTAATGGAGGTATTTATCTATTGGACTTTGTTAATTAGTTTGCATATCAACAATCAAAAACCAACGGCAAATTAGTATTAGCGTTCCCGTGCAAGTTTGCAGAACGCCTCTACGAAGTGTGCTTTGTATAAAAAGCGTCTATTTAAATAATTATTAGGAATATTTTAATAAAGCCTCTTCCTCAGAAATTAGGGGGTGCCCCTCAGTCTCTATGAAATCTTCTGGGAATTGAAAATCAATAGTTTTTCTCCACTTTTTAGGAGGAACAAAGGAGAACAAAAATGGGGCCACGCTCTCGATACGCTCGGCCGCTGCCAGTCCATTCTTTGTTTGTATTGCTCTCTTGAATATGGGGTCGTTTTCAAACGCGTCTAGATTGATTCCACAGCCGGGTGATCTACCTTCAAAAATTCCATATTTGATGAAATGCATCCATGGCGCCATTCCAGGTATAGACATTGATGATTGAAGGTCAGGGTGAATGGAAATGTATTGTTCAATATCGAAGAAAGTGCTCGAACCAAAAAAATTATAATGGTTATAAACATCATCGATGGGTCCATGCGCGAGGATTTCTCCCTGCCCAAGTAGAAGTGCTCGATTGCAGGTTGAACGGATTAGGTCTTCAGAGTGAGATGCTAGTACCATGATTTTGGAGGTCTGGATAAAACGACTTAGTCGCTCCTTTGCCTGTTCCATGAACTTGGAGTCACCAACACTTATCCATTCGTCCATAAGAATTATATCTGGTTCTACTTCCGTTGTAATCGCAAAGGCTAGGCGCATTAACATCCCACTCGAATATGTACGGATGGGGAGAGAAAGATAATTCCCTAAGTTGGTGAAATCTGAAATTTTTTGAATACAGGATGTTATTTGCCTTTTGCTTAGCCCCAAGTATAAACCACGCAAATAAATATTATCATATCCAGAAGCCTCCATATCGAACCCTAGGGAGATATCCAATAGTGATGCGATGTGTCCTTCGCTTTTAATGACTCCTGTTGTTGGGGGGTAGACACCCGCTAGTACCCTTAATAGTGTCGTTTTCCCGCCCCCATTATGTCCAATAAGCCCTACACGATCCCCTTCCTTTATTTCAAGGGAGATTTTATCAAGCGCTTTTATAGACGCGACACCGCCTTTGCTTTGTAATTTTCCTCCTACTATTTGGGTCAGGGACCGTTTTCCAGAAAAAATAGGTTTTTGTTTGGAAATTGGAAATTCAACGCTTACATTTTTTAGATAGATATGGGCCACTTCTACCTCTTATAACCAATAAACTAATTTGCGCCCCATCCAGGATGTTGCGGGAATAACGATTAGCCATCCAACCACTGTTATAGATAACAATATCCACCAAGTTTCGTGGCTTACAGGGTTTCCTAGAAGTGGTGCACGAATACCTTCAACAAAATGAAAAAATGGATTGTACAAAAGGATAAACGCTCGGTCTGGGATTAATGCTGGGTTCCATATAATGGGTGTTAAGAAAAAACTTAGAGTGACTAGGCTAGCTATTGTAGGAGTAAGGTCTCTATAACGTGCGCAGAGCATGCCAACTAACAGCGAAAACCACGCACCATTCATTATAATAAAAAAGACGCCTAATAGTGAATAAAAGGCATACCAAGTAACTCCCATTTCAAAGTAGATCATAACTGCTACAATAACGACGGCATTGTGAAGGAGTGCGAGAAGGTTTCTCCACAAAATTCTGTAAACATGCAGGGAGAAAGGTAATTTAATTTGTTTAATAATGCCCTCTGAATGCACAAAAGCATTACACCCATCCAAAAGAATTCCGGATATGAGTTGCCACAAGACAAAGCCAATCGCCAAAAACGGAATATACTCTTGCGTATCTACTTTAAAAAGATTCGCATAAAGTAGCCCTAGGGCTCCGATCAATACAGCCATACTCACTGTAAGCCAAAGTGGTCCTAAAATTGATCGACGATATCTTTGAAGGGTATCGTTCCAAGCAAGACGCCCCCACAGGTGATAAAGTAACAGTCCGTCACGTAGATCAACAAGTATTTCTGTAACACTACTCCGAGAATTATCTATTTTAGGTATACTGTTTACCAAGGTTCCCCCAGAAAGATTAAATAACTTTAGCTACGCTTGACGTTTGTAATTCTCTAGCACGTGCAAATTTCACAAAAATGGGTGATGGAAAGAAATAAAAAAGTTGCTTCAAAACCTATAAAATCTCTTCGATTGCAGCATTATACTAGTAATCTCATTCTAATCTAAAATAAATATGGACAAGTTTATAACGTTTATTTGGCAATCCATCTAATTTGTTATAAACACAATTGCATTGTAGGTTTAGAAGAAAGTTGCCAACAACAGAAAATCCTTTGGGTTTCTGTGAATAAAAATAACGTGCAAATTGGTTCAGGGGTCAGGTTATGGTTGGTTTTGAACAACTGGACGAGCTAAGTAGAGAAAATGATTTTCTTTATGATGAGAACTATTATCTTAATTACAATGGCGATAACTACGGACGAAACCAGAAGTGGTTAAATTTTTTTGGCACGATAGCCGATAACATAGTTCAAAAAATTCAACCAAAAACGGTTCTAGATATCGGTTGTGCATATGGTTTGTTAGTAGAGTGTCTCAGAGATAGGGGATGTGAGGCCTTTGGCATAGATGTCTCGGACTATGCGCTTTCAAGAGCCCGCAATGATATTGTTCAGTATCTTTCTGTTAGTACCATGCTGCGGCCTATAAAAAGAAGATACGACCTTATAGTGACCATAGAGGTAATTGAGCACATAAAAGAGGATGACTGTGAAACTGCTATACAAAACATGTGTGCGGCAGCAGATTCTGTCCTTCTCGCAACTACTCCTGACGATTTTGATGACCCGACACACTTCAATGTACAACCCCCAATTTACTGGGTAAAAAAATTTGCTAAATTTGGTTTTGCTCCAGATATAACCCACAATGCGGGCTATTTAACTCCATACGCCATTTTATTCCGAAAGTCGAAAAGGCCACTGGATATTCATACACAGGAGTTATTCGGGGAAAAAAAACTTCAGGACTATTGTTTCGCTAGCGCGAAACATCGAACCAATATTTTAGAAAATGAAAGGGAATTTTTTACGGGTAAAATAGAGCAACTATCTGAAATAAATAAAGTTCAGGAAAAGGCTATTTATCAGGCAGCGGAACATGCGAAAAACCTAGAAGCTATCATAGAGGTTGAACGCTCAGCCCGTTTAAACCTGCAGGAACTTTTTGACGACCGCAGCAATTCATTGTCTTGGAAAATAACGAAGCCCCTTAGAATCCTAGCCAAGTTAGTTGATGTAAATCGTCCATTTAATGCGGTTTTGATACGAGAAAAACCTGATGCGCGTCGAAGTTTTATCAACATTACAAGAAAGATCCGTTGGGTAAGGATAAATGCTGTCGGCGCTAATTCTAGGGAATATGAGGTAACGGTATTTGGAACAATTGGAAAAATTTATTCAAGGTTAACTGTATTAAAACTCCCGGTTGTCGATAACATGGCTACTTGGCTAGTTCGTATAGAACCGGGAGTTACGGAAGTTACACTAAATATGTTGCGGGGGACGCCAGACAATATTGAATTTTATCATGTGAGCAGTCGTTATGCTTGGCGCACCATTTTTTCGGATCGTTGGCGCCGTGGAAGAGGTTTTTGGCCTGCACTTGGAGTGGCATCCAGAACTTACAAAACAGCAATAAACGATGGAGTAGGTGCAGCACTCGCCAGTTTTTGGCCTTCGAACAAAAGTACCTTAGGATCCTATGACGAGTGGGTACTTCGATATGATGGGCCTGATCAGCATACCAATGTGAATAATTTTATTCGTAAGATGGAATACAAGCCTCTCATCTCAATAATAATGCCGACTTTCAATTCAAATCTGAATTTTCTTGCTGAAGCCATCGATTCTGTCAAAAAACAGTCGTACTCGAAATGGCAACTTTGCATTGCTGATGATGCGTCTACGGATAAGCGTCTAAAAGAATTTTTAAAGGCGTTAGAGGAGGTTGAAAAAATCTCAATTGTTTACAGGGATATAAATGGCCATATTTCTGCAGCAACCAACTCAGCATTGAGTCTCGCCAATGGCGAGTTTGTGGCGTTTCTTGACCATGATGATAAACTACATCCTCATGCACTCGCTACAGTAGTTAGTCAGCTAAATGAAGATAGAAATCTAGATATCCTATATAGTGACGAGGATAAAATTGATGAGCAGAATAATCGAAGTGATCCATTTTTTAAACCAGGCTGGAGCCCGGATTTATTACTATCTCAGAACTACACCTGTCACCTTTCAGTTTACAGGAAGACCCTCATAGATAAGTTGAATGGTATGAGGGAGGGAAAAGAAGGCGCGCAGGACTATGATTTAATCCTACGGGCAACGGAACAGACTGAAAAAATAAAACACATCCCTCATATTTTATATCATTGGAGGGCTGTGAGTGGATCTACCGCTTTGGGCGCGCAGGAAAAAGACTACGCACACCAAAGGGCAGTTGGAGCTTTAAGCGATGCTGTAGATCGTCGAAAATTACCGGCTAATGTATTGGAAACAGGCCTCAGTTCATATCATCGAATACGCTATAATTTGCCAACTCCAGAACCCCGTGTAAGTATTATTATCCCCACAAAAGATAGGGTCGACTTGCTCTCTGTTTGCTTGTTTGGGATTCTTGAGAAGACGAGTTATGAAAATTTCGAAATTGTTGTTGTTGATAACAACAGCACTGAAGAGAAAACTTTTAAATATTTCGAGACGATAGAAAAGGATGGCAAAACAAGAGTTTTAAAATTTCCGGGTGAATTTAATTTTTCGGCCATAAATAATTTTGCAGTATCAAAAGCGAGCGGTGAGATAATAATTTTGTTAAACAATGATATAGAAGTGATTAATAGAGATTGGTTAACTGAATTGGTTTCTCACGCAATCCGCCCTGGCATTGGAGCTGTAGGTTGTAGGCTTTATTATCCAGATGATCGCGTTCAACACGACGGAATAATAGTCGGCATGGGAGGAGTTGCCGGATATGCTCATCCAAATTTGAAGCGTGAAGATAGCGGAGAATTTGGCAGGAGTAAAATTATTCGAAATTATTCAGCTGTCACAGCTGCAGCCCTTGCAGTAAAAAAGTCCATATACGAAGAGGTTGGTGGACTAGATGCTGAAAATCTGGCTGTTGCCTTTAACGACGTTGATTTTTGTTTGCGTGTAAAGGAGCAGGGATACCGTAATGTATACTCACCGTTCAGTGAACTATATCACCATGAGTCCGTATCTAGGGGGCCAGATACAGACCCAATAAAAGCAGAGCGGTTTAAAAAAGAAGCTATTTATATGGCAGATAGGTGGGCTACATTCATACAAAATGATCCAGCCTACAACCCTAACTTGTCGCTGGTAGAAGGTTATAAAATTGATCTCGGGCGTGGTCAACAGTGGCCTTGGCGAGAGGTGGATGTTCGGATTCAATAAATGTTAAAGGCACGCCGTGACTTTTTATATAAAGTAAAAGATATAAAAAAGTTGAAGGGTCTCGAAATTGGCCCACTTAATAAACCACTGATGAAAAAAGAGGATACAGAGAAGGGCGGTAAAATCTCGTATTTGGACCATTTGTCGAGAGAGGAACTAATACATAAATACAGGGACGATAAATCGATAAATGTGGATGAAATTGTACCAGTAGATTACGTCTGTAGGGATGGAAATATTACAGGGGCTGTGGCTGGAAAAGTTTTCGATTACGTCGTAGCTTCCCATGTCATCGAGCATGCACCTAACCTATTAAGATTCTTGCTGGAAGTTGAACATATATTAAAACCCGGCGGATATTTTATTATTATAGTTCCAGATAAACGATTTACGTTTGATGTAGACAGGCCGATAACGACTTTTGGCGAGGTGTTAGAGAGATTCTTGCAAAAAATAACTCAGCCTTGTATCGCTTCGGTATATAATCATTTCTCAATGGCTACACACGCAAAGGCGCATAATATATGGCACGGTATCGTAGACCCTGTTGATTCTCGTTTGCTGGTGTCAGAAAAGTTTGCTTGGGATGCTGCGCAAAAAGTATTTGAGCAGTCAGAATACTATGACGTCCATGTAAATGTATTTACGCCAGCCAGTTTTTTTTCAATCTTGAGAAGAGCTACCCTTCATAAATTAACATTTTTCGAAGTTGAGTACTTCCGTGATACAGAGATAGGACAACTAGAGTTCATGGTTTTACTTAAGAAACGAACAAACGTGAGCGTGGGCAGCGACGATAAGGATTTCGCTGGAGTTTTTCCGAAGATAGATATGGAAGGTCATCTTTCCCCATATATGCCTCAAGTTCGTTCGCTAAGCGCTGCTTTAGAAAATATTTCAGAAAATAATTTAAAGTTAAATAATGAACTTGAGGAGCTGAAGTCCAATAGTTTCAAAAGAATAAAAGATTTGGAAGGCAAAGTAGAAATTGCTCAGAAAATGCTCGATAGGAAAAGTGTCAAGCTTATCTTATTACTCTTAGATAGGCTCTATGGCTTTTTTAGAAAACGTGAGTAATAAGGATAATTGATATTGACCGCTTGGGGGCAAAGTTTTAGAGCTTATATCGGCACAGTTTTCAACGCTAGTTATAAAAATACATGCTGTTAATTTTTTGAATTCGAGGAAGGTTTGTAAAAACTTTGTATTTTGCTAGGGGAATTTTGTTATGAATTGGGTGGCTCTCTCAAAAGAGACGCATCGTGAACGCGGGCTGAGCAAAGAGAAAAACTTTTCATTTGCTCGCGATAGCTCTCTTGTACCTCTTTGTACCTTCGAATTACAGTCGGCTGTATCATTAATTCCTATTGTTTTCGCGAATGAGCTAGATGCAACAAAGATTTGCGGGCTATTAGGTGTTGAAAAAGATAAGAATCTTTATGTCGACACCGATGGCAGATGGATGCTGAATTGGTATACCCCCACAGTTTTTCAGGCTTTCCCTTTCAAAATTGGTAAAATAGACGGTAAGAAAGATATTCTATTAATAGCAGAGAAAAGCGACTTATTTGTAGAAAAGGATAAGGGTTATCCTTTGTTTCTTGATGATGGAAGCGAGTCCGAAATAACGAAGAAACATATGGAGTTGCTTGTTAACATTGACAGGAGCCAGGAGTACATCAAAAAGGCCTCTTCCGTTATTAACCAATTTGATCTTTTAGAGCCGTTGAACTTAAAAATTAGAGTAGGGGAAGGTGAAGAAATAATTACATCTGGCCTACTCGGAGTAAACGTTGAAAAATTTAATGGCTTGGGTGGTGAGGACTTCCTGAAATTGAGAGATGTTGGCGCCTTGGATTTGATTTTTGCACACTTGTTTTCGTTGAGAAATACGCAAAAGCTTGTTCAAGCAATCCGGTACAAGAAGCATAGGGAGAAGTTAATTTCAGATTTGGGTAATAAAATCTTTGATGAGCAGGATAACTTTGATATCACGTTTGAGTAATATTAGAATTTGAAAGCAAAGCGTTTTAAATGTTGCATTCTTTGATAAAACTAAAAAATAGCGGCGGCATATGTGTCTTTTCTGCGAACTATCGTTAATTAATAAGCAATTATCGAACTTAGCCATCAAAGAATTTACTACTATCGGCCAAAAATGGGGTGAAAGCCAAGCAGCGCAAACCCCCGGTGGTACAATAAGCTACAGTTTTGCAAGTGAAAACTTTGATAATCAATTTATTGACTTTGATTCATTTATCACTGATCTGACTTTTCAACGCGAAATTACGAATGCCTTATCTGTTTGGGAGAATATTGCTAACATAAGGTTTCAGCATGTTGACGATTCACCAACGGTTGATATAAAATTTGGGTGGGTCGACCTGGATGGCCCGGGGAATGTGTTAGGGCAGACCTTAATACCTGCGAGTGGACCGCTAGACAATGTTATTGTGGCTCTAGATATAGGTGAAGATTGGTTTGTGCTGGGGGATGCCCCACCTGATAAAATTGATTTCTCTTCTACAGTTATTCACGAAATTGGGCATGCGATCGGGATTGATCATTCTACTTCTTCTCTCGCTTTAATGAATGCGCGCTATTCAACTACGATATTTAACCTGCAAGAAGATGATATAAGTGCAGCAACATCAATTTATGGTCAAAATGATGTTTCAACGGTTGAAGTTTATAGATTCTACAATCCGATATCCGGTGGACATTTCTTTACCAGCGATGTTTTCGAAAAAAGCGTGGTTGAATTTAACGGTGGATTCAAAGCAGAAGGTATTGGGTTTAGCGCGGTTGCAGGAGTAGATGAGTCGTCAAATGGCGCGGTACCCGTCTACCGGTTTTTAAATATGGATCTGGGCAGTCATTTTTTTACTGCTTTTGAGGAGGAAAAGTTGGTTGTGGAGAACTTTGAAAACTTTGTTTTTGAGGGTGTTGGATTCAAAGCTTTTGATGTCGACACGTCGGCCACAACTCCCATATTCAGATTTTTCAATACCAAAATAGGAGGCCATTTTTTTACCGCTAGCGAGATCGAAAAAAATGCGGTGATGGAACTACCTGATCTGTTATTCGAGGGGACAGCATTTTACGCTTTCGAGAACCTGACTATATGATTTAAAAATGGTTAGACTTGTTTTTAACCTCAAATTTAGTCAATGAAAATGCTTGTGTAACTTGACTAAGGTACAGTGAAGTGTTAACTAGTTTATCATGGACAAATTAACTGTGGAGAACAATGATGCTAGCTGAGGCGGGTAGCATAACTCGCTTGGAGCACAACCCGAGAGAGTTGAGAAAGCAAGCGGGAAAGTGGTTGCGAGAACAACGTTGCAGACTGGGTATTTCGCAACGAGAGCTGGCCCTTCGTGTCAATATGGATTACTACACTTTCATCTCTCAAATCGAGGCGGGTAGAGGAAGAGTACCTGCAGACCGTTATTACGATTGGGCAAAAGCAATGGAGCTTGACCCAAAAGAGTTTGCCATTAACTTAATGCGGTACTACGATCCTCATACCTACGAGCTTATTTTTTCAGATGCAGGCTCTGGTTGATAAATAGCATAAGTCACATTTGACAACGTAATTCGCTGGCAAGGTCAACTTCCTAATGGGAATAACATTTTTAAATTCAGCAACGGAGACATCCCTTGAGCGTAGACAGTCTTGGGGTAACCAAGATATCGCCGACTTTTATCGTGCGGTTGATGTCTTAAGGCAATCTGGATTAGCCGTTGAGATCGATTCTGGAATGACAGATGAAGGTGACCCTTGGTTCGTTTTTTTTCGGTCCGACAACGAAGACGTGATCGCTCATTTTGCCAGGATCGACGGTTTGTTCATTGCGGTAAGTTCAATAAATCAGAAAGTTTTTAAGGGCCCAAATATAAGAACAATAGTTGACCAAATGTTAAGAACCAATCCGCTCTTGTTACCAAAAAATGCGGCTAATGGTCAGTTACTATTACATCCAGTTGCAGCCGTGACGGCTTTTCTGGCTGCTGCCTTTGTATTAACCTTGGAAGACATAGAGCCGACTACCATCCCAGAAATAATCTCCGTCGCTTTGATAGATGCAAACGATGACCAAGTTAATAGCCTTGGCGAAACGGGTACGTTAAATAAGTCGGATACGCTTAAGGCACTACTTCCTGACGCGAGTTCTGTCAATTACAATGTTGCCATACTTGGCGCAGCCCTTATAGCGCATGAAATTAATCAAACCGGCATAGAGACAAACGGCGGCGTTAACACTCAACAAGGTGTGCTAGGAGACGTTGGTAAGCACAATGAGCGGACGGATGATCCCAACAGCAACGATGAATCTAACGATTATTTCCATCTAGTGCATACTGCTCAAAACAAAATCTATCAATTAAGTCAGGTTCCGTTGGACTCGGTTAAAATTTCTCAGGACTACTCGCACTTAGTTGGGATGGTAGAGGTCAACAACACGGACAAAGAAAATAATGACTTTTTACCCGAGGAAATAAACCTCATCACTGGGCAGAACTTTATGATCTCATATGATGTGGCATGGGATTATGAAATCGCGCCGGATACGAATGCCAATAAGGCATTTAACTCTTGGTCCAATGAAAATTTAAGATCTGGATCATTTTCGGTAAAAGACGATGTTTCTTTGGAAGCGGGCAAGCTCAAAGTTTCAGATTTTTCTGGGACTTTAAGCAATTTAGTGTCTATAGATATTTCGGAGCAGAAAGGGTTTGAGACCAGTGATCCTAAAACTTCGGACTCTTTGGTGTCTAGGCTGGATACGATGGGGGTACTTGCATTAGTCTCCTTGGAGGCACAAAAATTTGGAGAAAACCTCCAAACCCCTGTCTTCGCATCGTTGGCCACTTTGGAAAGTAACTTTTTGCAACCGATTGTATCCATGGACACGCTTGACCCATTAAATGAGAGATGGACAGAGGCTGTCGAAAAGACGGAAGAAATAGACTTTTATACTTCTCCTACAATACAACTACCTATCTTAGGCCATTCCTTGGGGAACCAAGCCCCAAACTTGGATTTAACTGATGCCCTCGATGTACTTTTTTACCAGGGTGGTGATGTCAAAATTTCAAACTTTGAACTGGGAACAGACTTATTATGGTTTTTTCTTTCGCCTAATGAATTAGCAGAAGCGAGTAAAAGTGTTAATCAGGCTGGGGATTTGGTTTTGGATTTTGGCGACATTGGAATGCTAACGTTTTTAGGCATGGTCGAGAACAGTATTACAGATCTTTATGCTTAATTTCCATTTTCTGTTCAAATAAAATTTCCAAAAAATATAAGATGGCATTTGCTCTTTCTTAAATCTAGGGCCATAAAGCTACCAAATGATAATATAACTTAGGGCAATCAAATTGGAAAAAGAGCTTAACCTCCTGCGGCAAACTGTGAAAAAATGCAGTTCCAAGCTTACAGTTGTGATCTTTTTTAGCTTCTTTATTAACATATTGATGTTTGTTGCGCCGCTTCACATGTTACAAATCTACGATCGTGTTCTAGTGAGTAGGAGTGAAATCACACTAATTGTTCTAACAGCACTGGCAGTAGGGTTACTTGTGATTTATGGTGTCTTGGAGGGTGTACGTAGTCGTCTTCTAAATAAAATAGGCCTGCAATTCGATGAGTTGATGAGCAGGCGTACGTTGAATACAATGTTTGAAATTTCAATTAAACAGCCCAGTGTTGCATCTCCTCAACAAATAGGCAGAGATGTAGACTCACTTCGCGAGTTTATTAGTGGGCCAGCAATAATTGCGTTATGTGACACACCATGGGTACCGGTTTTTATAGCGGTTTGCTTTTTTTTCCATCCAATCTTGGGTGTAATAGCACTTACTGGTGCAATTATGGTTTTTGCATTGGCTGCTAGTAACGAGTGGTTGACAAAAAATAAGTTATCGGAAGCTAATAAACTTTGGATAAAGGCAGCTAATGACGCAATAGTGAGCCTAAGAAACGCGGAGATAGTGAAAGCTCTCGGGATGGCATCCAATTTGAAAAAAAATTGGCTGATGAATCGAGATGCTGCTATGGCCCACCAAGCTCTAGCAAATGACAGATCGAGTGCAATCATAGCAGGCGGCAGGTTTGTTAGGATGTCGCTTCAAGTAATTATCCTTGCGGCAGGCGGGTATTTGGCCATCCAAGATATTATTACTCCTGGCACGATGATAGTCGCTTCAATAATGATGGGTAGGGCATTAGCACCTGTAGAAATGGCCGTATCGCAGTGGAAAAATTTTGTTTTAGTTAGAAGCGCATTCCATAGGGTTAACGATTGTTTGGATAAGCTTCCGGAACGACAGGAGGTTATGGATTTACCGGCGCCGGTTGGCCATGTAACGTTGCAGGGTGTTTATTTAGCGCCTCCCGAAAAATCGATTAGTGAAACGATATTAAACAACATCTCTATGGATTTTCAGCCGGGAACAGTGACTGGCATTGTTGGTCCAAGTGGAAGTGGTAAATCGAGTTTAGTAAGATCAATAGTTGGTGTTTGGTCGGTGGCAAGAGGCTCTGTACGATTCGACGGAGCAGATATTGCTAATTGGGACCCGGAAAAACTTGGCCCATTTATTGGTTATATGCCTCAGGACGCAGAACTTTTTGCTGGATCGGTTGCGCAAAACATTTGCCGTTTTAACGATACCGACCCTGAATCAATTATATCAGCAGCAGAAAAAGCGGGCGTGCATGAACTCATCTTAGAATTCCCAAATGGATATGACACAAATATAGGAGAGGGTGGGCAGGCGCTTTCGGGAGGTCAAAAGCAGAGAATTGCGTTAGCGAGAGCACTTTACAACAATCCGAAAGTGATAGTATTGGACGAACCTAACTCTAATTTGGATGCTGCTGGGGAGAAAGCCCTGATGAGTGCTTTAAGCGATGCAAAAAAATCAAAAGCAACTGTGGTAGTGGTTAGTCACCGCCCATCTCTACTCGCTGTGACTGACAAAATAGCTGTTCTTAATAAGGGTTCGTTGCTTAAATTTGGACCGCGAGATCAAATTTTGAGCGAACTTAACGTCAATGTTCCGAGCAATGCATAGGAATTGTCTAGTAAGCCTGAAGTTTTTGCAGCATTAAAATTTGATGAGATGGAAAATTGAAATTGGTAAACATACTTGAAACCGATCAAACAGATGAAAAGTTTGGCGATGACTCATTTTCGAGACAACGCCCTTCGTCTGACACGAATAAAGTAATATTATTCGGTATAATTGTAGTGGTTTTAATTTTTGTTGTCCTTGGATTATGGGCAGCTACTGCGCCTTTGGCAAAAGCTGTTTCTGCTTTTGCAACTTTGGCCGTCAAAAGTGAGAGAAAGCAAATACAACACTTTGAAGGTGGGATAGTTGCTACCCTCCCTGTTTCAGAGGGGCAAATGGTTAAAAAGGGGCAACTATTAGTTCGACTTAGCCCTCTTCAAGCGTCTGCCACTGTTGAACGGCACATTGTACAGTTGGATCAAGCGCTTGTAAGGCGTTCAAGGTTAGAAAGTGAGTTGAAGGGTGAAGCAAGTATAAAAATTTCGGGGCAACTGCTTGCACGCTTGGCAAATGATGAGAGAATACTTGACTTGTTAGGTGCAGAAGAAAGACATTTTGAAGCTAGAAAGAAAACACTGAATTCGACAATTACAATTTTAAACCAGAGAATTTCGCAATTGGATAATGAAATTGAGGGATTGAAAATTCAAAAGTTAGCGCGATTAGAACAATTAGAAATTTTTAAAGAGGAGTTAGGGGGACTGCGAAAGCTTTTTGAGCAGGGTTATTATCCCAAGTCTAAAATACTTGCCGTTGAAAGAGCTATCGTCGAGTTGCGTGGGGCGGCTGGAAATGATCAAGCGCTAATCGCACGCGCTCAAAGCGGTAGAGGAGAAGCAAAAAATCAAATTGTAAGTGTAAAAGAGCGTTTTAGAGAGAACGTTACTAAAGAATTACAGGAAGTAGAGGTAGAAATAACCGATTTGAATGAAAGACTGTTGGTAGCTGAGGATGTTTTAAAAAGAATAGAAATAACGGCACCACGGTCGGGAATTGTTCAAGGCCTTAAATTTCACACAATTGGTGGAGTGGTTAAACCCGGTGATGTAATTATGGAAATTGCGCCTCAGGACGAAGACTTAGTCGTAAATGCGCAAGTTGCGCCAGTAGACGTTGATAGTGTCGCTATTGGGCAAAAAGCCGAAGTTCGTCTAACTGCATTGAACTCAAGGCTAACTCCCGCAATCTTTGGCCACGTGATTTCAGTGTCAGGTGACAGTCTCAGGGAGCCTCGTACAAATGAAGCTTATTTTTTAACAAGAATCGAAATTCCCAACGAAGAAAGGGAAAAACTTGGGGATACAAAGTTAACCGCAGGTATGCCTGCAGACGTACTTATACAGACTGGAGAGAGGACAGCATTGAATTATATGCTTAAACCAATGATCGACGCTTTTTCCAGGGGGTTAAACGAGGAATAGCAAAAACTAACAGGAGATAATCATGCCCGCTGACAAAGAGACAACGCAACCTGAATTAGAAAACTCAGCAAAAATTAACCAGATAGCTCTTGAAATTATAGAGCCCGCACTTCAAAAAGCACTTGCGGCTGCCAGAAAGAAGGGGTCCGCTCAAGAAGTTCTTAGCGCCCTAGCCAATTGTTATGGAGGTTTGCTAGTGGATATCATGGGAAGGAGAGCGGCTGCGACTTATCTTCAGGGACACGCAGTTCATATAGCATCAGTTAAAGAACCGGCTTTAAATAGCTAAAAACAATGATTTTTTTAAATAAAATAAAAAAAAAGTTTGCGCTGGTGCTTGAGGTATAGTAAATACTGTACAGCATGATTCGATCTACATAATTTTAGATCATTTCTTGTCTATGGCGGGGGCTCCGAAAGAAGGTCAAAGGCCTTCTTTCGGGGCAATCGTCTCTTATGTAGAAGAAGAAAAAGCCCTGATTAAGAAACCTTTCACTTGGTGGAGCAGGCAACATAAAATAAGAATAGTAAACCTTTAGGAGTAGTTAAATATGTCAAATGCAGCAGTCTTTGATTCCAACTATTATCTGTCGAATAACGCGGATGTTGTTGTTGCGATATCACAAGGGCACTTTGCAAATGCCCTAGACCACTTTAACCAGTTTGGTGGGAAAGAGCTTCGTGCTCCAAATGCCACGTTTAACCCGCAGTACTATGCGATCAATAACTCAGACGTTCTTAACGCGGTTTCGTCGGGCGTTTTTGCAAACGTTTTCGCTCATTTCCAAGCATTTGGCGAAACTGAAAACAGAGCCCCGAACGTAAACCTCGCTAGTTTTGATGCAGCCGGCTACCTCGCTGCCAATGCGGATGTTGCAGCTGCTGTTACAGCTGGTAGCTTTGCTTCTGCTTTAGATCACTTCATTCAGTTTGGTCAAAATGAAAGCAGATCTGGTTCAGGTGTTACAGAGGCTGCCAATCCTGGGCAGACATTCGCTCTAACGACGAGCACAGATGCGATTGAGGGTACAGCGAATGGTGATACGATTAACGCATCACTCATTACCGAAGGTGGAGTTGCTAACCAGCAGTCTCTAGGCGCTCTAGATAGCATAGATGGTGGCGCGGGCATTGACACGCTAAATTTCACTTATAATACGGCTGTAACACCTTTGAGCATTGCGAATGTTGAAAAAATTGTCCTCCAAGATGCCGACGCTGGGTCGGAGACAATTGATTTCGTCAATGTGACAGGAGTTACAGATCTATCATCCATCGCAGCTGGCGGCGCTGTTGACGTGAATAACGTTAATTCATTAGTCAACTTATCCCTCAAAAACCAAGCCGTGAACGTAGACATTGACTACACAAACACTGTTATATCGGGTGGTTCCGATGTTCAAAATCTAACGGTCGAGGGTGTTACTTCCGGTGATATAACGATTGATGGCGTTGAAGAAGTTAAGATTACATCAAACGGCACTGGCACCAACAACTTTGACATCAACGACACGGCAACAACTCTAGCAAAGCTGACAATAGAAGGCAGTGCAAACATCACAATCGGTAGTGTTGCAGCCGCACTTGAAGCTGCAGTTGTAACCGTCGATGCGGCGACTGCAACAGGAAACGTCAGTGTCAATCACGGAACAAACGCTGCTGTGGTCACTATGACGGGTGGATCCGGTAACGACACATTTATCCTTGATGGTACCTACGTTGGCGGTGCTAGCGGTGCAACGCGTGACACAATCAACGGTGGTGACGGAACTGATACGGTTCAAATTAACTCTGCGGCAATAACAGCGTCACAGGCTAATTTGACCAACATTGAGGAACTTCAGATCGCCAACGCTTTAGCGCACAATATAGATCTAACTCAAATCGCTGGTGCAACTACGCTGGACCTTTTGAATGCTACTATTGGCGCTCAGACAATTACCGTAAACAGTGGCTCTAACATTAAAGCCATAACCGGTGACCACGGCGACAACGCACGTTCCTTTGTAGTAACAGGAACAGGAACTGACGACTCAATCACCATAACGACAGTTGCTGGTAGTGACTTTGGTACAGCTACGCAAACCTTTACTGGTCTAGAAACCGTGAACGTTAACAGTGGTACAACAGCGGGCGCAGCCGTAGAATTTGGTGCAGCCGTGACAATTACTAATACTGCTGGCGGTAGCGCTAAACTGGTCCTTACTGGTGTCAACAGTTTTGATCTAAACGGTGCGGTCACTGCAGATGAGATCGATGCAAGTGGTATGACGGGTAATGGTATCCTTGATATGACGGGTTCATCGCTCGCTGGGGCCGGTAAAATTACCGGTACGGCAAACAACGATATAATCACCGGCTCATCTGGTGCTGATATCTTGGTTTCTGGTAATGGTGCGGACACAATTACCTCTGGTGGCGGTGCTGACGTTGTAACAATGACTGAAACAACTCAGGCTGACGACACTCTGGTATTAGGTGCTGAAGCAATTGTTTCTGTTACAGGTTTTGATACAGGCGCTTCTCAAGACCAGATCGATATTGATGTTAGCGCATTCAATACAGATAACCTCTCCGACTCAACTGGTACCAAACTAGTTGCCGCAACGGCAGCTGGTTTAATCAGTTACACTGTTGGTAACAATGCTGCCGCTAACGCTACCGCATCAAACATTCTTTTCGTTACCAACACAACTGGTATCAATGGTATCGCAGATGTTAACACGGCACTGGGTAACAACAACTTGACGCTTGACGGTGGCGGAACCGCCTTTGCAAATGGTGAAGGTCTGCTGACAGTGTTCTATGATGCTAACGACTCGAAGATGGTCCTTGGCTATCTGGAAGACAGCGCCTCTGGCACAGCGGGTGTCTATGATGGTACTGGGTCAACATTTGTTGAATTCGGTAACTTTACAATGACAGCAGCAGAATACGCAGCTATAGACGCTACTAACTTCGATTTCATCTAATATTCGAAATCAAACTTAGTTAAAAGAAACTTATGAGCCTCGCTCCCCTTTCCAGGGAGCGGGGCTTTTTTATGTCAAAGAAATGTTATGAATATAAAATTATGCTGTTCTAAAGTAATACGAGAAAAAGACACAAAAAAAGACCCTAAGCACAAAGTTACCCGTTTAAGGGGCGAGTAAGCTGGGCTTCTATGAGCCTTACAAAGGTTGGGCCTAGATGGTATTTATCAATGTGGTGAAGCTTGTTCGAAATACCACTTTTACTTGCGGTATGTTTATATGTTTCAATTAAGCCACACTTATATTTGTTCGAAGCTTCCTTGAGGCCTTTATTAAATTCGAGAATGACTTCTAGCCTTTTAGAGAGGTGTTCATGAGGGCGAGGACCTTCTTGCTCAATCGGGGCAGGTACATCAAAAACGAAAACTTCACAGTCCCTTTTTCGTAAAATACTTGAAACATATGAGATATACTTATGGGCGGTATCTCTTGCTACTGACTTTACGTCACCGCCATGGCGGGATACATGATCAAGAATTCCCTCCTCGGCTCTACAGTCTATTTCCCCAAATGAAAGGAAGACCGTTGAATTAAATGGAAGATGCGCGGCGTGAAGATTAAACAGAGTTTTGTAACCAGTTGATTTATCGGAACCGAGGTGAAAAGCCTTAGCGCCTGCGATCCACATCGGTACTATTCGAAAAGTCTCATTATTTCTTTTTAATCTCTGATGGGCATATGAGAGGCAATGGCTCTCCCCAATATGAAAAATGTTTCTTTTGCTCGAGTGTAAAGTGGTTGATTTGCCATTACTGATAAGATGTCCAATCATTGTGGTGTAAGCAAGGCAGAACCGTTGATTATAAGCGTCTAGCTTTGCCAGGTTGGTAGGGGTCAAATGATCGGACAGCTGTCTATGTATTTTAAGTGAGAGGTCAAAATCTCCGGATAAAAAGGAGGTGAGTAAACGGCTACACAGGAACCTCAGACTTGTCCGACCGTATCCTTTTTCAATATGTTCTAGAAGGATTGAAAAAGTGCCCTTTTGACTCTCGGGAAGCTGTGCCAAAAGTATCGAACCGTTATCAATAGCGTGAGTATTGCTAAAGTTGTATGTAAGCGCGCGCTGAAAACAATTTAATGCACCAAAAATCTCCCCCACTTTTTCGAACGAAATCCCCAAATTGTTAATAGCTATATCAAAACCCGGTTTTATTAAAATTGCCTTCTTCAACTCGTTGCCTGCTTCTTCGTACCGGAATAGGGTATTTAATGTTGATCCTAAATTTTGCCGCGCCTCCGGAAATACTGGGTTAATATTCAGCGCAGACTCGAATTGGAATATAGCTTTCTCATAATCTTTCAACTTACTCAGAGAGTTGCCGGCATTATTGTAAGCCGGCGCGTAGTTCCGAACAATAAGTGTGCTTTTTTTGAACAGCTTTAGAGATATAGTGTGGTTATTCATCTCTGAATGAAGATTCGCATAGTTATTATATACCTCTCCTTTTTGCGGCGCCAAAATGATACTTCTGACAAAGGCCTTTTGTGCCTCCAGCTTATCAAAAACTTCACTGAGCCCTACACCCAGCATATTAAACGCCACCGCAAAATCGGGTTTAAGCTCAATCGCCTTTTTAAAAAAGTATATAGCAGACAGTTTATCCCCAAGGCCTCGTTGGCATTTTCCTAAATCTAATATTGCTTGCGGATTTTTTGGCCATATGATTGTTGCCCTTGAGAAGAAGCGGAAAGCATTTTCCTGTTTCTCATTACCACTGAATATTGATCCCAGGTTGCTATAACTATCGGCAAAATCGGGTCGTAATATGATGCTTTTTTGGAATTTATTAAAGGCTGTTTCATATTGGGAAAGACTGGCAAAAGCTGCGCCCAATAGATTTATAACGTTATGGTCGAGTGGGAAACGCTTGAGGTAATTGTGACCTTGTTCGATAACAGTATTAAATTGTTTCTGATTGAAAGAAGAGAGAAGCCTCGAAAAAACGTCTTTAGCGCTTTGATCAGGGGTAATGAAGGGAGAATGAGGCTTGAAAATCATGGACTCAAGTTCATCTACGTCGTCCCCAGACAAACCCCGTCTCTTGCCGTTTATTAGGGTCTGTTTCGCCTGCTCAATTTCTCCCGCAAAATATGAATATTCTATAAAGCTCATCCAGAATTGTTTGATGTTGGGGCGGGCTTCAAGTGCGCACCGCAGGTAAGGCAAAGCCTCCTCTAACATGCTGCGGCTGGCTAATAATACGCCCAAATTATGATTAGTATCTGGGTCTTTGGGGGCCGCACTTAAAACTTCACGATATAATTCTTGCGCAAGGTCAAGTTTCCCTGATTTATGCGCTTTTATTCCTTCGATTAGAAGATTTCGTAACGTCCTATCCATATATTTTTGCGCTATACAATGTGGCAATCTAGCTTATCCGCTGTCGAGCAGATAGACGCCCCTATAACCTCGAATACTTTGAAGAGACAAACAGATCAGTTGTGTTATAGAAAATGTCGTTGGCACCAGCGCCACGTTGATCCACCTTACTATTCGTTAAAAATCTTTGACATGCTACGCGAAATAAAGGGTAAAACCTATAGTCACACCATAATGCCGTTTTGCGTTCCTGAAAACTTTTTTCTCTGGTGACTTTTATGAACTCATTTCGGCCGATTATACAGAAGTTAAGCTTTAATGATTTGCTGTAGCTCGTCGCGCCCGCGTCCGCTCAAGATATTCTAAAATAATCTCTATAACCCCAGATTACTAGTTGTAACCCCGTGCTTTTTTCAGTCAGTTTTATCATGTATTTTCGCAGGGATTTGCGCAAACAAGAGCATTGGCGACCTGCATTTGTAAACAGACCCCAGCTGCTAATTTTGAATAGCATTTATAGTCGTCTTTATGCTAAAAAATTAGAACTATAGCGATCAGAAAAATAAACTGTATTAGAAACCTTAGCTGACTAAATAAGTTTTATAACGATTTCTATTACCCTAGGTTGTCTATCCACGGCCATTCGTAATTGATCCTCTTTGTGTTTTACGACCGTCAAATCTTAATAATCCATTTTCATAGGAATATTCTAAATAGATACCAAAAATCAGGGGGTATAAATTTTCTATGAAATTTGAAGGTTTTTCCAATAAATTAAATATATTTACTGTAGCCAGACTTTATAGTTTAATTCCGCCGCCATCAGTTTTTCAGTGACGGGTATCGAGTAGCGCCTATTGAGGAAAGTATGTCATCTGCAGCAAAATTTGATGAATTATACTATCTATCAAATAACCCTGATGTACTGTCGGCGGTGAATGCGCGCGATTTTGAGCAGGGGTTAGACCACTTCGAAGTGTTCGGCGGAAAGGAGTTAAGGGCGCCTAACGAATATTTTTCTCCTAGCTATTATCTAACGCAAAACCCAGATATCTCCTTAGCGTTGGAAGACGGATCTTTTAAGACTCCATTCCATCACTATCAGCTCTTTGGTGAATCAGAGAATAGAGCACCATCATCGCGTTTTGATGGCTTCGACGCTCAAAGTTACTTAGCAGCAAATCCGGATGTGGCTGCTGCGTTATCTAACAATCTATTTATGTCCGCGTTGCATCATTTTATAGATTTTGGCCAGTTTGAGGTAAGGCCGGGCTCAGGAATTAATGCGCAAACATTTTTTCTCAGCTCAGGACTAGACGACATTCGCGGTGGCCCTGGCGCCGATACGTTCATTGCTGGACCGAACACATTACAATTAGGTGACCTGATTAATGGCCAGGGGGATAGCGACTTATTATCGATATCGCTAGCCTCAAATGAACTAGCAAACGAAGACTTATTTAATATCTTATCCAACTTCTCAGGTATAGAAAATATTGCGATTTCAGCGAGTACTTTCTTTTCTCTTGATTTGAGTAGGTTATCTGACCTTGAAATGTTGGAACTTCAGTCTGGGAAAACACCGCCTAATTCTGTTGTTACCGTTACACTTGGGCAGAACCAAGACCTGAAAATCAATAATGTCGAAACTAGCTCAAATAGAACATTTACCCTGTCTGATGGTGGTATAAAAATCATTCAGGAAGATCATCAAGATGTCTTAAACCTAACTTTAAATGATGTGGGGCCAGCATCTAGCTCCGAGAATAAAGATATTTTTATTGATATAGCGGGCCGGGGTATAGAAACCGCGAATATCACTACGAGTGAGGAAAGTTATATTGTTCTTCAAAACTCTGGCGGGAATCTTTTGAACCTAAACATACAGGGTTCAGGTGAACTAGCGATGTCAAATTTTTTGAGCAGTAAAATAAAAACGTTGGATGCTGGTAACTCTTCTACCAGTCTAAAGGCGAAATTTGAAATAGGGGACCGTACCATTACGTCTGGTTCTGGAAATGACATAATAGAGATAAGTGGCGGCAGTAATAATGTAATTATGGGTGATGGAAACGATAGTCTAAAAATTCAAGATGGTGTTAGTAATTTTGTCAGAACAGGTTCAGGTGCGGATAATGTGGAAATTTTTGCGGGAAAAAATTCCATTATTACTGGCGCTGATGCTGACGTCGTGACTATTTATAATGGTGTGAATACGGTAGATACCGGAGGGGGAAGTGACCGCGTAAATGTAAGTCGAGGAAATAATACACTTTTCACGTCTGAGGGTAATGACGTTATTGACGTGTCCGGAGGAACTATTGGAATTTCAGCTGGTAATGGCGATGATACTATTAATGGGTATAACGATACGATTTTTAGCAATTTAGATGGTGGCGCAGGAACTGACACACTAAATATTTTTTCGAATGGTAGTGTGGTCTTGCCCGCGTTCTCAAATTTCGAGAATTTTATTTTGTCAGATACGGTGCATCAGTCGCTTGATTTCAGCTTATCAACAACTTTAAGAGGTGTTGAGCTTGCCTCGGGGACGACTATTGATGGCTCAACGATAACTCTTACGGTGGGAGCGGGGCAAGCTGTTACTTTGAGCAGCATTGCTGACGGGGATACGGCCGCTGCTTCGTTAGCTGACGGAGGTATCGTAATAGCGCAAGGAGCATTAATTAATTCTTTAGATTTAACACTCAATGATGTAGGTCCTTCAACTTCAATAGCAAACGAAAACGTTTTTTTAGATATCGCAGGCACAAGTGTGGCGACAGCGAGCATCACGTCAGGAAATGATAGTTTTGTTGTCCTTTCGAACTCTGGAGGTGCTTTAACCGGATTAACTCTCTTGGGCTCTGGAACAATGGCATTGGGTACACTTCCAACAAGTATTACTAATGTAAATGGTGCTGCTGCTTCGGCAAACTTAACAATAACTATTGGGAGTATCGGCTCGAACACTATAACGGGTGGAACGGGTAACGACGCTATCACATTAACTGGCGGTACAAACATAGTGAACACTGGAGATGGTAATGATATCATTACGACTTCTGGAAATCTAGCAGGTGGTGATAGAGTCAATGGAGGGAATGGTACAGACACATTGGAACTAATTCACACTGGTCTAGTCACTATTCCATCTACGGCAAATCTTACCAGCATCGAGCAAATAACAATACAAGATTCAGTCCATCAAAGCTTAGACTTTTCTGCCCTAACAGATATTACTGGTATAGAATTAAACTCTGGAACGACATTAGATAATGCGACTATTTTAACAACTATTGGCGCGGGCCAGTCGCTGACATTAGACGGTATTACGGATGGCGACACCGCTGCGGCTGCGCTTGCTGATGGGGGGATACAGATTAGACAGGCTAATTCTGTCACTTCGTTAGATCTGACCGTGGACGATATAGGGCCTGCCACAGCTTCCGTAAACCAGAATGTAGTCGTAGATATTGCGGGAAATGGTGTTACAACGGCTAATGTGACGAGTGCGAATGATAGTTTTATTGTGCTTGAGAACTCAGGTGGAGCATTATCAACACTCAACTTAGATGGGAATGGAAATTTAGGTATCATGAGTGCCTTGGCCAATTCAGTGACTAATGTCAATGGGGCGAGCTCTACCGCTGATTTGACCCTAACTCTCGGAACGGGTGGTAGTTCTACTACTACTGGTTCCGGCAACGACATGATAAGTCTTACGGGCGGAGCAAACACAGTCAGTACAAATTCAGGTCAAGATAATATAACCGCATCTGGCGGGACCAATAGTGTTAATACAGGTAACGGGAACGATACTATAAACCTGACTGGGGGCACTAATACTATAGTTACAGGCAATAATAATGACACAGTGACGGCCTCTGCTGGCAATAATGATATAGACACCGATAATGGAAACGACCAAGTCACGCTGACTGGTGGCACAAATGATGTCAATACGGGTAATAATAACGATACGGTGACGTTGTCGGCTGGAACCGAGACAGTTCATATGGGTTCCGGTAACGACACCGTGGTAGCCGGGGCCAATCTGTCTACTTCTGATAGTGTGAACGGGGGCGATGGTTCCGGCGATACTCTTGAAATTACTTCCGCTTTAACCGATGCTCTAACAGCAAGGCTGTCGAACTTTGAAATATTAGAAATAAAGGGGGGCGGTGGGCTTACTCACGACATAACGGGTCTTACCGGGTTAACAAGTCTGAAGGCCAGTGGGGCCCTTACTGGTGCTATTGTGATTACC
>MDTA01189751.1_pt1 | contig 24016 bp, 31 predicted proteins | sample 811151 | NCBI WGS metagenome assembly MDTA01 (sample SAMN05326648, study PRJNA326480) | marine metagenome | isolation source: seawater | place: Indian Ocean: South | collected 2010
GGTTTTCCTTCAGCTTCCTCGTGTTTCTCAATTGATCGATACTTGCAAAATTTATAATCGTATTCTATAATTGAGTAGCTCAGGTTTGCAATAACTACAGGAATCAGCTGCTGTTGCATTGATGTGTAGTTGCAAAATACCCAGTGCTTTCCAACACCTGCTTGAATTAATTCAGGTGATACCTGATTGGCTTTTACCCAGTAAGTTGGAATTGTGGCAGAATCTATAAGTGCTTGCGTTGTAAGCTCAGCACCTCCAACATATTCATCAACAAACATATCTGCAACAAAAATAACTTGTGCTTGATTAAATTTGTTTGAATCAAATCTACTAACACTTCCTGTATCAAATGGACTAGTTAACATATTTTATCTCCTTTTGTGCCAATAATACAGCTTATTGACCAAGAGATAAAACTATTTTTTAATTATTGATTAACGATTAGCTTTCTAAAGCTTCTATTCTAGCTTTTAAAGCATCGTTTTCTTGTTTAAGCTGTTGAATTGCTTTAACCAGATGAGGTATAAATCCAGACTGTCCCATTTGTTTGACTGGAAAGTCCCAACCGTCCCATGGCCCTTCTGCCACAAATTCAGGAAATTGCTTTTCTACGTCTTGAGCAATAAAACCGATTTCTTCTAGAGGACCCAATCTATTTTCCGGAGCTTTTGTAGGATATATCACTCTAAAAGATTTTAAATTTAATTGTGATAACCTGTATAAAGAATCAACAGTTGAATCTTTTATATCAGTCTTGACTCTCTCATCTGAAGCAGCAGAAAATTCTGCTTTATCACCGGTGTTTTTATATCTTATCATCGATTGTGCAGTTTCATTACCGTCTTTTAACATCACCCAGATACATCCGTTTCCGGTACCGGTAGGGGCATCTAAACCGGCCATAATTTCAATACCTACTCGATTAAAATCATTTCCATCATTATGAAATGTAGCTACTGGTGCATCATCATTATTAGATTTTACCAAAAATGTGTGTGGAATTACTGTAGACTCCTCAACTAAATTTCCTACACCTAGCCTAGATCTTACTTTAAGATAGTTATGAGTTACTGAATCGCCACTTGCGCCAATAATAACATGACTACCTGATGGGTTTAAGTAAAGATCCATAAGACCAAAATCGCTAGTCGCACCCGATTGATCTACGGCTTGGATTGTCTGTTGATCAAAATTTATTCCTTGACCGGAACCAACATTTCCTACACGAAACATTCCTTGACCTTTTGGGTTTCCGTTACCTATTTTGTAAGTAAATTGACCTTCAACAGGATTGCTATACGGGTAAGTACTGTCATTAAAAGGGCCGGGGACAGTTACTAGTCCTGAGCTTGATACATGGAGTCTTGTAAAAATTCCGTCACCGTTTGGTTGGTAATACGCAGCTGAGGGATCATTATAAGTTTTTCTTGTACCAAGATGCAAATTCATCTTTCCGTAGTCACCATCACCCTCTGCTTTGATAGAAGCGCCCATGGATATACCTGCAGATCTACTAAAACCAATTCCGCATGAACCGGTTTTTTCAGCAGCGAATGCTCCTAACAAACTAGAATTATCAAAGCCACTGATTGTGATTCCATATTGATTTGCAGATTTACTCTGATTTATGCTTGAACCCGCGGGTTCAAGTATTTCAAGTATTCTTGCCCTAACCCCTGTTACACCGGATGCTCCCATACCTATTGTTCTTTTATTACCCTCTTCAGAACCTCCAGGATTGATACCTGAATTTTGTGATGGTGCACTAATTCTAAAGTAATTTCGATCAGCCTTATGTGTTCCTGTGTCCCCTCCATCTGGACTAAAAAATGTAACTCCTGCTGCTTGACCTAAATTTTGACCGGTGATATCTGAATTTGATGTGACGGTTCCTGAAACATGTAGATCTCCCCCTATAAGCGTGATAGCACCACTGGCTTTACCTCTACCATTAGGTTCTGTGCTACCTGAAATGAACATAAAAACATCTTTTCCGACCTGATCAAGCATAGATGTGTCAGTTATTCCTCCTGCAATATCTGATGCATTTGATGCAGAATAAACAGCTATCCCTATATTATTTCCTGCCTGAGCTCCTCCTCCTGAGAGGCCTCCTGACGCTATTAACTTTGTCACTCTAATTTGATTTGATGTAAAATCTTTTGATGGCATTGTGCCTCCTAAATTCCAATTACTTGTACTTGAACAGTTCCTTTAAATGTATCATCACTAACTCTTATTGTCACCCCAGTAGTGGTAATATTTTCTATATGAGCATTGACATTATCAGAGTCAACAACTACTACAACTGAAGGTATTGATCCATAAGAATTAGAAAAAGAAATAGATTCCTGACTGTTTCCTGAAAACGTTACGCTATGAACTTCCATTGTAAATGACATAATGTTAACTCGGGGCTATTGCGTGAAAATGAACGCTACCTATAAAGTTTGCATCACTAACTCTTATCTGAACTGTATTTAAATCGACAAGCTCAACATAAACGTTGACATTTGCAGAAGATCCTCCCGATGTTTGTGCAGCAATTGCTGTTATTGTAGGTACTGAACTGAAAGTTGTAGTAAAGGTATGTGTTCCTACGTCAGTCTTATTGTAATTTATGATACCTACTTCAATCTCTCCAATACTAGATCCTCCACCTAATACAGTTTCAAAAACAGGCTTTTTTCTCAAGTACGGATATGTTTTTCTAAATCTATTTCTATCTCTTTTTGCCATGATACTCCTCACAGTATAAATATCAGACAATATCAAATTTATCTAAATTATCTTTGAAGCTATTGATGCTAACGAAGACCTCTCACCTTTTTTAAGTAATACATGTCCTGCTAGATTACTCTCTTTAAACTTTTCTGCAACAATTGTAAGACCGTTTGATAGTGAGTCTAAATAAGGTGTATCAATTTGATCAATGTCACCGAGTAGTACAATCTTACTATTTTCACCCATTCTAGTTATAACAGTTTTTAATTCATGAATTGAAGCATTTTGAGCTTCATCAAGTATGAGAAACGTATTTGAAAATGTTCTACCTCTAATAAATGAAAGAGGGGCTATTTCTATATGACCCTTATCTTTCATTGCATGAAAATACATCAAGTTTTTATCTTTTAAACCATGTCTAAAGTTATCCATAATCGGTGCCATCCATGGCATCATCTTGTCATTAACATCACCCGGTAAAAAACCAATGTCTCTCCCTACTGGTTGAATATTTCTTGTGATTACAATTCTCTCATATTTCTTTTTATTTAATGCGTCTATCGCTGCCATTAATGTTAAAAAAGTTTTTCCTGACCCTGCAAGCCCTGCGAGCGAAACAAGAGGGATATTTTCATTGCAGAGTAAATTTAAAGCATATACCTGCTCTCTATTTCTTGGTTTGATGCCCATAAAGTCATCCATCAGCTGCGAATGTTCAGGAGTTTTTTTGATCGATCCGCCCTTGTTCATCCCAATAAAAGACTGGCTACCATTTTTCAAACAAAAGAATTGATTTTCATAAATATGTTGATTACATAGTGCTTCAATAATTGATATATCTTTAATTTTCTCACTATAAACATCATCGATGAAAGTGTTTTCAACATCTATTTCAATGTGACCTTGGTATATTTCTTCTGAATTATTTATTATTTTGTCTTTATAATAATCTTCTGCAAGTATACTCAAAGCATCACATTTTACTCTAAAATTTATATCTTTTGTGACGACTACAACTTTCTTACTTGTATTGCCTTGAAGATGCATTGCCAGCGAAATAATCTTATTATCAGCTAGATTAGGATCTAAACCTATCGGAACATCTCTCATTCCTCCTAGCTCAACACGAATCGTTTGATCATTTTGGATATTTATACCTTGGTATAATTTACCAGTGCATCTAAGATCATCCAGGTATCGATTAACATATCTAGCATTTTCACCAACAATTCCTTTCTTATCCTTAAATCTGTCTAACTCATCTAGAACAACAAGCGGAATCACTAAGTCATTACCAGGAAAAGAGTGTATTGATGATTTATCGTAAAGTAATACACTGGTATCGATTACAAATAATTTTCTACTATTTAGTTTAGACAAAATTTACTCCATTGTTGTTCTTAATTATCCTTTCTGTGTATAATATGTTTAAACTATTTTAAGTATAAGGAGTAGTAATGAAATGTTATAAATTTCAAGAACAAAATTGCACAGGATGCAAAGTAAAAGAATGCAGATACTGGATTGAAGACATGTCTTCAGGAAATTGTGTAATTGTAGGTACAAAAAGAAAAGAGTGGACACTTCAAGATATAGGTGACCTATTTGGTGTCACAAGAATGAGAATATGTCAAATAGAAAAGCAAGTACTCACTAAAATTAGAAAAAAGATTGCATTATAAAAAAAGCTCACAAGTGTGAGCTTTTAAACAAATCATGGAAAAATACAATCTTATTCAGCTGATTCTTTGTCATTAGTAAGGGTTGCTTTAACTAGTTCAGTTGCTTGCTTCTTTACTAGTCTAAGTCCTTTTCTAACTCTAACTCCTGCCGATTTATTGCCCTTGACAGCGTTTTTAACTACATCGCTTTCTAGGGACTCAACCAAAGTTTTTAATTCTTCCCACTGTCCTAAAAGTACGTTTGATTCAGACATTTTTACTCCTTAATTTTGTCAAACCCCTAATAGTTTATTACTTTTGCTATCAGGTTCTTCTTCATCATACTGTGATTCTTCATCAGGTTTAATGCCAGACCTATATTTTTTTAAAATTTTAGTGATGTCTTCCAACGCAGATCTATTTTCTAACTCTAGCGATAAAAAATATAATATATCTAATTTATGATCTTCATTAACACCGTAGTTAATAATTGTCTTAACAATGTCTCTTGACTCTTGTATTCTTTTAACATCTTTCTCGCTACTTGTTTCACCTAGCTTCATAAAACTCTCCTATAATTTGATCTTCAATAATCTTAGTTTGGATTTTTATCTTTTCACCCTCTTGTAACTTAAGAACTTTGACGACAATTTTATCTTCAACAATATCTCTTTTAATTACAACAGGCTCACCCCACCTCTCTTCATCAACAATATCAACAATATGCTCCCATGTAGCATAATCACAGTTATGATTAGATAAAAGCATACTCAACTTATCTGTTAACTGAATGGACATGTCTGGTATTGAAAGACCGGTATTAAAATCTTCTTTACCATATACAATTTCAGAGCGGCAAACATCATAAACTTTATGAACTATTCCACAGTTATTACACTGAGCGTACTTTTCACAAACTAGACCGTCTTTAATCTTTGAATATACAGAAAATTTATGATACAACGGTGGATCTCTTCGCTTATACTGTGGTAATATACAGTGACACTCAATAAGATGTTTTATGCCGCTCATATTTTTACTCAGAAGCTTTTACTAAACCTCTAGCTTCAGAAGCTATGGCTGCTGTTGCTGCTTGTTCTATAGAGCTCTCTATAATATTACAGATTCGCTGTATCTGTCCTTCATTTAGCTCACCAAACATACCTTTTTGATGTGCTAAAACGACATTATTCTTTGTTTGATTCTTCACGTGACTCACTACTGTAACAAATGATCTAGTAACATCAGATTCTTTTAAAGCCATGATTTCTCCTATTGTTAATTTTCATTGCTAATTATAACTGCACAGTCAGTAGTGTAAATTGTTTTTAAAAATGACTGAGTTTTCTTGAGCAAGTTTATGATGGAATAAGTAGGTATTATTTTTAACCTAGAGATCTTATTCTTTTTGCCATAGAAAACACCTGAAGATCCTGTTTTAAGAAAGAAAAGCGTTTTTCTAATGTCTCTACTTAAACTTAAGTTTTCTTTATGTATTTTCACAATTAATTTATCAGCTGATAATATTTTAATTCTCTTTTCTAATATATTGTCATTAGCTTTAACACATGATTCCTGCTTTCTTTTTTCTAAATAATTTAAATGTTTTGCTATAACAATGTCACTGATTAAGGGTTCGAAACTTATTGTATTTTTATCAATAACTATTTGTCGACCTTTCTTAAGTTTTCTTCTTACAACTATGGATATTGTTTCTCCCTTTAGAGAATTTACAACATCAGAGTTGTGAAGCATTGCAATATCAACAAGTATATTGACATTTAATTCATTAATATCTAGTGAAACAGGAAATACGTTAATAGTACCCCTTTTAATATTTTGTATTAAAACATCTTTGACTTCAGGTTTCATTCCTTTGCAAAAGACAACATAAGGTTCTTTGTCTTCGCTTGCTTTCTGGAGCAAGTGGTATATTTCACCTACAGTATCTATGAAGCCATCGATAATCACGAAGTTATAGTCATTAGATTCCCACTTATTTTTGCTTAGCAAAAAATCACTATCAAACTCTAGATTAAATGTTATATTATTTGTTTTAATAATAACATTTTTTTCGATATGTGTCTCTTCCACAAATATTCTTGTTGATACTGACATAGTGTCAATTATCTTTCTTATTATCTTTCTATTTTCGGGAGATATCTCGTTTTTTATAAAGTAGTTAAAATCTTTCTTAGATAAATTAATTGAAGATTTTTTAACTACTTCTATCATTTGATCAATGTTAGACTCAATGCCTCTAAGTTTTTCATCTTTAAAACCTGGATTAGAAATTTGATCCATGACAATGTCAATAAACTCTTCACCTAAACTTGGATATATGCTTTCTAAATCAGAGAAAACTTTAGATATAAGTGGTCTAAAAATACTCTGTGATCCTGTAGAAGATTGTGAATTAAGATAATTAAAAGCCTTGCCCTTAATTTGATATCCTTTAGAATACAGTGTGGACTCTTTTGTAGACGCTGTATAATTTTTATACTCTTCTCTCAGTAGAGACTCTAGATACTTTTTATCTTTTAGTTCAATAAAGTCCATGACTTTATGAGTCTCTCCAAAGATTATTAGAAGCATAAGTTAATATTTCTTCTGCTGAAGCTTCATTGTAACCATACTCTTCAATAAGAGTTTCAACCATTTCGCTGTATTTCTTCTTTTGATCATCATCACGAGATCTAGATCTTGTAACGATTCTAGCAATATCCTTAACAGACATAATCATATATTCTTCAATAGCTTCTTTTAGTGGGCCGTAAGATCTAAAATTGATAGTCTCCCCTCTACGCATTTTTGCAAACATATAAGAAGTCACATCGGATCTAAATCCGTCTCTAGCAGAACCTACAACACCTATCATTTCTTCAATTGACTTCATGAATTTTTCGTCCGGAGCTCTTTCTTCTCTAGTAATTTTATCTTTTACATTAGCTCCTGTTGTATAACACTCAGCATTGTCCAAATAAGACTCAAATAAAGACTGTGCTTGTTCCTCGTATGCAGTAATGAAAGCTTTTGCAATTTCTGTCTCAAGGATTCTAAGATATTCTTCTCTAATTATTTTTTGAATTAATTCTAGATACGATTCTTTGACATCCTCTACAATTATCTGTTCTTTGACTTGTCTAGATAGGCTTTCCATAATACTGATAGGTGTTATCATATTCTTATCAGAGTCGGAAAGAGCTGAATCTAGTGCTTTCATAATAAATCTTGTTGAAATACCTGTCATTCCTTCTCTACGAGCTTCGTCTTTTAAGTCTTTAATATCAACTTTTCTAACTTTTCCTTTTTCTATGATATCTTCGCCATTATAAATTTTCATTTTAGTTAAAATATCACATTTGTTGGATGGTTTGAGTCGCGACATAATTGAAAACATCGATGCAATTTTAATTGTATGTGGCGCAATATGCGCACCTTTAAAGTCTGAGCGGTTAATCATTTTTTCATATATCTTAATTTCCTGATCTAATTCTAAAACGTATGGGACTTCTATTCTTATAACCCTGTCAAGAATAGCCTCATTAGTGTGCTCTCCTTTAAACTTATTCCACTCAGCTTCGTTACAGTGTGATAAAATAACACCATCAAAATAGATCATATCATTCTTACCAGGCGAAGGAACACGCTTTTCTTGCGTAGCTGTTAACATTGTATGTAAAAATTCAATTTCATTTTTAAAAACTTCTACAAATTCAACAATTCCACGATTCCCTACGTTAAATGCACCGTTAAGAGAAAGAACCCGTGGATCATCCTCAGGATAGAGGTCTAATTTTGATATATCTTCAGTACCTATTAGAACTGAAACATCTTGGCTGTTAGCATCCATTGGAGGAACAGAAGCAACACCTCTTCGACCTCTTTGGGAAAAAGAAGACTGTACAACTTTAAAATTCTCGTACTCACCCTTGTATTCATTTAGTAATTTCCATCTTGCAATGGGTGAGATATCTCCTTCAATTCTAACATCTAGCAAGTCTTCAAATTTTGACCTTAGTGATCTTGGAATTAATTGCAGTGGCTCACCTTTTTGAGGATCTCCTTCCAAGTGATAATAAACTTGACCTTCTAAGGCACTTTTGATATGTTCTGTTAACGCAGATTTACCGGCACCAACAGGTCCCATAAGTAACAAGACTTGACGTGATTCTTCACCTTTAAGCGCTGCAGATTTTAGATATCGCATGACTTTGTTGATAACTAATTCCATTCCGAAGAATTCTTCTTTAAAGTAGTCGTAAACTCTTATTTTATCACCATTGAATATTCCTCTATAGCCATCGTCGTCAATATCAATTACTTCGCAACCTTTGTCATTGATGACATCGTAAAGTCTTTTATGAGCTAGCTTAATGACACCCGGGTCTTCTCTTACCAACTCCATATATTCTAGTAAAGTTCCTTCAAACTTTTTATCCTTTTTCTTTCCTCTTTGCTTCTTGATTATATTTAAAAAATCTTTCTTTGACATGCTACTTCCTGTGAAAATTTTATCCTATAAATGATTATAACTATATATTTAAAAAAGTTTACCCTATATTTCCCATATCTCGTCTTCTATTATTGTGAACAAGACAGCACCTTCAGGCCACAAATGTCTTACGTTATCAATAACTTTGTCTGCATACTCTAGATCTAAGTCTCTTCCATCATGATCGTGCTTAAGAACTAAAGACTTGTCTTTTTTGATATCATGAGCGTATATTCTTGGGATAGAATTAACCCCAGTGTTTTGCAGCAAAGTATTTCTAACAACTTTCCAATCGTCATGATCAGAAACTTCATCAATAAAAGTTTCGCCGCCTTTGTTTTTAGAGTAAGTAAAAAGATTTAGCTCTCTAAAATCATTTTCATCTAAATACATCCTAATGGCTGATTCATCGTCATGTGCTTCTCTAATTAAAAAACACTCATCAAGACCCATTTCTTTTTCAATTTTTTGAAAAAGATAAAAACCGACATGATATGGATTAATCCCACCAATGTGAGGCCTAACGACTGCATTGTGCATTTTAAGAAATGGAATGTGATATTTTTGTGGTAAATCTAATTCATGCAGTATCTTATAATGCCAAAATGAGGCCCAACCTTCGTTCAATATTTTAGTCTTTATTTGAGGGATAAAATACATACTATCTTCCCTAACTATATTGATGACATCAAGTTGCCAGTCTTCAAAATGATCGCCGTACTCAATAAGAAAAGATAGTAAATCGTGATCATCTTCTAGTAGCTTAGAAGACTCTAGTCTATTGAGTGATATTTTCTCTATTAAACTATTGTTCTTGTCTTTGTTGTATTTTAAAATTAATTCTTTTTTAATCTGTGACTTTGACTTTCTAGGAATGTTATGACGGCAAGTTTGAAAACGTATACTGTGTAAACAATCAATAAATTCTTCAACAACATCAATACCAATATTGGGATCTTCAGAATATTTTTGAATTCTATTCCTAGCATTTCTAAACTTAGCCACAATATTCTTGGCATCCGTGTGTTTAAAACATCTGTTATTCTTAAAAAAGTCACTATGCCCAACACAATGTGCCATGATAAGTATCTGCAAATAAAGATCGTTTTGCCTCATTAGATACGCAATAGATGGATCTGAATTGATAATCAATTCATAGGGAAGACCTTGGGCACCTAAATTGTATAGCTGCCTAGTTTGTTCAAAAGACTTACCATAACTCCAGTGATTATAATGGCTAGGCATGCCGTGATATGACATATGTCCCATCATTTCATAATAGTCACATATTTCGTAATTAATATCGTACCAGTCTAAATTATATTTTTTGGCAATTTCGCATATTTTGTCGTCCCAAGTAGTTAAGTCACTTATATTCCAAGTCATAGTTTACCTCCGAATAGTTTAGCAAACTCAGGCCAAACATCTTTCTTGTTGTTTATCTTTGAGACTTTAAATTTCTTATCTTGCATTTGGTCATATATGTCTGCCATTTTATTACCATCACCTGCACCAAAACTATTTTGTCCTAGTATTTGAATATAAGCACAGAGTTGACACAATTCTTTAAGTTTGTCAGTTAGATCAAGTGCTTTTTTATTATCTTCTTGCCAGTTATCACCATCACTACAATGAAAACTATATATGTTCCAGTTTTCAGGTGAGTATCTTTGTTGAATTATTTCTAAACACCTTTCAATGCCTGAACTTATAAAAGTACCTCCCGAAGAGCCTCTAGAAAAGAATTGCTCTTCATCAACTTCCCATGCTTCAGTTGTGTGTGATATAAAGACAATTTCTACTTTTTGATATCTGTGCCTTAAAAACTGATATAGCAAGAAGAAAAAGCTTCTAGCTAAAAACTTTTTAGTTTTACCCATAGAACCAGAAACGTCCATAATAAAAAATATAACTGCATTAGTTACTTCTTTTTGTGTTACTGATATGTGTTTGTATTTAAGATCACTCTCATGAAAAGTAAACCTCTCTTCTGATTCCGGATCATATGATCCTGTTTTGATAGCTCTTTTCTTTCTTTTAATTTTATTCTTTATCGTCTCTTTTTTTGAAAGTCTAGGTCTTATTCCCTGTTTTCTGTAACCTTTTCTTTTAAACTTTTCGCTGACAATGTTAGTAAAATTCTTCTTTTCCAATTCAGGTAAATCTAAGTCATCAAAAAGATAATTAGCTAATTCCTCTAAAGATATTTCTACTTCATAAAACTCGTCACCAGATTCATTTCCTGGCTTATCTGTTTTTTTACCTTTGCCTCTTCTCTTAGTTTTTCCATTAGATATTTTTTGTCCTTTGGAAATATTTTTACCTTGGGCAGATCCTACTTTTTTCTGTCCATTTCCCGGTTCGTTATTGTAGATAAACCTATACTCTTTGATTCCTCTAACAGGTATTCTAACTTTTTTCTTTCCATCTTTACCTATAATTGATTCTTCAGCTATGATATCGTGAATTCCTTCTTTGATAGCTTTTTCTATTTTCTTTTTATGTCTTCTTCTATCAGTAGCAGATCTATCTGCTATAGTTTTATGCTCTTTAAATATTGACATTATTAAAACCTCTTAGAAATTAATCTAAACTATAAAATTATAAATGTACAAAAAAAAATAAATTTAAATTAATTTTGTAAATATAAATTATTGATTAGTATATTATTAATAATCATAATGAAATAGAATCTCCGTATAATTTAAATTTTGAATCAAATAATTTTTGTATTAAGTCTTTAGATCTTAACATTTTATAAGCTATATTTTCAACAGACATTTCACCTGATTTACTAAGGCCTGATTTTCTCATCTTTTTAATTTTCTCTAAAAGCCTCTCTACTTCTTTCAGATCATCAGACTCAATAGCAGAAGAAATTTCTTTGTCTAACATATTAAATTTTTTATTAGCAGACTTAACATTTGGTTCTTTCTGAAATTTTTCAGGTTTGACAACCCACTGGTTGTTTTCTATACTGTATACACCTGTAGAAACATGCGCCTCATTTAAATCTTGAGGGTAAATTTCAACTTCAATACCATTTACTTTAATGTCGTATCTATCATTCCAGTAACTTTTTTTAGCGTTCATAAATCCACCCACTAAATCTTCGTTAGAAGATATTTTGTTAAAGTCAATCACAATGTGAAGATCAATATCGCTGTAAGGTGTGTAGTTGTAATTTGCATATGATCCTGTAAAAGTTATATCCTCAACATCTACATCTATTTTTAAATATTTAAGAAATTCATTAGCGATATTATTTAAAGCTTCCTTCACATCAGGTCGCATATTTTCTTCATCTTCCCAGACTTTTTTAGAAAGTTTATCATGAGGTAAAAATGATCTCATATTAAGCTCAGGCATAATTTCTCCCATGATATTAATTATCACCCAGTGTTTGCTAAAGTTAAATTAATAAAAAAAAGTGTCATTTCTCTTCCATAAAGTTAAGTAATATTATGGAGGCAAATATGTTTAAGAAACACGCATATTTGATGTTGGGAGCAACTATGTTAACACTTTTTTTCACAATAGTAATACTTTCCTGTGTCAAAGTAATTAAAGGAGATATAAGAAACAAATCAATCTTAAGCTCTCTAGAGACATCGAAAGATACACCTTTTCATAACGATTACTTTGTAAGCTTTGAGAAACATGTTAGATTAGATAAAAATTTAATGTTTTGCAGAGTTGGAGAAGAATGTGATAATGATAAGTTAGAAACAACAGCATTATCATCAGCATCAGGCGGGGTTATAGGAAAGTATGATGGAAGATACTACGCAATGAGTGCAGCTCATTTTTGTATTGACGACGAAGAAGATCTAAATGATACAGGCGAAAATGGAAAGACAATAGAATTACAGAAATTAATAATAGTTCATTTTTTAAATACAGCTACAACTGGAACAATAGAAAAAATTGACAAAACAACAGATTTGTGTATAATATCTTTTTACATAGAACAGGATTCTAAGCGAAAGTTCAAGAATATTAAACTAGCTGATGAAATGCCAGTGATTGGTGAAGATATCTTTACAATTAGTGCACCACTCTCAATTCAGGGTATGGGATTTAGGCTTCATTTTCAAGGAAAATATGGAGGCTGTGATCCTCGTTACGGCTGCATGTATACGATTCCTGCAACTTATGGGAGCTCAGGTAGTATCGTCTTAAATAAAAAAGGCGAGTTAATCAGTATACTGTCAATTGCAATTATACCGTTTGAGCAAATAGCTGCCGGACCTCATGTATCAGAAATTAGAAATTTTTTACTAGAGTTCGACAAAGAAACAGGTATTATGCTTTATTAACACATATTTAATAACATGAGTAAATTAAAGATAAGTAAAGATCTTCCAATGTGTGAAGATAACAATAAATTACGTTTAATGGGCGAATTTTGTAACTTCTGTGCTGATTTCCTTCCTATTACCGGTAACTATGACATTGAAATTGTGGATCAAAGAGAGCCATACGGCATCGCAACAACAGCTGCTTATCATATTGGTGAAAACAAGTGTATTATATATGCAAAAAATAGAGCTTTTGTTGATGTATTAAGATCAATAGCACATGAAATGACTCATATGATGCAAGATGAGTTAGGGCTCTTAGAAGGTGGAAATATTAGAGACGCAGGTGGATTTCACGAAGATCAAGCAAATGCTCGAGCTGGTGAGATAATAAAAAGGTTTGCAAAGAGCAAACCACATAGAAAAATGATATATTATTAAAACAGTGTTTTAAGAAGACTTTTTTGCACTACTTACCAGAGCTTTGTAAAGCTTGGCCCTGTTGTTTTTTTTAATCATATCCTTGGAGGTCATTCCTAAGTCTTCTATAGCTTTTTTAACTTTTGGAAATTTTTCAAAATATTTCGGGAGTTCTTTGTCACTAATTTCCCAATGATGAAGTTCTGTTATACCATGACCTATAACTTTTCCACGTTTAGGATTTGATCCACCCCAGAACCCACCCCATCTTAAGTCACTTTGACTTCCTAGCTTGCTAAAGTCGTGAAGTATTTTAATAAACTTTTTATCTTTTGCTAGCTGATTATTATTTTCTTTGTAGTTTGTATACTTACCGTATTTGTTTGTATGGTATTTTACATCTATAGCTAATCCTGCACCGTGTTTTGATCCGGATATTCTAGCAGCATTACCTTCATTATCAGCAGCTTTTTCTAAATCTCTAGTTATTCCATTCGATTCAATATTCAATCCCAAGTCTTTGTAATTACTATTAACATAAGATTCCATTTCACTCATTAATCTTTTAAATCTGTCTTCTGAAAGTCCTGTCGAAGCATTACCTAGGTAAAATTTACCATTTGCTGATGTTACAGCATCAATATTTACGTCTTCACTTTCATCAGAAGAACCAGACGAAACGCCGTCTCCGGAACCTGGAACTATAGAGCCTCCACTTCTGACTTGCTCTTTAATGAGATGATCAACAATAATCTTTCTCAGTATTTCTTCATTAATGATCATGAGCTACACCTTTTTGATCAATTCACGCAAGATATTCTCGAAATCTTGCTCTCTTTTTTGCTTGATGGACTCAGCAAGCGTAGTATAGTTTCCACAAGGGATAGTAATAATAATATTGGAATTTCTAACAACGTCTAGCCCCTTTGAATCTTTTTTAGCTTTTTGAATTAAATTTTTCATTGCCTTATCAATAATTTTTTCATAAGCTGCTGGAACATTCCAATCGTGTGACTTTTGATTTTTAATTCTTCCTCCGACACCTATTGTAAAAGTACCAACATGTTCTTTTGTCACAGGATTCATATTATGTGGAGGATTAACAACAAAAGCTGCTGTCTGCTTAGCTAAGTCTATTTTTAATTGATCTACTGAACTTTTGTCAAGAGAAAATTTCTTAGATTTCTGATTAAACTGAACCTGTATATCACGCCATGTTGCTTTTTTCATTGTAGAACCATCAGCGCATTTACCTTCTTCTTCTCCGTCTTTTACAGCACCTGTTCTTCTTGGAGTACCTTTACCTTTACTACTACCTCCCTTTGGCCTTTCAATATCTGTTTTACCATACTCATCATTGCAGTTATAAAGGTCATAAACTAGCGCGAGAGCTCCTGTTACATCTCCATCATCATTGCTGTTAATATATCCTCTTCTATTCAATCTTCTAGCATTTTGTTTCCACTTAGATGCCATGGCTGATATCGCATCATTGCTTAATTCTAACTCACCGTAAACTGGGTGATTTAAAATATCAGATAAACCGTGACGAAGAACTCTTTCGAAAGCTTCATCAGTTTGTCTTCCCCATTTTCCATCTTCACCAATTGTACCACCCATGACATCATGATGTGTGATATACTTGTTTATGATTTGTTGTAATTTTTTTGTTCTAGCACCGGTGCTAGAAAGTGCATCAAACTCAACACTTAGTTTTTGTGTAGGACAGTTTTTACCCTTTTCATCTTCATCTTCATCAGGTTCTTCTGGTCCTTCTTCTGGATTGGGAGGTAATTTAATAACCCGCTGGTATTGACCAAATTGTCTTTCCAAGGCTTCTTCAAAAGCAACAGCAAAATCAGGTTGGTATAGTATGTTAATCCATTTTGGATTATCCTCGTCTTCTGATTTCATATCTAGTATGTAAAAAGCTATTGAATCCTCATGAGGTAGTGCAACTTCGCTGTCTTCTTCATTTATATATGCACCAGTCCTTTCCATACCCTCTTCAGTAAAAATAAATGCAACTACTGCACCAGCAAGACTAGCGAATTGAGGCCCGGGCCATGTATCATTGCCCATTAAATTATCCATCTTGAAAGGATCAGCATTTTGATCACTTCCTAACCAAAGTGCTGCTTCATCTTCATCAGTCAAAGTATAATTTTGAAGATCGCTTCCTGTAAAAGGTCCTCCTTGTGAGTTTGCTAATTTATCTACATAATCGCCAAAGTTGCCTACGTAATTACCTGTACTATCTTGCTCTAGTAATAATTTCTTATTTCTTCTTCTGTTGGCAATTGACTCATTGAATTGTAATGCTAGTTGTACAGCAGCATCACTACCTTGACCAGGGAGTCTTAAAGCCTGAGCAGTCTGTAAATTTCTTCTGATAGCCCGTGCTATTTTTAAAGTATCAGCCATTATATCTTGTAAACGTTTAAAAGCTTCTAACTGCTCTTTTGCTTGGTCTCCTAAACTACTTTGAATTGTATTGCCTAGTCTATTTAAGTCTGCTTGCGCTTGCTGCCTTTGTCTTCCGTAATAATCATCGAGATAATCTAGTCTCTCTATGATAGTCTGATTTCCCGGAGCTTCTCGCGTAAATGAAAATGTACTATTCTCCCTATCAGGGACTTCTATTTCTGTATTAGGATCCCCATACCCAAGAAAGGTGTATACTTTATCTAATATACCAGCATCTTTTTTGCTCACAGTCTTTGTTGCTAACTCCATTTCTCCTGAAAACATTACCCATTGATCGACACCTCCTTGTTCCCAGAGAGCTTTCTTAAAATACTCCATTGCATTAACAATAATTCTTTCATCTGTAGCCATAACCGGCCCAGGTTGAGTAAAGTCTGCCTCTCCTGTTTGAACTTTTGCTCCTGTAGTTGCGTTAAATATTTCTATTGCACCTTTCATATATTTCTGTTTAAAATCTGACCAAGCGCTATTTAGCTCTCCTGATCTACCAAGTGCATCAGAAATTGACCTTTCATTACCACCGAGTAGAGCAGCTATTGCGAAGAAGTCATCAATATTTTCAACAGAAATTGGCTCTGAAAGAAGTGTTATTCCAAAGTCACAAAGTTCTTCTAGGCTTTCTATAGAAATCAGCAACTGACCTCCAATTGAACCTACGACGTCAACGCCTTCAAAGGCTCTAAGCCTGTTTATTCTTTCACTGACTTGAGAAAGTTGAAAATTTGAAGCAACATCTGATATTGACTGACCTCGCTGTATGAGAAATGAAGCAGTCCAATTCCAAACTGTATCAACAGGATCAGTTACTATATTGCCCGGGTTGTTAGGGTCGCCTAAAAATATTGCTTCTGTGAGACCGGTAGTAAGACTAGCCCAATTATTAGATATGAAAGATTTAGCATTCGCATATGCAGCGTCAAGCAAGCTAGGAGAAGATTTAAATTCTAGATTTAGCTTTTGTGGTGAATCAAAAAAAGCTATTTCTCTATCACCTGCAGCATCTCCAACATCTTCAAATGCTTCTCTTTCTCTATTCTTTTTAGGGCTTCCAGGAACTCGATACTTTTTACCACTTGACGTAGTAACAGCTCCGCCCGGCATAGTCTTTTTAGGCCTAAATTCTTTTAAAATTAGCTTTTGTAGTTGCGATTCTGTCAATCTAATTTTTTTATTTTTACTCATTAATATCCTCTTAAGCTTTAGCAGCCCCACCTATCAAGTCACCCAAGCCAAACATGTCTAAGAATCCACCTGCCATTTTACCTAATTGAGAAGTTGCATATTCAAGCATTTCGACGATGTTTAAATTACAAACAAATTCTGTTATTGCGCCTCTAATAGATTCCATAATTTCTGTATTGTTAATAAAATTTTGAAACATCTCATCACTAACTGCCCAGAGTGGATTATCCTTGGCAGCTGCTACAGTTGATTGACCTACAATTGCTCCGTAAAATCCTGCGACAAATTCTGAGTCTTGAGCTTTCTCAACACCGCACTCTGTAATACCTTGAATAATTAAATCAGAAACATCATTGCAAACATTACCCCAGATAGTTTTCATACTTTCTACATTGAATCCTTTAAAACCGTCCCTAGTTCCAGTTATTAATTCTTGAAATTTTTCAATTGACAAGTTACCTAAACTGTTTTTAATGGCACAACCAACTAGTCCCATTCCTGTATTGGCTTTTGGATCCATACCAAAAAACTTAAGCATACCTTCGACAAAATATTCTTTCATCTTTTCTATACCACCACTTAAAGCATCCCCTCCGAATTTCTTGAGCATATCCATAATTCCTTCGTTGATGGATATCTGATCCATACCAGCTCTCTCCATCTTTCGACCTTCACGAATCAAACCATCAATAATACGCTTCTCTTCGGTTAATAATTTAGCCTCCATTAAGACTAACTGAGCAACTTTATTACTCTTTAATATTGTTCTTCTAGATCTCTGCATTTTTATCTCCTTAAAAATTATACAGCGCGACGATATCATTTAAAGCTTTTGCTGAGCTTTGTGGGCAAGTAGAGCCTGACTTATCCATGAGTATTTTTATTATGCTAGCAACAAATTCAGGATTGATTACTAGTTGATCTGCTGTTTTTGCATATGAACCTGGGCATTTAGCATCTAAAGCATGGTCTTCTCTTCCCATTTCATAGTCAGTTATCATATCAAAATGAGGATGACTTTCTAGCCCTACAATTTCAAATTGAGGAATTAATTCCCTAGGATCAGGAGCAGCTGCTTTACAACCACATTCTGCTAGTATTTCTTCTACTATTAATTCTCTTAGCAGCTTTCTGTTGACATTTTTCACGATAACCCCAAAATTATACTTATAAATATCTGCTGAGAAGAGTTTATTCTAAAGTTATGAAAATATCAACTATTTTCTTTGTAGTATTTAATTTTTTGACCGGTCTTGATATCGTAGACTTCCATCTCTTCAAAATTGTTTTTATTATGCAATGACATCATTTTTTTAACAGTTTGACCTATTAATTTGCGATCTCGTAGTTCCTGAGCTACTAAATCTAAAGTTTCCTTTCGCATAATTTCAGTTTGGGAATAACTGTTAATTTTTGATTGATTTATGCTATCGTAATTGCTATTTTTAAGATTTAGATTCTCATGATAATCAACAAATCTACCTAAAATGTATGCAGTAGTAATTATGATTGTAATTAAAAGTAATGTAAGTGACTGAAATTCTGGCACTAATGACTCACTAAGCTGACCCTATATAAATTACATATGCGATCAGAAAGAAAATTACTTTTATTAGTCTAGATCTTCGTCCAAGTAGTTGTACACAGACTGAATATAGTCAGCTGCTTTTGTTATCTTTGATTGCACCCAGGCAGGAAGCTGTATGTTTTCCTTGTCTTCTAATCTGTGACATAGTGACTGGGCCATTGAACTAGTGCGCTTGAGTTGCTTATAAGCCATCTCACCTTCGTGGTCTGGTTTACCCATAAAGTCAACTATTGATACACTGTCATGACTATGCATAGGCTTTTTCATTAGAGTAATGGCTTCGTTTTGAGATTCACTATCTAGCCTATCTTTAAAAGCTTGCAATTCTTGATCGTCAGTAACATCATCACCTGATGGGATAGCATCAGTAACTGCCTGTTTAGCAGCTTCATAATCTGCATCATCAATTGTAACTTCTGCTTCTTCTAATATTATCTGTCTTAATTGTCTTCTTGTTAGTCTCATTAGTACATCCTCAAATATTATATTCGCCTTCTTTTCCATAAATATCCACAATAAAGGGTTTTCGTTTAATTGCTTTCTCAATTTCTCTTTGAGTTGTGGGGGAAGGTATGAATCCTAAACCGTCTATTGTAGGCATAACGTTTACAAACTGATCTGAAAAATTTGCTGCTTTTTCACGAATCGGAGATGCTGTACCATAAGTATCAATAAAAAACATAGTATCTGGTATACTAAATCTACTTGTCATTCCACCAAGAACGTGAAACATCTTTCTTCCTGACGGATCATTTCTGTAGTGTCCTAACTCACTTTCTAAACCATTTAAGCTTATAACAGACTCAAAATCTTCTTCAACTATTTTTACAGAATTGTCTTTACCCATTTGATGAACGTAATTAAACTCATCTGAAAGGTGTTCTGGGAAAATATATTTTCTTGATATTGAACCGGCAGGCATCATAAACAATGCTTCAACTTTTTCTGAAGGGTATTTTGATTTACGGACGCCAATACTTTTTGCGTAATCCAAACCTCTCTCAGTGCGAGACATTTCTAATAATAGTCTTCTAAGTTGTGATCTAGTAATTTTCATTTATAGACTACTTGATTCCTGCAAGTTTGAGCATTCTAGACTCATTTAAAACAGGACCTAGGTGATTATTTAATTTTCTTTTTCTAGATTCCGCCACCATCATATCGTCTGTTAATTCAAAATCATCATTTGCACCGAAATTTCCAAAGTCTAAGCCTGATTTTTGTTTAGCATAATTCATAGCAGCATCCTTCACACCATGTTTAACATCAGTAAAGACATTTACACCAGGATTATGAAGTGCATCGTAAATTTGACCTAGTCTTGAAAAAGCTTCAAATGGATTAGAAATTAAAATTTTCATAAAATTGTCACCAGCATCAGCACCCCTAACAATACCTGATCTGCTTTCACCGTGCAAAAAGTCAAAAATTTTATCTAAATATCCAGCTATCTTTGACCCTAGTCCAAAAATAATTTGTTCAGGGTCTGTAATTTTAGCAACAAAAGCAGCACCTGCTGTCAGCGCATTTGTAATTGCTTCAACAGCAGCAGCACCCAAACCAGCTGTAGCTGCACCTGCAGCTGCTGCAAGAGGACCTGCAATTATTGAATCGTAAGTTTGTAATAGGATCATGACTAAATCTTTTACCATTTTTAGGAGCTCATTGAAATGTCCTCTAAGTTTGTCACGTAATTTTTCAGGTAAAGATTGTATGTCCCTTAGTGTATTTTGCCATTCTGGACCTCCAGAAGCTATGTGTTCCAGTATATTATTGCTTCCTCCGATGCTAGTACCCATTTCATTAATTGCTTTTGTAATAGCAAGAATTTTCTGCCCAGTCAAAGCTTGACCAACGTAAGCGTCAAGCCCTGGAATTGCAAGAGCAATTGATGTTCCTAAAGATTTTATACCTTCAATTGCTGTATCAAGAATTCCTTCATCTAAAGGATCCATTCTGTACATGGTGTGATGATGCATCAACTGTGCTTCTTCATTAATAAGATATCTAAGCTCATATTTGTTAAGTTTTTCCACGACTTCTCCTCAAAAATCTATGTTATCACCTATAACTATTCCATTCCGATCAAACCATCCCTGATTCATTTCTAAAGCGTATAAAGCAGGCTGGATTGATACTTTACTAGTTAAGTCCTCAGGTGACATATCTTCCATTTGAAATATTACACCATCTTCATCTGCAAAAGCAATCGTAAGAGGTATATAGGTATTTTTCATGTAATAACTAGCTTCCACGGGTGCGTCATGTATAAATAGCATTCCCTCATCTTTAGGCATGCTATGACGAAACATTAGTCCTTTCTTTCTATCTTCTAATTCGTCACAGATTTGAATTTTAATTGGCGTATTACCAACTTTTGCGTCACGAAGATCGTGTTTAAGAGGACTGTGACGATCTTCAGAAAGAGCTTCGATAATAAGTTTTCTTATTGTTTTTCTAGTCAAATTCACACTATACCTCTCTGTATCTCCCTAGTAATTCTAAATATGTAGTTCTAACTCTTAGTGTACTACCATTTGACAACATAATTTTGCATGTAGGATCGGTGACTTCAGGATCAACTGGTATTACTATAACAGCATAACCGTCAAACATCCTCTGTTTACTAGCTTCTATGAACGTCTGATTAGGTCCTGGTGCCAAAAAACCTGCAGAGAAAATTTTTGACCGAACTAAATCGTAGGTCTTAAAAATTTTTACTTGTGACATGTTTATCTATCACTTACGCCGTAAGAATCAAAAGGGATCTTAAGTTCGTTATCAGTTTTATTTTGTTCAATGTCAACATTAAAAATATCAACGTCTCTAAACTTACCTGAACTATCAATTCCTTTTTTTAGGCGATCTGCTTCCTTAGCATCTTCATCATGCTCTTCACGTCTAACGTCTCTTATGTGATCAGGTACTGATATGGGTTTTAGGTCAGCATCAAATGCCGATATAAACGCAGGTTGTGCAAGAAGATACAAGTATTCAGGTCCTAGATATTTCCTAACATACTCTTCAGCTTTACTTTTATCGCTTTCTAAAATTAAGCTTCTAATTAAAGCTCTTAATTTATTTTCTGATACCAACATGGAAATAAATATCTAGTCCATGATGTTAATTCCATTTTCTAAGTCTTCTTCATCTATGATGATTTTGTCATAATTGTAATCACCTTCTGGCAAGATATAGGCGAGATACAGCATAAGACTAGACAGAGAAACAAAGATCATGAATTTTCCTTCTGTATCTTTTAATATCTCTTGATTTTCGTGAATTACCCAGTATGAAGTTGGTTTTTTATTCATTCGACTACGTTTATCTCAAAAAGCTTGTCTGTTAAAACTAGTGTAACTATTCTCTTATCTACTAGAACATCCAGTTCAAAAACACCCCAGCCAGGAATTTCTAATAAGTCTGAGACTGCAACTGTGCATGTACCTTCTGTCAGCTTGTAGTCAATGTTACTACCCTTATTATCTTTAGCTGTACCCCACATATCCATCTTTATCTCTAAAAGACTTCCTGATCTAATAAAAGCTGGGCTACTAAATTCATTATACAAAGTCTACACCTATTACCAACATACAACACTCAGGTTGAATTTTAAATATTCCTCTTTTCTTACTCAGGACATGTAATAAGTGCTCATCTGGATAATTTTCATAGATATGCTTAACCACTCTGATTACGATACAATATCCCGCCTCCGGAAATAAGACAGGTTGCTGCTTCTCCAGATCAGGTTTTACTTTTACGATATCACCTACTTTTAAGTCTCTTATATACCAATATCCTTCAATACTTTGAGTTGCTCTCTCTTCACTATATTTTATTCTGCTGCTCATCACTTTACATAGAAAATTAATTTATTGATACATATTTAACTATAAACATGAGGTGTATAGTGAAAGATATAGTTGATTTAATCATGGAGCAGCTGAATCCGGATGAACGCAAAGAGCTTCTGAAACGATATAAAGAAGTAGGCATGGATGGGAAGGATGGATTTTCTAAAAAATTTAGAAAATTATTTAGATTATATCATCCAGATAGAAAACAAGGTCCTGTTGCTCTCCAAGCTTCATCAGAACTAGGTAGGCTCAACACAGCTTTAGATAATTTAAGCAAGAATAGCCCATTAACACAAGATGATGTTGATGCACTTTATCTTTCTTTCGGAAGGGAAGAGACAGAGCAATTACCAGGTTTTGTGCAAGCTCTTGAAGACTTGGAAAAAAGACAAGCAGAAGAAGCTGCAGAAAGAGAAGCAATGTATCAGCAATATTACGCTCAACAAGATCAACAGCAGAGTGATCAGCAACAGGGTGGTCAAAGTCAGCAACAGGGAGGAACATTACCAGAAGCATATTATAATGCAGCTCAAATGGTTCTTGATTCTACAGAAATAATATCATTCCTGCAAAATTACAGTGCTTTAACTGATTATGCTTCGCAAGTAGGTATATCGAGCGAAAGAACAGGATCTGCCAAGAGATTTGCTACTTCAATGATAGATGAAATTCAAAGATTAAAAGGGATCCATATAGTTGAGGTAGGCATGGAACTAATGAAAATTGAGAAAAGACTCTATGAAGGTGAAGAAGACTTGTATCTTCTATCAAATTTAGATACTAATCTTGACTTAAGAGGAAGATTTATTGAATTGATGGATATGCTACTTCCCGAAGCTAGAAATGGTTATGTCGGGTATGTGGCTGCGGTTTTTAATGACGTCCAAGATATGGGTACATTTGTCAAAGAGTATAGACTATTAGTACCTTATGACACAAGGTATACTGAAGATCAAAAAGCAATATTATTAAATAACTTCAATACATTAATGGAAGTATACAAAGAAGCAGGAAGAGCGCATTTTAGAGGACCAAAGCAAAGGGAACTAGAAAGATTAATGGACGAAAGCACAGTAACAAACATGGGTACAAATGGAAATGTTAGAGAAGCTTTTGATCGAATTGCAGAAGCTGCATTTAGAAAATATAACCCACAAGGAATTAGATAAAATAGAAAAGCAGTAAAATGAGAAAATAAAAAACCTCCCAAGCGGGAGGTTTTCTTTTACTTATAATCTAAAGCTATAATTAACCTAGATGTTGATTTAAAAAGCTTTGAAGTGCTTTTGCTTCTTTTA
>MDTA01039270.1_pt1 | contig 24015 bp, 29 predicted proteins | sample 811151 | NCBI WGS metagenome assembly MDTA01 (sample SAMN05326648, study PRJNA326480) | marine metagenome | isolation source: seawater | place: Indian Ocean: South | collected 2010
ACAGAGCATGACCAGCCGGAACTCGTCTTGCCAGGTGGGCAGGGTGCGTGGCAGCACCTGATCCACCACATAGAAGATGTAAAGGCCGAGCAGGATGCCTCCTTCCAGACGTGTGATCTGCCCCTTGGTCCAGAAAATGGGCAAGCAGGCCAAAGCCGTGATCACCATCACGGGGATGTCGCGTTCGATCAGCAAGGCGCCCACCTCAAGGCCTCCTGCTCCGCTGGCAGCCACCGCACTCGCTCCGAGCACCAGCATCTGGTTCAGAAGATTGCTGCCAACAACGTTGCCGATGGCCAGGTCGGTTTTGCCTTTGATGGCAGCCACCAGCGACGTGATCAGTTCCGGCATTGAGGTGCCTGCAGACACGATGGTCAAGCCGATCACCGATTTGCTGACACCCAGAATTGTGGCGGCTGCTGAGGCGCCATTGACCAACACCTTGGAACCAACCCCAAGAAGCAGGATCCCCAGCAGCAAAGACAACACCGCTTTTACGAGCCCTCGTTTGCCTTGATCAGGGTTCACATCGGGCTCAGCCTCCTCGACACCCTCCGGTTCTTCGCGGGCGGTGCGGATTTCCCAGATTGAGTTGATCACCAACGCCAGTAGCAGTGCTGCACCTGACTGCCAGGTGACACGCCCAGCGGAGGCCATGCCCCAAACCGCTGCGGAGACGGCGATCATCACCGGCACGTCCCTGCGGACAAGACGGCTTTCGACCCGAAGCGGCATCACGAGGGCACTGCTGCCGAGCACCACCATCACGTTGAAGATGTTGCTTCCGACCACATTGCTGACGGCCAGGGCGTCCATGCCTCGAAGCACAGAACTCACGCTCACAAACAGTTCTGGAGCGCTGGTGCCGAAGGACACGACGGTGAGTCCAATCACCAGCTGCGGAATGCCGAAAATCAGGGAGAGAGTGACCGCTCCTTGAACAAACACCTCCCCGCCGGCGAATAGCAGGCCGATCCCGACCAAAATTTCCAGAAACGATTGCAGGAAGTCGGGCATCTGGAACAACGGCAGGCTCACATTGTGCGACGCCATCATCCCGTTGACCTGCGACGGCTTGCATCGATCTGGTCTGATCCCGTGAGCGGCGACTAGCATTCCGCCACATTTGTGACGGACGGTGTGTTCCTGAATCACATCAGCACCCGCAACATCAAAGGCGATGTCTTCGGTGGAGTGACTGCTGCGGTGGTTGCGTTACCAATGGCTCTGGCCTTTGGTGTGGCGTCAGGGGCTGGTGCAGCTGCCGGCCTCTGGGGTGCCGTGATCATCGGCTTGGTGGCTTCCCTGTTCGGGGGTACCCCAACACTGATTTCCGAGCCAACCGGTCCGATGACCGTTGTCTTCACCGCCGTCATCCTCAACTTCACCAGCCAGATTCCTGACCAGGCAACGGCCCTGGCCATGGCGTTCACCACGGTGATCCTGGCGGGCGTCTTCCAGATCCTGTTCGGCTTTTTCCGACTAGGTCGTTACATCACGATGATGCCCTACACCGTGATTTCGGGCTTCATGTCCGGCATTGGTGTGATCCTGGTCATCCTTCAACTGGCTCCGTTTCTCGGCCAGAGCAGCCCGTCGGGAGGTGTCGTGGGAACGCTTACGGCACTACCTCAGCTGTTGGCCAATGTTCAGCCCATGGAGCTCACTCTGGCTGTGGTGACGCTGCTGATCCTTTGGTTCACACCTGAGCAGGTCAAGCGTTGGGTTCCTCCTCAGTTGCTGGCATTGCTGATCGGAACGCTGATCTCCTTGACCTTGCTCGGGGATGTGGAGTTGCGACGGATCCCCGAGTTCTCGGCGGACTTCCCCAGGTTTCAGATGCCCAATTTCACCGGAGGGCAGCTGCGGGTGATGGTCGTTAACGGAGCGGTCTTGGGCATGCTCGGCTGCATCGATGCTTTGCTCACCTCCGTCGTGGCGGACAGCCTCACTCGCACAGAGCACGATTCCAATAAGGAATTGATCGGTCAGGGTTTGGGCAACGTGGTCTCCGGTCTGTTCGGAGGCTTGCCCGGCGCCGGAGCCACCATGGGCACGGTGGTGAACATTCAAGCTGGCGGACGTTCGGCTCTCTCTGGAATTGTCCGTGCGTTGATTCTGATGCTGGTGATCCTGCTGTTCGCTGGAGCGGCATCGGCAATCCCATTGGCCGTGCTGGCCGGCATTGCCCTGAAGGTTGGATTCGACATCATCGATTGGAGCTTCCTGCAACGCGCCCATCACCTCTCGATCAAGGCGGCCTGCATCACCTACGGCGTGATCGCTCTCACTGTTCTGGTGGATCTGATCTGGGCCGTTTTTATTGGTGTGTTCGTGGCCAATGTGCTCACCATCGAGCGAATGACGGCTCTGCAAGCCAAGGGTGTGAAGACCATCAGCACCACCGATGATGATGTTGAACTGCCTTCTGACCAGCAGGAGCTCCTGGATCAGGCCTCTGGGCGACTGCTTCTGTTCCAACTCGCAGGGCCAATGATCTTCGGCGTGGCGAAAACGATCAGCCGGGAGCACAACGCCATCGAAGATTGCGAGGCGGTGTTGTTTGATCTCACCGAGGTTTCCCATCTGGGTGTGACCGCTTCCCTTGCGCTGGAAAATGCCATCAAAGAAGCGGTCGAAGTGGGACGTTCGGTCTATGTGGTGGTGATGAATGGGGCCACGCGCAATCGCCTCGAGAAGCTCAAGCTGCTGGATCTTCTCCCCGAGGAGCACGTCAGCGACGATCGTGGACAGATTCTTCGCTTGGCCGTTGGAGAGCTGCCCTTACTTCAGGAGGTCTGACCTTGGCTCAGGTGCCGTCATCACTTGTGCTCCGCCGTCCTGATGACTGGCATGTGCACCTGAGGGACGGAGCGATGCTTCAGGCCGTGCTGCCAGCCACGGCCAGAACCTTTGCCCGGGCGATCGTAATGCCCAATTTGCGACCTCCGATCACCACGGTCGACGCTGCGCTCGCTTACCGCAGCCGGATTCTTTCAGCGCTTCCGCAGGGACAGCCGTTTGAGCCGCTGATGACCGCTTATCTCACCGACGATCTTGATCCCAATGAGTTGGAGCGTGGGTTTCGCGAGGGAGTGTTCACCGCCGCGAAGCTCTATCCCGCGAACGCCACCACCAATTCGGCGGCCGGTGTGAGTGATCTCGTTCGGATCGCCGCGGTGCTGGAGCGTATGGAATCCATCGACATGCCTCTGCTCATTCATGGCGAGGTCACCGATCCAGAGGTGGATATTTTTGATCGGGAAGCGGCTTTCATCGACCAGCACTTGATCCCTCTGCGTCGCCGCCATCCGCGATTGCGAATTGTGCTGGAACACATCACCACCGAGCAGGCTGCTGTTTACATCCGCGATGAGCACCTCGCTGGTGATCGTCGTCTGGCCGCCACGATCACCCCCCATCACCTCCATCTCAATCGCAATGCGATGTTCATGGGAGGACTGCGCAGCGACTTTTACTGTCTCCCGGTCGTGAAGCGTGAATGTCATCGCCAAGCGTTGATTGCGGCCGCAACAAGTGGCCTTCCCTGCTTCTTTCTTGGCACAGACTCTGCTCCCCACCCTCGTTCTGGTAAGGAGTCGGCGTGCGGTTGTGCCGGGATTTTCAATGCGCTCCACGCCATCGAGAGCTACGCCTGCGTGTTCGAGCAAGCCGGTGCTCTGGACCGTCTCGAGGGCTTTGCTAGTGAACATGGTCCTCGGTTCTACGGATTGCCTCTCAACGACGACACCATCACGCTCGTGCGCAAAGAGCAGTCAGTCCCCTCGCGCCTCGCCCCTGTGGAAACGGTCGTATCGGCGGAAGACTCCCTTGAGGAGAATGAGTGGCCTGCTCTGTTCCACGCCGGTGAAACATTGCCTTGGTGTGTTGCTTGATAGTCAGGCTTCTTCGAAATGAATAGGGTGCAAAGATCCGCCCAAGTCACTTTTGACCGACCCTTTCAGTCTGGCTCCAGAGCCTGAAAGCTACTGGCATCTCTATACCGATGCCAAGGGCATCAGTCGTCAGCAAATGTGCACGATCAGCGCCTTTGAGCTTGGACAGCTGGGCCCCGGTGATTCTCCCCAGTTTTCTCGTGATCTCATGAAGGAAGGCAACGCCTTCGTGACCTATCTACCCGTTGGTTGGACTGCTGACTGGCATGAGAACCATGTTCCGAAATGGATCTACGTCCTGAAAGGTGCCTGGTCTGTGGAGAGTATGGATGGCACGAAAGTGGTCATGAAAGCTGGTGAGTATTCCTATGGAGGTGACCAGGGGTGTCGGGCAACATCGGATGGCCGGCAAGGACATCTTTCTGCGCAGGTCGGTGATGAACCTTGCGTTCAGCTGATCATTCAACGGAATGATCAGGCCTGGCGAAATCTGCCTCCTGGATCCTTCAAGTAAGCGGCAAGTCGTCATGGTTTTTCGCAGTGAGTTTGTTGAAACCAAGATCGAAGTTGTTGATCCGCGTTTCAAGTCTCTGGTGCTATTCAATGCGCAGCTGGAACGTCTCTTTGGTGGTTGTCGATGGTTGGAGGGTCCGGTTTGGTTCGGCGATCAGCAGCGTCTTCTGGTTTCTGACATTCCCAATGATCGAATTTTGTCGTGGGATGAGAGCCATGGTCTGAGCGTGTTCCGCCACAACGCTGGATTTCCAAATGGACAAACGCGTGATCTCCAGGGACGGCTGTTGACCTGCAGTCATGGCCATCGGGCCTTGCTGCGCACCGAGCACAACGGTCGTGTTGTTCATTTGGTGGATTCCCACCTGGGTCAGCCTTTGAACACGCCCAATGATGTGGTGGTGAAAAGTGACGGCACGATCTGGTTCAGCGATCCGTTGTATGGACTCGTGAATGATTACGAGGGAGGACGGCGGCATTCGGTGCAACCGGCTGTGGTCTATCGCTTTGACCCTGCGGATGGATCCCTCAAGGCCATGACGGACCCCGATGAGGTGGTCGGCCCAAATGGTCTTGCCTTCTCTCCCGATGAATCACTCCTCTACATCGTGGACACAGCAGCACCTGAGGGTCTGAACGGTTCCCCGGTGGAGTACGACGCCCCTAAGCCAGATCGACTCATCCACGTGTTTGATGTGGAGGATGGCGGTCAGCAGATTTCGGGTCGACGCGATTTTTATCGGGTGAACAACGGCAATGCCGATGGCATCCGTGTGGATAGCGACGGCAACATCTGGAGCAGTGCCGGGAATGGCGTTCACTGCATTGCATCGGATGGGACCTTGCTGGGACGCATCGCCACGCCCCGTCTGGTTGGGAACCTCTGTTTTGGCGGCATCCACAGCAACCGCCTGTTTCTGTGCTGTTGGGATGCGGTGTATTCCATCTATGTGCATGCGCGTGGGATCCAACACCCTGCACTTCCTTGAACGTCGCTACAACAAAGACAGTCGATCTGCATCGATGCCTTTGGACCGTCATCCAATTCGCACCCAAAATGCCAATCAGCCAGTGGCTAGCTACAGCCAGGGCTACCAAATCGGACAGTTTGTGTTCGTCTCAGGCCAAATGCCTGTGGATCCAGCCACCAATCAAACGGTAGAAGGTGGTAGTGCGGAACACACCCGCCAATGCCTGAAGAATGTGTTTGGTGTGCTTGAAGAAGCAGGATGCACTTACCGCGATGTGGGACAGGCAGTGGTTTATATGACCAATATTGATGAAATTGAGGAGATGGATGCTGTCTGGCAAGAGTTTTTCCCCGATCCAGATAATTACTGTTCCCGTGCGGTAATCGGCATCAGCAAATTGGTGGTTGGAGCCCGCATCGAAATCTCCTGCATTGCAATTAAGGACTGACGCTATGACCAGCACAGGGAATCCACAGCTGGAAGCTTTCCTCCACAAAGTGAAAGGTGATCAGGCGTTGCTTGACCAGTTCCATACAGCAGCTTGTCTCGACGACATTGCAGCCATGGGGAAGTCCATGGGCTTTCAGTTCACAGGGGTCGACATCCTGGTGCATCAGGCATCAGCCACGCTGAAACTGCCAGGTGAAGCTCTCGAGGCTTTGGCGGCTGGGGTGGAGCTTGAGGGCCATCTCTGGAAGATGGCCATTCAATGGACCTGAGCCGATGCACATGATTCACCGCCTCGAACTTGCCGATGCCGACCACATCGTCGAGTCCGCTAAGGCCATGGCGCAGCAATTGTCGGCACGGGTGTCGATCGCGGTCGTGGATGCCTCGGGGGTGCTGCTCTCCTTCCGTCGGCTCGACGGTGCGTCCATCGCCAGCGTTGAGACATCAGCCGCTAAAGCCCGCACGGCAGCGCTGACCGGTGGAGACAGTGCTGCTGCGGAACAAGCGATCGCATCAGGCCGCATGGCCCTACTGTCGTTACAGGCTGTGCTGCATCAGCCCTGCGCCTTGATGGCTGGCGGACTGGTGTTGCGATATCAAGATGTGGTGGTTGGGGCGATCGGGGTGTCAGGAATGACGCCTGATCAAGATGCCGCGGTCGCCCGAGCGGGGATTGAGGCTTTCGCGCTCAAAGACCAGGACTGCTCATCATGATGCCGCCATCGGCGAAGACGCTGGTGGCCGTCATGTAACTGGCGCCGTCACTGGCGAGGAACGCCACCACCGAAGCGATCTCCTCTGGTTGCGCCATGCGGCCCATGGGAATGGCGGCGTTGAGCTTGGCGAGCAGTTCGGGGTTGTTCATTGTGGAATCGTTGATCGGCGTTGCGACTGCACCAGGACCGACGTTCACGATGGAAACACCCTTGCCTGCCAGTTCCACACCAGCCGTGCGGGTCATCATGCGCACACCGCCTTTGGCTACGCAGTAAGGGGTGTTGTCGGGCATCGGCCAGTCTTCATGCACCGACGAAATGTTGATGATCCGTCCCCCGCTGCCTTGGGCGATCATCTGTTTGGCGGCGTACTGCGTGACAAAGAACACACCCCGCAGATTGACATTCATCACCTTGTCGAAGTCTTCGGGTGTCGTATCCAGAATTGATGTGCGCGTTTCGATTCCGGCGTTGTTCACCATCACGTCGACCTTGCCGAAGGTCTTCACCGCGACATCCACGAGGCGTTGCAGGTCGTCCAACTTGGCGACGTCCGCTTGAACACCGATGGCCTGACCACCCAGTTCTCCAATCTCATCAATCAGCTCATCGGTCCGCTCGGGATGTGAGCGGTAGTCGATGACCACCTTGGCGCCCAGAGCACCGACGGCTTCGACAATGGCCTTGCCAATACCGGAATTGCCTCCGGTCACGATGATCACCTTGTCGCGCAGACAAAGGGAGGTCATCGCTTTTGGGACCTGGGTGGTCATGGCGGTCAGAAACAAACAAACATTCCTTAGCCGGTTTCACTGATCTCGGCAGTGTTTCGTGCGTAAACGGCGCTAAGACAACGTCAGCGGGGATGACGCATTCGTGGTCGATGTTCAGTGCCAATCTCCTTCCATTCAGGGAGTGGCTTTTTCTCTCCCTATCGCCGGGTGTCTCGATCCTCTCCTTGCGCTTCTCGGCGTTGAGGATCACGGACAGGCTCTGCTGCAAGGGGACGACCTTCAACGCCGCTTTGGCTTGACCCAGGGACAGGCCACCATTCATCACTACCGACTGGGTGATGAGTGCCTTGACTATGTCTCCTTCGAAGGTGTTGATCCCGTCCAACAGCGACACCCAGGGGTTGCGAACAGTCTCTGGTTCCAGCATGTCGCGATTGTGGTGAGTGATTTGCAGCGTGCGGCAGAACAGCTGATGCCTGTCGTGACTCCGATCTCGGAAGCGCCGCAGTGGTTGCCCAACGGAGTGGGGGCATGGAAGTTCCGCAATGCCGCTGGTCATGCCATGGAGCTGCTCTGGTTTCCTCCTGGGCTCGGGCACCCGCGTTGGCATGAGGCGGACGCCCTTTTGTTTCAGGGACTCGACCATACGGCTATCGCGATCAGCGATAGCGACCAAAGTTTGATGTTTTACGGCGTGGAGCTTGGCCTCCAACTGCGCTACGCCACCCTTAATCAAGGTGTTGAACAGGAACGCCTTGATGGCGTCACCAACCCCAAAGTGTCCATTCATGGATTGAGTGGTTCTACGCCGTGCGGAATTGAGTTCTTGAGATATCTCAGTCCCACTCCGTTGCAACCCACAGCGGCTGCGCTGCGGCCGCAGGATGCTTTGTATGCGCAGATTCTGATCAAGGACCCTGAGGCTGGACCCGGTCGCCAGTTGAATGACCCAGATGGTCACCGACTGTGGATTTCTTCTTAAGCGAATCCTTCAGTTTTTCCGACTCGAACTCACTAATGTTCGAAAAATGGTCGACGTCAAGTGGATCTTGTTTCTCTGATTGTCCCTGCGGCGCCGGAAGGCCTTGCCGGTGCTGGTTTGTTGGTGCTGCGGCTGTTCACCGGTCTGGTGTTCATCCGCCACGGTTGGCCCAAGCTCAGCAACCTGAACACCTGGGCCACGGCCATGAAGACTCCGGCATGGCTTTGTTTTCTCTCAGCCTTCTCCATGTGGGCCGGTGGGATTGCTCTGATTGCGGGGCTCCTGACGCCCTTAGCAGCAGTCGCTATTGCTGTTTCGATGCTGTACGCCGTGGTTTTGGAAATTACCAGTGGCTTCCCGTTTATTGCACCTGACCCATTTCAAATCCCAGAAGGTGATTACGCCGGACCGATGGGTGTTGGTGAACCTCCGAGCTGGGAGAAAGCCGCAATGTATGTCGTGATGTGCTTTGTGCTGATCACCGCGGGCGGAGGACCCTTCAGCATCGATTTGATGCTGGTGGTTCCACGCCTTCAGGTCTTGTTGGGGTGATCAGCTCAGTCGCTCTTTGAGGTGTTCCGCCACTCGGATGGCGTTAGCAATGGCGGTGAGCGACGGATTCACCGCTGAGCTGCTGGGGAAGAAACTGGTGTCGACCACATAGAGATTCTCCACATCGTGGGTGCGGCAGTTGAGGTCCAACACCGAGGTACTCGGATCCGTGCCGAAGCGACATGTGCCTGACTGATGGCCGACTGCTGCAATGTCCATCGAGGAGGCGAAATACACCTGACGCTCGGCCAGGTGATTCTTGAGGTAAAGCTTGTCGAGCAGCCCCTCAAGTCGGTTGACCAGCTCGTTGGATGACCTGGTGTTGGTCGGTGTGTAGTCGAGTTTGATCTGTCCTTGGGAATTGATGGTGACTCGATTGTTTGCCAGCGGAAGATCCTCTGTTTGCAACCAAAAATCCAGCGAGTGTTCAGCGATCTTGTCCATGCTCCAGGTGGGGGCCAGAGCGGTGAGTCGCGGTTTGTAGCCTTTCATCATCGCTCCATTGGTTTTACCCGTCATCTGCACATTTCCCATCGGGAAATCGAAGTCGTTGTCTCCGAAATACCAGTCATGCAGAGCAACTGTTTTTTGGAACACCGTCGTGTTGGGCTCATGGGCCAGTGCCACCAAGGCCTTGCAGTTGTGGTACATGTAATTTCTGCCCACTTGATCGGAGCTGTTGGCAAGTCCTCGGGGATGGGCGTCGTTCGCTGACATCAGCAGCAGACGTGCTGAATTGGCAGCTCCAGCAGAGACCACCACAATGTCTCCTTTGAAGCGACGTTCCTGCCCCTGGTGGTTCACCACCACGTCCGTGACTTCTCGCCCACTCTCATTGGTGTTCAGTCGAAGCACCTCAGCATCTGTAAGCAAGAAGACATTGTCGTGATCCAGTGCCGGGCGAACACCCATCACCTCGGCATCACCCTTGGCCTGCACTAGACAGGGAAATCCATCGCAGCGGTTGCAGCGCACACATGCACTGAAGGCGGGATTGGCTTCGTTGAGGGCGACTCCCGTTGGTGCGTGAAAGGGATGAAGGCCTGCTGATCGCAGGTCATCAACCAATTTCTGCATGCGCGGTTCATGCTTGATCGGCGCATAGGGGTAGTCAGAGGATGCCGGTGGTTCGGTGGGGTCTTCGCCGCGAAGGCCATGCACGTGGTACCACTCTTCGGCTTTGCGGTAGTACGGCTCGAACACGTCGTATTTCAGAGGCCATTCCGGTGATTCACCGTCGACATGCATCACCGATTCGAAATCCCTCTCGCGTAGCCTGAAGTGAGCAGCTCCATACATCTTTGAGGCACCGCCCACGAAGTAATGACTGCCTGGTTGAAACGTCTTTCCGTGTTTGTCTTGCCACGGGTCCTCTGAGACGTAGCGATCGTTCTGAAACACCTCAACTGGGTCCCAGTTCTGAGGTTCCCTGGGCAACCAACCACCACGTTCCAGGATCAAGATTGAGTGACCGGAATCCGCTAGAGCTCTGGCGAGAGAGCCTCCACCCGCTCCACTGCCAATGATCACCACGTTGTAGTGATCACTTTGCGGTTCGATGGATGTTTGGCGACGAGCGGCATGGGTGGCGTGATCCATAACGACGTGCCAAGGAGTTCAGCTGAACGTTAGGGAGATCACTTCATGACGTCAGCGCCAACGTTGGAGTTGCGTGATCATTTTGACCACCACTCCGGTCCATCCCGTCTGGTGACTTGCTCCAACCCCTGCACCGCTGCAGCCATGAAAATATTCATTAAATAGAAAGAGATCACGCCACTCTGGATCCTTTTGAAACAACTCCACCTCACCGTTAAAAGCTCTACGTCCGTCGCCATCCCGACGGAAGATGCCGACTAAACGCTCTTCCAGTTCAAGCGAGATCTCCCACAGATTGAGGTGCCGCCCCGATCCAGTTGGGAATTCCATTTTGAAATCGTCACCAAAGTGATGGCCGAATTTCTGCAGGGCTTCGATGAGCAGGTAGTTGATTGGCATCCAAACGGGGCCGCGCCAGTTGGAATTGCCTCCAAACATGGCGACAGGGCTATCAGCAGGGCTGTAGCTGATCGTGGCGTAGTCGTCGCCCTGTTGGTAGCTGTAAGGGGTTTTTTCGTAGACCTTGGACAGGCTGCGGATGCCGTACGGAGAGAGGAATTCATCTTCGTCGAACACCCTGGTGAGAATGCGTCGGAGCCGTTGCGGCGGAACGATCGAAAACAGAACCCGGCCATGGTGCCAGGATCCCAGATGGGAAATCGAATCAAATTCGGCTCCGCGTTCGCGACCCAGATCTCTCAGGTATTTGCTGACGTCCAGGGAGGGAATCGAGTCCACCGTCTGCTGGTCAAACGTCGCGATCGCAAGCAACGGAATGAGGCCGCTGAGTGAACGGGTGCGCAGGTAGTCGGTGCTGCCGTCGGGTCGCTTGAGCACGTCGTAATAGAAGCCGTCCTGCTCATCCCAGTTCACATATCCCCTGCCACTGGGGCTGTTTAAGGCGTAGGTGAGCCGGCTGAAGTCCGCCACGAAGCGGTCACACAAACTCTTGTATTCCGCCCGGTCTTCTGAGAGCAGAACACAAGCCTCCAGCATGTTGAGGCTGAGCATTCCCATCCAGGCAGTGCCATCGGATTGTTCAATTCGGCTGCCGTCTTTGAGCGGGTAGCGCCGATCGAAAATGGCGATGTTGTCGAGTCCGAGGAAGCCTCCCTCGAACAAGCTGTCGCCGTTGCGATCGGTCCGGTTGGCCCACCATCCGTACTCCAGCAAGAGCTCCCGCAGGCTGGCGCGCAGGAAGGGGTAGTCGTTGACGCCGTCACGGCGTTTCGCTATTTGGAAGATGCGCAGTGCCGCCCAAGCGCCGATGGGTGGGTTGGCGTCTGAGAGTGCCCACTCATAGGCAGGGGATTGACCGTTATTGGCGGTATATGAGGCTTGGCGAAGCATGCGTGACTGCCGTTTCGCCTCACCCGGATCGATTTCGGCGAAGGCCACCGCATGGAACATCAGGTCCCACTGGCAGAAGTAGGGGTACTCCCAACAGTCGGGCATCGAGATGATGTCTCGGGCCCGCAGATTTCGCCAATAGGCGTTTTCGGTGTGCCAGCGTTCTTCCGGCGGTCTCGGAGCATTGCTGTCTCCGCGCAGCCAACGGGCCACGTACCAGTCATAGTACTTGCGGCACCAGAACAAACCCGCAGCGGCCGAGGCATGGATCGCGCGATCTTCTTCGTTAAGTCCAGGGGCCACCCACTGGAGATAGGCCTGCCACTCCTTCCGGCGTTGCTCAATCAAGCCATTGAAGGCGGTGGTTTCGGTCGGTTCAGGGGCCTTGTTTCCCTGGTGGTCGTGCCTGCTTAAGCGCAGATCCACGCTCCAGATTTCCCCAGGATCGAGTGTGCGTTGGAGGTGGAGCGCTGCTTTGCTTCCTGTCTGTGCCGGATTGATTGCGTGGTGCTCGTCCTCAATCAGGTAGCGGTGAAAGGCATCTTTCACGTAGGGCTGTTGAAGCGCTTGTCCATACAGACGGTCCGTGTTGGTTTCGTTTTCCGTGAACAACCAATGGCCCTGTTCACTGCAGCTCAGGTTGTAAGAGGCCAACCCTTCGGTGGCATCGCTGACGAGGCGATTGCCCTGAAGCCGAAGGTGGGGTCGGCCATGGTCACGATCTCCCCAGCTCCAGGTGTTGCGGAACCACAGCGACGGTAGGAGGTGCAGGGGCGCTTGATCCGGACCCTGGTTGGTGATGGTGAGCCGGATCAGTACATCCTCGGGTGAAGCTTTGGCGTACTCAACTTCGACATCGAAAAAGTGATTGCTGGAGAAGATGCCTGTGTCGACCAACTCATATTCCTTCTCCTCGCGACTGCGGCGGCGGTTTTCATCGCGCAGCTGTTGATAAGGAAAACTCTGCTGTGGGTAGCGATAGAGCGCTTTGGAGTAGCTGCCGGTTGGTGTTCCGGCCAGGTGATACATCGTGTCCTTGATGTCTTCCCCGTGGTTGCCTTCGGGATTGCCCAGTCCGAACAGGCGTTCCTTCAGAATCGGGTCCTGGCCATTCCAGAGCACTGGCGCGAAACAGAGCAGGCAGTGTTCATCGGTGAGTCCGAGAAGACCGTCCTCTCCCCAGCGGTAACTGCGCAGGTGGCTGTGGTCGAAGGGGAAGGCATTCCAGGCATTGCCATCGGCGGAATAGTCCTCACGGACCGTGCCCCATTGCCGGTCACTCAAATAGGTTCCCCATCGATCCCATGGCTGATGCCCTTCATCCCGTTCACGGCAACGCAGACCTTCAGCCGGTGTCTCTCCGATCGTTGCGGTGGAAATCGCAGAAGTCGACATCGACAGGACACCCTGATGCTCAGAAACTACTGAGGGTGTCGAAGATTGCCCACCAAGGTTCTGCTCCCAACGCAGGCGGTGGTGGGGGCGGGGGGACTTGAACCCCCACAGGACTTCCATCCCAAGCGATTTTAAGTCGCGTGCGTCTACCGATTCCGCCACGCCCCCCGGTGCACACCGGCCCCGTTCCGGCATCCTAGATTCCTCCACGAACAGCCTTCTGTAGTGACCATGGAGACTCTTCTGAACGCGGTTTCCCTGGACACCCTTCTTGTGATTGCTGCCTACGCAGCTCTCGGCGCTGCTTATCTGGTGGTGGTGCCTTTGTTTCTTCTCCTCTGGATGAACAAACGCTGGACCGTCATGGGCAAAGTTGAGCGCCTGGGCATCTATGGATTGGTGTTTCTGTTTTTCCCGGGGATGATTCTCTTCGCCCCCTTCCTGAATTTCCGCCTTAGCGGTCAGGGTGAGGTCTGATCGTTGACGCGTGCTGGAGTTCTGAAACTTGGACTGGGCCTGCTCGCTGCCGGAGGACTTGGTTACTGGCTGTTTGAAGCTTTGGGTCTGGAGGGATTTTCGGCTGGGATTGCAGCCGAAGCTCTGCTGGTTGTTGTGGTCGTTGTCTGGACCAGTTCCTATCTGTTCCGTGTGGTGACCGGTCGCATGACTTACATGCAGCAGCGACGGCGTTATCGCAGTGAGTACGACCAACTCACGGCGCAACAGCTGCAGGAGCGCTTTGATGCCTTGAGCCCAGAGGAACAGGAGGCTCTGATGGCTTCGATTTCTGCGGATCCAACTGAATCGGCGGCGGAGTGAACTCAGCCGCCACCTAGGCTCGCCTGCATCGTCCAACCTGAGTCTGTGACCGTTCAGCCCTCACGCATTGCCGAGGTCTTCGTGAAGACTGCCCGTGAGCAGCGACTGGCGCTGATGCCATTCGTGATGGCCGGTGACCCTGATCTGCAGAGCACGGCTGATGTGCTGCTCAGTCTTCAGGCCCATGGTGCTGATGTTGTTGAACTGGGTATCCCCTACAGCGACCCATTGGCCGATGGACCGGTGATCCAGGCCGCGGCGCACCGTGCACTCGAGCAGAAGACAACACCTGTGAGGGTGCTTGAGATGCTGCAGGGATTGCGCGACAGGCTCACGATGCCTGTGGTGCTGTTCACCTACAGCAATCCCTTGCTCAATCGCGGCCCGGAACGGTTTTTCTCTGAAGCGGCAGCCGCCGGTGTTGCCGGTTTGGTGGTGCCGGATCTTCCTCTCGAGGAAGCGGAACGTCTGTCTCCCTTGGCATCAGAACAAGGCCTTGATCTGGTGCTTCTGGTTGCCCCCACAACGCCGGAGCAGCGGATGCAGCGCATCGCTACCTCCAGTCGCGGTTTCACTTATTTGGTGAGCGTCACGGGTGTCACAGGTGAACGGGCATCCATGCAAGATCGTGTGGGACAGCTGGTTGGATCCCTGAAGGGCTGTGATAGTGGACCGGTGGCCGTTGGTTTTGGGATTTCCGGACCCGACCAGGTGCGACAAGTGCGCGAGTGGGGCGCTGATGGCGCCATTGTCGGCAGTGCGCTGGTGAAACGTATTGCTGCTGCACAACCAGGTTGCGCAGCGGCAGAGGCGGGTGAGTTTTGCCAAGAGCTTCGCGCTGCTGCTGGCTGAGGATCATTCGTCGTCTTCGTCCGCGCCGCCAACAGGAACCAAGCGAATTTGCTTGCGCCCCAATTTGATCTCAAACTCATCACCGGGTTGGAGATCCAACATGGCGGTGTAGGCCTTACCAATCAAGAGATTGCCGTTGCCTTGAACTGTCGCGACGTAGGAGAGTTTGCGACCACCTTTGCCGATAACGCTGGTACCGGTTGGACCGAGATTGACTCCCTTGGCTTCAAGCAGAGCTTCGTAGAACGCTGTGAAGTTGAGACGCTCACCACCATTCTTCTTGTCAGAGACATAGCCACAGGCACGGACGAGATCGGACTTGCTGACATCACCAAGTTCCTTGACCTTGTTCAGCAGATCGCTGCCTGAGAGCATGATTTTTTAAAAACATCAAATTTATGAACATCGCTGTTGGTATGCACCATGTGCCATTCTTTTAGGCGCTTAAGTGCCACTTGACGACGAAACTATGGCTCGCTTTGTGCTCTGGGGAACCTATTGCGAAAATGCTCTTCAAAAAAGAGAGCCCTTTCGAGATGAGCATCTCAATCGTCTGAACCAGCTCAAAGAAAGCGGAACTCTGGTCACACTGGGACCCACGGAAGGAAGCACCCATGTGTTTGGAGTGTTTGAGTCAGACTCCCTCTCCAGCGTCCGTGCGTTGTTAGAGGCCGATGTGTATTGGCGAGAAGGAATCTGGACCCAACTAGACGTTTATCCCTGGATCCAGGCATTTTGAGCTTGTTCCCAGATCCAATCGGCGACGATGACTTCATTGCCTTCACCGAGAGCCTCGGCATAACCGCTCATTTGACCGATGCCTGTGCGGGCGATCGCAGCGATTGCCTCCGCATTGTTGATGCCTTGTTTCTCCAGGGCCTTCAGTTTCAACGTCTTTCCCCGACGGATAATGTTTCCGCCATTGGGGTGGCACCCCGCACAGTGGAGATCGAAGAGGTCTGCACCTGATGGGGGAAGCGCAAGGGTCTCAGTAGGCCAAAGCAGTGCCAACGCCAGCATCACCGACATGATCAACGAGAGCATGCATCCACCTCTGTTGTTGTTCAGTGTGCCTGGCGGCAGCTCGGTGAGAGCTGTCTCGGAAGTCGACACTGGCTTGGATCGCGGCACTGGCTTGGCAGGATTGGCCCTACTCCGAGGAAAGGCTTGATGGCGGAGGACGACCTAAACCGCTTTCTGCACAAAGTTGAACAACTCAATGCTTTGGTGAGCAGCCTTGAGACGCACGACGAGCGGCGTCGGTTGCTGGCGGCCTGCTCTGATCACAATGCGGTGGTGACACTCGCTTCGGAGTGGGGCTACAGCATTGGTCGCCGCTGGGGAGAACAACCCTCAGGTCCCACGGATTCCAACAACCTGTTGAGATCAACAGCGGCGCTGGCGGGTGAGGAGGTTGAGCAGCTGCTGTGTTCAGGCCAAGGCTGGCGTTTGGTGCGGATTCACTCCAATGGAGCCAGCAGCCCTGAAGGTTTTTGGTATGAGCAGGAGGAGCATGAATGGCTCACGATTCTCAAAGGCAGTGCCCGTTTGCGCCTGACGGATCCCGATGCTTGGGTGGATCTCAGTGTCGGGGATCAGCTGACGTTGCCATCCGGTCGTCGTCATCGTGTTGAGAGGACCGATCCGGATCCTGGAACGATCTGGCTGGCTCTCTACTGGAAGGATGGTTCAGACGTCCCTCCGGTTGCATCGCTCGTTTGACGAGCCAGTACGCGCCTGCCAGTGCAATGGCGGACAGGCCAAGGCCGACCAGCAATTGCGGCTTGTCATCAGAGGATGCAGGCAGAACAATCACCTTTCGGGCCACAGCAGTGAGGGCTGTGACCAGCACCAACTCGATCTGCACGACATGGCGACGCAGATAGCTGGTGATGTTCTGCAGAACTTCCAACGCAATCAGCACGGTGAGTAAATCACCGAGGATCCTGATCAAGCCATCACCCAGCCAATAGGCATCCTGTTCCGTTGTGATCAGGGCTAGAGCGACGCGGATGGTGAGTTGCACGATGGCCGCGGCGATCACCACGGCTGTGATCACGGTGAGAAGGATGGCAACCTGCTTTTCGCCGGCATCCACCCACTGCAGAAAGCTGCGACGTTTAGGGCGCTGGTGAGCCACGTCGATCAGTTGTTAAAGGGGTCGTAGTAAGGCTTGGCCGGAGTATCACCTGGAGGATTCACGATCTTGGTGTCGCAGGTGACGGAACCATCCGCGGCTTCCACGCAGTTGGTGGGCACGACGGTGCTTTCAGCGCCGGTTTTGCTGTTGGGACCCAGAAGCCACACTTCAGAGGAAGCCAGGGCTCCCTGGGAAAAGACTGCGCAGCCTGTCGCGAGCAGGCTGATGCCAAGCAGTCGTTGCATCAACGGAGCCATGTCAAAACAATGGTTTTCACCATGTTGCCTGGGATTGTCATCAGCTGGCGCAGTCGTCTCGAATTTCCTGCAAGAGAAGGTCCAGCTGGCCGAAGGGGTCTGGGTCGAGGTTGGCCATCTTGCGTGTTGCTGAAGCGGCAGTCCCCTCGCCGTCACTGCTGGCCCATTCCGCTTCAATGGCGCACAGACGAGCGGCCACGCGTGGCATGCCACCGAGTCTGTGATCTCTTTCCAGCACTTCCATCAGGGCTGGCATGCGTGTGGAGGTGGCCCGCAGGCTGCGCCTTAGGTCCGACTGGGTTCGTCCCTGATGTTTGAGCCAATCTTTCAGCAGGGAAGCTAGGTCGTCCTCAAGCTTGGGAGACCAGACATTCATGGATGAGCGATCGGGAACCATCGATCCAGTTTGCGTTGCGCTCGTTGACGGATTTCGGGAGTGATGTGATTTCGGCACAGACCCAAAACGGCCGTGATCGCCACGAGATCATCGCTGAAGCCAGCCACAGGCAGAAAATCGGGCACCAGATCTGTTGGAAGCAGCAGGTATGTGAGTGCAGCAAGGAGGGTCAGGCGTGCCTGAGCCGGAGTGTTGGGATCCAGCAACATCTCCATGGCTTCTAAGGCCGGTCGTGCAACCGATCGACCGGCCTGCTGCAGCAGTCGTTTGAACGCCGGCTCATCGATGACCTCGCTATCAATCACTTCAGCATCAATGGCCTCCGCCGTGAACTCAGGCGTGCCAGAACTCGAGCCAAAGGCCATGGTGACGACTGCAGGGAACGGACATCGCCATTCTCCCGCGTTTGCTGGATTGCATGGGTAGGCAATCCGACAGGAGCGTGGTCGGGTTGCCGATCAGACGTTCATCTCCACAAGACCGTGCTGAACGCCTGTTTTGCGCAGTTTGCGCAGGGCGCGTTGGACGACCTGACGGCAGTATTCACGACTGCAGTTCATGTGACGTGCCACCTCGGCAAGGGTGCGCCATTCATGGCTGCCATCGAGACCAAAACGCAGCATCACCACAGTGCGTTCTTTGGGGGTGAGGTTGGATTTGTCCAACAACTTCCAGGCTGAAGCGGTGCGCTCCGCAATTTCCGCACGCTCCATCGGTGGAATTTCGTCGCTGGGAAGCACATCCACTAATTCAGAAGGATCGGATTTTGACTTCACAACACCCTGAAGGCTGACGGTCACGCTGCGCAGCTCGCAACCCAGAAGATCTTCCACTTCATGGAGAGGAAGGTCCATGGCTTCGGATAATTGCTGGGCTGTGGGTGACAGGCCGTTGGACTGCATCAGCCGGGCCTTGGCCGCCCTTAATTTTGTGAGCTTTTCATTCACATTCACGGGAATACGAATGGTGCGGCTTTGTGTCGATAGCGCTCGGTTCAACCCCTGGCGAATCCACCAATAGGCATAGGTAGAAAAACGGTGTCCACGAGTTGGGTCATATTTTTCGACGGCACGCGTCAATCCCAGCGTGCCTTCTTGAATCAGGTCAAGAAGGTCAAGCCCCTTGCCTTGATAACGCTTTGCCAAGTTGACCACGAGCCGGAGATTGGCAGTGATCATGTGGTTCTTGGCTTTTTCTCCACGCTTAATTGTCCGTTTCTCTTCATCGTTGTAGCAACATGCCGGACCGCTCCCTCCGGCAAGATGGCAGCGTTCTGTTAGAGCAACCATGGCCTGCACTTTGCGGCCCATGGTGAGCTCCTGTTCAGGTGTCAGAAGTTGATGTCTGCCAATCTCGCCGAGAAATGCACTCAGGGAGCTCACCATCACATGTTGTCTCGGGTTCTTTGAACCTAGGGCGAATGTCTTTTCATTTTGCGCGTGTAATAAAGACTGCGGAATTCACATTTTAGACGTAATTTTGAATTTGTTCCGAATTTCGATTTTGTTCGGAGTGTGATCGAAATTGCTTCAGGTTTCTTCAAGGCACGCGCGTCTGCTCGTTGGCGTGTTGACGCCGGTCAATCCATGCAGTCGCTACTGTCACCACTGGTTCTCGCACTGATTCCATGCCACTGGCCACTGTGCTGACTCCAGAAATCGCCAAGAGTGCTGGCGTGGCCTACGTGCATTACCTGAGCTTCATGCTCTGCTTTGCAGCACTGGTGGTTGAGCGCCGACTAATCCGTCCTGACCCTGATCGACGGACAGCCACCACCATGGTGATCACCGACATCATCTACGGCATCGCCGCATTGGCCCTGCTGGTGAGTGGGATCTTCCGGGTGCTCTACTTCGGTCAGGGGAGTGAGTTCTACACCCAGAATCCCTTGTTTTGGTGGAAGGTTGGCCTCTACCTGAGCGTTGGTGGTCTCTCGCTTTATCCCACCGTCACTTACATCCTCTGGGCAATTCCTTTGCGCAAAGGTGAACTTCCCAATGTCAGTGAAGCCCTGGCCACCCGTCTGGGCTGGATCATCAATGTGGAGCTGGTGGGTTTTGCTCTGGTGCCCCTGTTGGCAACACTGATGGCGCGAGGTGTCGGACTTCCTGCGGTTTAGATCGTTCAGTGATTCCTGCTGAAGTCTGCCCTCCAGCCCAAGACGTCAGGATTCTGGAGGGTGAAAGGCTGAATGCCTTGGCAGCTGCTCAGGCACCTGGATATGGAACCAGTTTGGCCACATCTCGGTTCGGCGTTCCTTCCCTACCACGATGGTGCGTCTGGGTTGAACCTCCCATCGGGGTTGAACCTGATCGCTGGGAGCGTCGATGGAGCGACAGTGTTGATCAAGCGCTGACCGCATGGTCAACGCTGTTGCCCATCACTCTTGTGGAAGATTCCACTCAAGCGAATGTGTTTGTCGAACGCCGGCGACCACCCTTAAGGGAAGTCGCTGGACGTTGGAGAGCCAGTAACGGTCGTGCATTGCTTCAGATCTTGGAGGTGCGTCGTCAGAACGTGTGGAGATTGGAGCCCCGCGTCACGGTGTTGGTCTCCCCGGAACTGCGTGCGCAGACGCTGCAAGCCACGGCTTTGCACGAGCTAGGCCATGCGTTTGGTCTTTGGGGGCACAGCGATACCCCTGCAGATGCCATGGCCCCGGTGCAAGGTGCTGCGCCGGTGCTGAGGCCGTCGGATGGTGATCGACGAACGTTGGATTGGCTGCGTCAGCAGCCGACACGCTTTGGTGCTGAGGTTGAGCCAGAAGCGTCTCGCGATGACGTTGAAGCGCCACGCTGATCCAAGCTGTTGCGCTGACCCTTTCTCGGACAGCAGTTTCAAAACCAGGACTGCTATCTCGTCTAGTTAACAAAGCAATGGGTGCGCAAAATTTTTTTAATCCAAATCTTGCTGTTTAGAGAAGCTTATTGGTTCAGTTTTGTGAGGGTTTAGGCGTTTACGAAATTGCGGCATCGTCTTCGTCTTGATTCTGGCTATGCGTGTGATCGTTTGGCCACATTAAATTTCGGCAGTGAGTCAAATTTGCTATTGATTTGATGTAAAAGTTTGACCTCCATGGGTGTTACCAATTGGATTTTTGATTACAGGCTGCCACTTGATGTGGTCGATGGCTACGAAACACAATCAGCTACACCTGACAGCTCGAAGCCCATCTCAGACCCACTGACAGGCCTCGCTGCTCCGTCTGAAGTCGACCGCGAGATGGAGGTGAGGTCCGAATTCGAAGCGGACTCTGTTTGCAGTTCTTGGGACCCTTCCCAAGTCGTGCGATCTGGGATTTTTGGGGATGAACCCTATCGCCCATTGTTGCCTGATCCATTTAGGCGCCGGGTTGTCGACTGGTCGGCAGCACAGGATCAAAACTTCCGCGGTTGGGATTTTGATTCACTCATGCTTGCACGCGGTGATTTTTCAAGAAGTGATTTTACGAATGCTGAAATGCGGAGTCAAAATGTTTGGTCGGCTATTTTTCACGACTCGATCCTCTATTCGGCGAGTATCCAATACAGCGGTTTTAGGTTTGTGGATTTTTCTGGCTCCGATATGCGAAGACTGAATGGGATCAAGGCAGATTTGAGGGATTCAAAGTTTAATCAATCCGATTTGAGAGGGGCGAACCTGACGTATGCAAATCTGAGAGATGTAACTCTTAAAGAAGCCAGGATATTCTCAACAATGTTTTTCAATGCATTTCTCGAAGGGGCGTCAATGGTCAATGTTGAAGGAGAGGGGTCTTGTTTTTGTGATGCGCGCCTTGAAGAGTCGACGTTGATTGAATCTGCATTCAATCAGGCAAGTTTTAAAGGGGCAGATCTTGGCAATGCACGTGCTACTGGTGTTGATTTTCGTGATGTGGATTTTACTGATTCTGATTTAAGCGGCACAATCTTTGATGGTGTGGACCTGAGGGGCGCTGAAATTAGAAATGCCACATTGTCAGATGCTGTCTGGACCAATACGGTCTGTCCTGATGGCAGTACGAATACAATGAGTCTTCCATGCTTGGGTGATCAGCAAATTCCTATTCAATTATGATTCATTCGTGTTGACAAAGTCGTTCGAAACACTTGTGGTAAGGGATAAGCTTCAGTGTTTTGGATGTTCAATTGATGTTTTTATTCGTTGATTCGTTCTGGATTCGAGCCGGTAGTTCCATCCTCGCTAGCGTTGCTGTAGTGATTGAAGGTAGACCGTGAAGATCGCAAACAGGTTGCAATACAGCACCGTTCTGCGAGCACTGACATTTGCAGCTTTTGCGGGGATTGTGACCAGCTGCGCCGGGTCTGGTTCCGCTCCATCTGCCGAAGGAGATGCGGCTGAGGTGATTCGTATTCAGCTCGATGGCGCTGATCCTGCAGCCAGCACCGGTGAAGGGGTGACAGGAGTTGAGTCGAAGCGCTTCCAGGTGGGCTTCGGTCGCAACGGCATCGCCTGTGCAGGAACGCGCTTTGAGGAAGGCTGGACTCCGTTGGGAACGTTCAGGGTGAATGCGATTCTCAGCGCTGATCGCTTTGCCATGGACCCTGATCTCGTCAAGTTATCTGGAAAGAGTGAGGCCTACCTGCGCGAGAACCTCTTCCGCAATATGAGTGCGATTGATTTCAAGGGTGACGGTGAAACCGGTGAGTACGGAATCGGTTACGTCAGCCTTGCTCCCGTTCCAGCCACGCCTCAGCCTTTTCGCTTCAACACGTACGACGGTCAATTCCGCTGGTATAGCTTTGCGATCCACGGAACCAACGATGACTCGCGCGTGGGTCAAGCCATCACCGGTGGTTGCATCAATGTGAATCAGTCTGTAATGGCTGCTTTGCTTAAAACGGTGCAGTTGGGTGACGAAGTGGTGATCAATTCCGACACGCCATGCACCCCTTGATGCCCAGGTACTGTGATGATTGATTGGAGAAATTATTTGTTGTTGTTAGTAATTGAAGGCAAAAGAATCGGCGATGAGCGAGTCTCCCTCTGGGCTGTTTAAGGCTTGGCGAAAGCTGTTGAAGTTTGTGTCGTACTGATTTAGGATATTGCCGTTGTAAGCAATCGGGTCGGAAGACGGATTGCTAAAGATGAATAGATTTAGGGTGCCATTTATTTTGCCTGGGATGCCGAATGTTTCGTTGTCGCGCGTTGTGACCTTGATCGTGCGTTGCTCAAGTCTCACGTTGCTGTCGCTTGGTTCGAAGCTCCAGTTGGGATCAGCTGGAATCCCAGTCAGAGAGTCAGCATTGAAAACAACCGCATTCGGTTGCGTGAATGTGAAAGGGAGACTGGGGATTGGGTAGCCGTCGTTGGTGGGGAGTGGGTTGCCGTCTTGATCGAATCCAAACAGCATGGTGATGTCGTAGGGAAGTTTTAGAATTCCATCATCGTCGAGAGTGATATTGACCCAGTCTGACAGTTGGTTTGTAGTGTTGATGAATGCGGAAATTTGAAAATTATTCTCCAGGCCTGAATCGCTTTGCAAGGCTGAAAGGCCATAGCTAATGGCTGTGTTGTCAATGAACAAGCCATCCAAGGTGCGAGCTAATCCTCGCTCTTTGGCAGTGCTGTGTCCAGCTCTTTCGCTTATCGTTTGCGGTGCTTTCGGATAATTGGTTAGGCCTTGTGGTGTGAGGCTAACCATGGGTGCGAGTTTGTCAGCGTTGCGTATGGTCAGTGCGTTTAATCCGATTGCAAAAGCTGCAGACGAGTAGACAGAAGGGCTTATGAGAGGAAGTTGACTCGCATCGCCCTTGCTAGGGATTCGTGTGCTTGAACGCTGAAAACCGCGAACAGAGTTGTAATCAATTCTGACATCATTTGTTCCTGCTCCTGTTACTCGAAATAGTGAATTCGTTCCTGCACTATTGTTGAGTTCAATCGATAATGGAATAACCTGCGCATCGTTGGGGATGTTGTTGGCGCGAGCTGCTGATTCAATCTTGTTGAGTGGGGGGAACAGGCCGCTTCTGGCGGCGATCATGGGTTGTGGTGGCAAAGCCCTGTCGAAAATATTTCTAGCTCGAATGGCGCTCAGACCAGTAGCGAAGATGAGGTGCTTGTTTTGTGCCCAACCCGTCAGACTTCCTGGTGTGAATTGACCATCTGGTATGTCACCCGCTGGTGCATAAACAAGCTTTTTGACTAATCTCTCCCAATTGAAATCGATCCCATTTTTGTCTGAAAGTAAAGGTAACATGAACGGTTCAACGCTTCTTTGCCCGAACTGAGGAAGCCTTTCGAAAGCCTCTCGGACTTGCCCAAGAAATCCTGAGTTTGTGATGGCATCGGTGCCCGACTTTGATTGAAGTGCTGTATTGATCGCGGTCGAGCTTGCCAGAGTGGTCAGAGCCCAGGTGCCACCGGAATTGGCTGCGATTGCATCGGTGTTG
>MDTA01145503.1_pt1 | contig 24012 bp, 20 predicted proteins | sample 811151 | NCBI WGS metagenome assembly MDTA01 (sample SAMN05326648, study PRJNA326480) | marine metagenome | isolation source: seawater | place: Indian Ocean: South | collected 2010
CCCATAGACATGAGGAAGAGGTGGTCGTTGGATAGTGACGAGTGCGTGAAACTGGGGGAGATGGCGGTCTCGATAGAGAAATTCTTTGGCCGGCCAATGGACATTGAGTGGGCCAAAGATGGTGTTGACAATGAGATATACATTGTTCAGGCAAGACCTGAAACGATACACTCCAAAAAAGACGGCAACAAGATTCTGATGTATAAGATAGATGAGGAACTCGCATCGAACCTGAAGCGCCAGGGCCGGGTAATCGCATCGGGACAGGCCGTTGGGAAGAGGATTGGAGTGGGAAAAGTCAGAATCTTCAGATCATATTCGGAAGTCTTGGACAAGAGGAGGGAGTTCGGGAAATTGCTGGACAGCGGTCTCTCAACAGAAGAAATATCAGACGATATGGCAGTCTTCCAAAACGGGGACGTACTCGTCACGGAGATGACTACTCCAGACTGGGAGCCGTTGATGAAAAGATCATCACTGATTATCACCAGAAAGGGCGGTAGGACATCCCATGCTGCCATTATAGCCAGAGAGTTCGGAATTCCCGCAATTGTGGGATGCTCAGATGCTTTGGAAATACCCGAGCTGACGGAGGTTACAGGGAGTTGTGCGGAGGGAGACACGGGCTACGTTTATTCGGGAGTTGTACCCTTCGAAATAGAGGAGTTTTCCATAGACGAGGACGAGATTCTCAAGACTAAGATCAAACTCAATGTAGGGTTTCCTACCAAATCTTTGGCAGACTCGATGCTACCTGTAGATGGGGTTGGATTGGCGAGGATAGAGTTCATACTTTCCTCGGAATTAGGTATCCACCCCCTTGCATTCATCCATCATGATGAACTAAGGGTTTATGCCGAATCGGGCGAGCTTTCCGACAGTCTCAGGCCTTATAGAGAAGTATTAGACGTAGCAGATCCCAACGAAGTAAAAACAGTCGTAGAATCATTGGAAAAAAGGGCTTGGGCGTATCATGAAAAAAAGGGACTTTTCATTGATAAACTCAGGGAGGGAGTAGGGCTAATTTGTGCCGCATTTTATCCGAGGCCAGTACTCGTGCGGTTATCCGACTTCAAATCGAACGAATATAGGGAATTGTTGGGGGGTTGGATCTTTGAGCCGATTGAGGAGAATCCAATGATCGCCTGGAGAGGCGCTTCTAGGTATATGGATAACAAATTCAGACCCGCGTTTGAGATGGAATTGGAGGCCATGAGGTCTGTGAAGGAAGAGTTCGGCTTGGACAATTTACAACTCATGGTACCATTCTGCAGAACCCCGGAAGAAGGGGGAATGGTCACCGAACTAATGAATCAGAATGGAATCGGGCCCGACTCAGGAACCGACCTCTTTGTAATGGTAGAGTTGCCCTCAAATGTCATAGAAGCAGATCGCTTCATTGAGATGATGGGGCTCTCTGGTGGCTCGATAGGATCGAACGATCTAGTGCAGACTGTATATGCTGTCTCCAGAGACGATCTGGAGGGCTATCAGAACCCGATTGACGCTCGCTCCCCTTCGGTGAAATCTATGATTAGGCAAATAGTGGAGAAATTCAATTCCCGAGGTTTGGAAATAGGTATATGCGGGCAAGCACCTTCTGATTTCCCAGATGAATTTCCGCCTTTCCTTATCGATTGCGGCATTACTAGCATCTCGGTCACACCGGACACTGCCGTCGCTGTTAGGGCCACAGTAGCAGAAGCCGAAAGAAAATCCTAGTTTTGCTCACAAAAAAACAATTCGTGTTTCTTGACAATTCCGGAAATCGAGGTTCGGACGCTCTAGCAGCTACCATTTGAGATTCTACAAAATACTACTCAATAATGATAATAATGCTCCCCATTGTGATAGTGACTGATAAGGGTGGGTATTGGCGAAACCAATGAAGAGAACCTTGTAATGGTGTTGCCAGTTTACAATGAGGCCGACAATATAGAAGCAATGATTGAAAGTCTGGATAAATCTCGCAAAGATCTAGATAACTGCAATTTAATTGCTCTTTTTGTGGATGATAGCAGTCCCGACGGAACCGGGGAGTTAATTTCTAAAATTTCTCAAAAGTACGAGTGGGTTAAGTTACATGTGAGAAAAGAGAAGCAGGGTCTTGGGAAGGCTTATGTTGATGGCTTTTCTTTTGCAATCAAAAACTTATCTCCTCAATATATTGGACAGATGGATTCAGACTTAAGCCACGATCCAAAATTCCTTGTCCCAATGCTATCAAGCATCAGGGATGGTAGCGATGTTTGCATAGGGTCAAGATACGTAAGAGGAGGTGGGGTGGAAGGGTGGCCTTTTTCTAGGAAAGTAATCAGCAGGGGGGGGAATGCAGTAGCCAGAGTCCTTGGAGGAATTTGGTCAATTAAGGACTGTACAAGTGGATTCACAATAATGCGCTATGAGGCCGTACAAAAAGCCTTGAAGAGCCCTATTGATGTAGATGGCTATGCCTTCCAAGTCCACCTAAAAAACTCCCTAAAGAGCTCAGGTAGCGTAATTTCCGAGACACCGATAATTTTCAGAGATAGGATTTTTGGCGAATCAAAACTTGGAAACTCAGACATTGCCGAATTCTTTTTTTCAGTTTTAAGATTAAGATTTAATTGAGGCAATATTTTGGATAGATTCATTCATTCTGTAATTTTTGCCCACCCACATTCTGGACTTAGTAATCATTCGCATGAAAGTCAGATTAAACCTTCAGAAATTTATACTCACGAGAACCAAAAGAGTCCCAATTAGGAGGGTTTTTATGCAAATACATATTATTGGAAGCACCTCAATGGTCGGAAAAGATCTAATCCGTAAATCCGAAGAAAATTGGAATTTCCTCCATTATTCTAGGGGTCTGGGAAATCTGTCCCTAGATAGAAATTTTATGGATTTCTCTCATATTTTGGATGGCGACATATGCATATTCTTAGCCGCAATAAGCTCACCAGAGGTCTGTGAGAAAAACCCTGAAGATTCATACTCGGTAAATGTTACAGGCACCAAAACAATAATCCGAGAACTTCTCAAAAGGAAATGCAAGGTCGCCTTTTTCAGTAGCGACATGGTCTATGGAGAGGGCGGTCCATTTGACGAATCTTCCCAGATTAATCCAATTGGAAATTATGCTTCTATGAAGGCCGAGGTAGAAGGCGCCTTCCTCAATGACGGCAATTTCCTTACAATCAGGATGTCCTACGTTATCGGCAGCGACTCTTTCTCAAGGTACATTTCAGAGTGTGTAGATCAAGGAAGAGAGGTCGAGGTCTATTCAGAAATAAGAAGAAATTGCATTGATATTGACAGAGTAACCAATTTTCTAATCAGAATAATGGAAGAATTCCCGCCGTTTCAGAGGATTAACCTGGCGGGCAATGAATGCATTGATAGGCGAAAACTCGCCGAGCAGATTTTAGAGAAGTTGGGGGAAAAGGTCGAAATTAGTCCAGCAAATCCTCCCGAAGATTATTTTGACTATCGCCCAAGAACAATAAAACTGCTGAATCACCGACTTAGAGAAATTGAAGGGGCTTGAATAGTAAGATGAGGGCATTGATAACTGGATTTACCGGAATGGTTGGCTCCCATCTTGCAGATTTCCTAATAGAAAATACCGACTGGGAAATTATAGGATTCTGCAGGTGGTTAGATTCATTTGACAACGTCGAGCATCTTTCCGATAGGATAAACAACGGTGACAGAGTTTTCGTGGAGTATGGCGATCTGAATGATATGTCTTCACTCCAACACTGCCTAAGGAAATTCCAACCTGATTACATATTCCACCTTGCAGCTCAAAGCTTCCCGAAGACATCCTTTGACTCTCCAATCGAAACTATGGAGACAAATGTGTTAGGAACATTGAGATTATTGGAGGCAGTGAGGCTGACCAACTATGACCCAGTAATACATGTATGTGCTTCATCGGAGGTTTTCGGGCGCGTCGAAAGAAGCAAGTTACCAATATCAGAAGACTGTACTTTCCATCCGGCAAGTCCTTATGCCATTTCTAAGGTTGGTACAGATTTACTTGGCCGGTTCTACGGGGAAGCGTACTCCATGAAAGTCATGACAACAAGAATGTTCACCCACACAGGCCCTAGGAGAGCAGATGTATTCGCTGAATCGACGTTTGCAAAGCAAATCGCAATGATCGAAGCCGGGCGAATACCGCCGGTAGTTAAGACTGGTAACTTAGAATCCCTCCGAACCTGGGCGGATGTTCGAGATGCGGTAAAGGCATATTTTTTACTTGTTACCAAAAACCCAATTCCCGGTGAATACTACAACATAGGGGGTACTTTCTCATGCACTGTTGGAGAAATGCTGCAAAAGCTTATTTCAATTTCCACAATGAAAGACTCAATTGAGGTAAAAATGGATCCAACCAGGCTAAGGCCCATTGATGCGGATTTACAGGTTCCCGATACTACAAAGTTTTCTCAGCACACCGGATGGTTGCCAGAAATTCCTTTTGATAAAACGATGCAGGATCTTCTAGACTATTGGAGGGAGAAGGTTTCATCTTCAAATGGACTTCTCACCAGATAAGAAATTTTGGCGTGATATTTTGACCTCAGTTAGTATAGGAATATGCGCGTTCAATGAGGAATCCAACATAACCAAAATCCTCGACTCAATTTTGAATCAAAACCTAGATCGTGTTGAAATCATAGAAATTATAGTGATATCATCCGCATCCACAGATTCAACCGATAGATTAGTCATGGAATATTCTGACAAGGACAGTCGAGTTAGACTAATAACAGAAGAAACTCGTAAAGGAAAAGCCTCAGCGGTAAACTTATTCCTAAAACTGGCAAAAGGAGAAATTTGTGTAATTCAGTCAGCCGACACAATCTCTACACCGAACACGATAGAAGAGATATGTAAACCAATTATTGACGACGACAAAATAGGGGCTGTGGGAGGTAGGCCGATTCCAATAAAAGGGCCTAACTTTTTGATAAACTCTTTTTCTAGTATGATTTGGGAGCTGCACTCCAGAGTTTCGAGGAAACAACCAAAACTTGGTGAGATAAGTGCTCACAGAAACGTAATAGAGCAAATTCCCAGCCACGCCATAGCAGATGATGCCTATCTTGAATTCCTTATTCGTGACATGGGGTTAGAAACATCCTATTCTCACGAAGCAGTGATATACAATTCCGGTCCAGATAGCCTTTCTGAGTACATTCAACAAAGAGTGAGGTGGCGAGCATCACAAATTCGTCTTAATCATGAGACTGGACATATTTCTGCGAGCGGTAAACAAAATCTTGTAAATTTAGAACTGGCGTTGTTATGTCTAAAAAAACCCTGGAAAATACCCATAGCTTTGCCACTATGTCTGATAGAGCTACATTGTATCAGGGCCGCAAAGAAATCCTTGGCCAGTAATGAGGATGAATTTATTATATGGGATTCAATAGATTCTACCAAGAAAGTCAATGATTAGCCTGACTAGTTTCTAAAAGCTCACATAATATATGACCTATTGAGATATGAGCCTGTTGAATCAAAGGGGTGCTTTCACTGGGAACAACAATCGAATGACTCGATTTTTGTGACAACTCCCCCCCTCCATTACCAGTGAGTGAGATAGTCTTCGCACCAAGTAAATTGGCTGCTTCAACTCCCTTGATTACATTTTTTGAATTTCCAGATGTCGAAATTCCAATCACTACGTCTACATCCTTGCAAAGCGCCTCTATTTGCCTTGAGAATATCGAATCAAAAGAATAATCATTTCCAATTGCTGTTATTGCAGATGTGTCGACAGTCAGTGCTAATGCTGGCAAAGCTCCCCTCTCCAATAAATAACGACTCACTAGCTCAGTTGCTAGATGTTGGGAATCTGCCGCGCTACCACCATTGCCCATGAATAGTATTTTCCCGCCAGAGGAAATGCTGTTGGAACACATTTCTACAGCCTTGCTGATATCGACTACTAAACTCCTGTTTTTGGCAATTTTTTGCATAAGTTCAGCTCCATCAATAAGCCTTTCCTCAATTATTTCGTTCAAGTTATTCCCTCCACGACTCCACCCCGTGTTCCGTAAATCTACATCCGCCATGGAAACCTTCTCTCTTGGAAATCTCCATGGTAACTTCCTCCCTTCTGTTTAACGGGACCACCATGTAAATGAATCCTCCACCGCCAGCTCCACTAACCTTGGCACATTTTATCCCCCTTTCGAATAAAGTGTCGATAAGCTCATCTATAAGCCCATTAGTCATCTTATCCGAAGTTTCCTTCTTTCGAATCCAACCCCCCTTGATAATCCCAGAAAATCTCTCCAAATCCCCTCTCATTAACACGCCCTTCATTTCCATTGCGTCTTCCTTCATGCCATGCATCGAATTAAGAGCAGTATCACTCAATTCTTTTACTGCTCTAATTTGATCGTCAATAATTGACGATGAGACTCTGGAAACGCCAGAAAAGTACAGCAGAATTTGAGTTTCTAGGTTAATCATGAAACTCCTCTCGATTTGTATAGGGCGTACAGAAACTGATCTATTTTTATGGAAAATAAACTGATTGAAACCCCCAAAACTAGCAGCATAGTGGTCCTGAAGGCCACCGGTGAAACCACAGTCTTCTCTTTCTATTTGATATGCTAACTCTGCAATTTCATACCGGTTTAAACTCACCTCAAAGAGATCAGATAGAGCTTTCACGAGCGTGACAGTCAGGGTCGAAGATGTTCCTAGTCCCGATCCTACAGGAGAGTCAGAGATCGACTCAATGTGAATTGGTATGGGTTTTTCTTTATCTGATATTGAAAGAATCTTATTGTAAGCAGCAGTGTATAGGGGCATTTGTCGACTTTTCAGAATATTATCCGCATCGTGAGCCTCACTGGTTCCCGTGTCATACGAAGTGAAGACTATTTTCCCATCATCCCTGTTTTCAACTTTCAAATTTACAAACCTGCAAATCGTTGTATTTACAACCGCTCCACCAAACAAGTCAGAATACCACCTGAGGTCCGTACCGCCTCCCGCAAGCCCAAGTCTTAGCGGGGCCCTCGCTCTGATTATCACATGCACCGCAGAGTTTTCATCTTATTATGAAATAGGTAAAAATCTAGAGAAATGTAATTATTATTTTATGATGATTCATTTTACCTGAATCTTCTGGAGGCTTTGGACTATTCTAATTGGGACAGAGTAGATGTTGTTTATCTGCTCAACATTGGGGATCTCAAAGGAGCCGATACTACATTTATTTTTTACATCAATTTTCTCTACTTGAGGTGTGCTTGCTGTTGATGCCTTTACTATCCCAGCATACCTTTTTCTAATTGGCGAAATTCCTGAGTAATAAATCCCCTCGTTTGCGCAGTATTCGCCCCCCCTGCCCCATCCCATCGTTAGGATGTTATCAATGAATACCCAATTTTGGTCGTACCTTTTAATCGTCTGTTCGCCGGAGCTAAATACCCAATATTCCCCTTCAATCTCCCTAATCGTATGGGGTCCGTTCAATCTCAAATTTTTTGTATCATTCTCGAAAATCGATCTCAAACCTCCGTCGCCTTGGGACTTAACCAGCTTCCCTCTTACCACATTGACAATCTGCCTCCCCCCAACATGATGGACAAGCCCCCAATATACTCCATCTAAATCTCGGAATATCTGGTTGCAGTGAAACTTATCCAACTCATTATCCCCTTGATTACCTCTCAGTACCTTCCTACTCAATATTCCATTTCTTTTCGGATCTATTTCAATCGCTTCATTCCTGCCGGTGTTTGCTAGCCATAGTGAGCCACCAATTGTGCTCATTTCATGGACATCAACTAATCCAGGTACTTCTAATTCTTCGAAAAAATGATTGTTAATATCGATTACATACAAATCAGCCCCAGTAGAAAAAAACATCTTATCTATTTCCGGGAAAAACTGCATTGAAGAAACCCCTAACTCACCAAAATCATTGAAGAATCTAATTGGCTCAATTTTTTCTCCAACAACAAATTGAACTGGTATCACTTCATTTCTATCCAAGCTTCTATCTGCGATTTTAGAGTTCAGAGATCCTAAGACTACTAAACAGCATTCTGAGGGTTCGGCCATATCCATTCGAGACACTACTCGGTAATTATCCTCTCTCGTCTGATGGATACTATCTCATCACTAAAGAGAATGAAGAACGTTATACCAGAGTAAGAAAGTAGAATCTGAACTAGACTTTCCACATCATCAATGAAAAATACCGAAAAAAGAGGGAGTATGGAAGTTGTTGCCATTCTGACAATTTTACCACCAACATCAAGTCTGGCAATGGAGGAAAATACTGAAAATTGAGCCATAGAAAGAAATGAGTATCCCACCATGATGTAAAACAACGGACCCTGATGAACCAATGGATCAGAATTCAAATAAATTTTAGATAAAATCTGATACTGAAAAAGGTAAGATAATATCAAAATCGGCAGCGAAATAAAGGCATAAACGGTAGCTAGCTTGAAAAATCTCGAAAATCTCATCCGTTGAGTTTTTGATTCTGAGATGGAAGGGACCAAAACCCCTATTATTGCTGAGGATGCAATTACTACAGATTTTGCAATCACAGCGGAATAAGAGTACAATCCTGCTTCTTCAGAACTGAGGGCAAAATTTGCCACAATTACATCCCAATTCAACATAATTCCAACGAGAACCAGACTCGCAGCAATTCCAATTCTATTTTCAAATCCACCATTTTCTATATAACGCACATCTTTCTGTTTTCCAGAAATGCCTGTTTTCAAATAAAATAATACGATAATTGAAGCAACTATTCCGATAAAAATTGCAAATACTCCGGATTCAAGACCCATGCCAAACCAAATCAATATTGCCCCCGAGATGAATTTTGCACCAGAGTTCGTTACTGCCGAAATAGCTAATGTTCGAAATTGCTTTCTTCCTTGAAATATCCCTAATCTTACTCGCAGCATCACTAATACGCATACTGAAAAAACAAAAGAGAGAATCAGGTGGATCCGAGAAATAATTCCGTCGATAGGGAACACGGCAAACATGGAAATCATGGCTGTTATTGAAAGAGCGGAGTAGAATTTTGAACTAGGTGAGAAATGATCAATGTTAAGATCATAATCGATTTTTCCTTCAGAATTGCTCTTAGAAATTATCGCCGCAGTTTCACTCTCGAAAACCCCAAGCGGAAGGCTAAACAAAGATAACATCCCCATTATGGCTACGAGAGCGGTAAAGTCTCGAGTCTCAAGATAGTTCCCCATAAATATCTGAAAAAGGAAATTAATTAATGCCGAAATGCCAATTCCTGCTGTCATCCAACCTACTCCAGAAAAAATCCTATCTGGCATTTCTGGACACCCCCTCAAAGATCCAATCCAAAGCCAGATATGTATGCCCGACTGTATTCACCAATTCGCATTTCTGTTAGATCAATACTCATCTTACTACTAACATATCTCTCCGATTTGGCCGTTTCGGCAATCAAAATAACTTCACTGTTGCCTATTCTAATTATTCCAGATTCGATAATTGCCGTTATGTCACTGGAAAGAGAAGAGACTGACTGATCAGCAGAAGGGCACCCTCCAAAAAGTACCACATTACCCCTTCCCACTGGGACGAGGCTCACCGCGGACCTAATCTCGTTTTCTTGATTTGATACTGCTCCGAGGGCAAAACCGCCCATTTGCAAAACAGAATCAACGTCTGGCGATGTCCTAAAATTATTGAATTCTATGCCTAGGCCCAAACTGATATCGGTTTTCTCCGAAGAGTCCACAGTCCAAGGAAAGGGCGTCCCTATTATTGTCTGATTGAAAATCCTCTTTTCGCCATCCCATCTGAGACTTTCTTGATTCCCATATTCGAACTCATCCTGTGTATTTTCTAGACTCGAACCCCCTATTAGGTCACCTATCCAGAACAATGTTCCACCTTGTTCAATCCAGGGGGATAACAAGTCCGTTTCACCCCCAAAAACACTTGTTGGAAGTACAGTACCTAGAATTATTAGAATTTCTCCGCTTCCGTTAGATGAAAGATATCCGGGCAGGGAGAACTGGTCAAATTGTGAAATGCTTATTCCATGAATTTTCAGTTTGTCAACCAATTCATTAGAATATGAAATACCAGTTTCCTTACAATGACTTTCCGACTCTGAGACATATACCGACACAGCCTCAGGCTCGACAATCTCATCATCAGAACTGGAAAAAATAACTCCAAAACCGTCCTTATCAACGCCACTTGCAACAGCATTCAAAATGCCTTCATCGAAATAGGCAATAGGCCGAGAAAAAACCTCTCTTAGTCCACTTAAATCTACCTTCTCTCCTGAAGGGCTGACAAAGGATTCAAAGAATGTAAATCTCTGGCTTAATAATGTACTGAAAAGGTATATGTTTATGTGTGAAAAATACCTTTCTTCAAGTAAGATGGGGATCTCTAGCTCCACCCCAGTCTGTTTGTTTGTGCTGTAACTGTATGAAATTATATCCCTCTCTGAAATATCGTTCATGGTTGAATTTGTACCAATAAGGGAATCGACAAATCCCGACTCAATGAGATTAGCAAGATCCCACGACATCATTGTTTCGTCGTTACTCAATTTACTATTCTTTATGCAAGGTAGTTTCATCAAGCCGCCAGCACCTATTGGGATGAAGGGGACGTTTGTCGTTCCGAATTCATTCTGAAACCCCAAATTCACTGCCTCGACCGCTTCTAAACTTTCAGAAGAAAGGCCCCCAAGATAGTGCGTCGTACCTAAAGAGAAAACGCTTCCAATCTCTGAGACTTCTTCATTAATCAGAGAAATCCTATCCTCAATCTCGATTTTTTCGCTTCTAAGAAGAGCATTGTAATCCAACATTTCTTTTTGATGCCCCCAACTCCCTACTGAAATCAACAATCCCCCAGACTCTGCCCATTCTCTGGTATTGACTCCTATTTCGGTGGGTAGAGAAGATAATGAAATTATAATCCCGTATTTTGAAATGTCTCCAAATTCTTCCTCATTTTCGATTAATTCCATCCTGTGAGAAAAACCACGAAACTCTGACTCTGCTCTCAAATGGTCCCAAAGACCATATTTTCTTTTTAGCGGATGGCATTCATCGTCCGAAAAAGAAGAATTAACATATACACCGATTTTCGAGGACAGATCAACCTCTCCCAGTGAGGGAAAAACCGCTAATCTGAAGTCTATTTCTGCGTTGGTCTTTCCTATATTGAGTGAAATAGAACCTGCCCTACTTCCGTCACTAATAGCATCATCCCATACAATAGAAGCCTCGACCTCGGGGTTGTAGCTATTGTCGTAATACATGGGAAACTGGATGACCATTAATGCCGCAACGATAGCTACCGCTTTATTCTGAGAATTCATAATTCAACCTCATTATTTCTACCTAGACTTAGTGACTTAATCACCGAAAATGTGACTGAAAACCATGCAATTGAGCCTAATACGACCCATCTAGTTGAGTATTTCTTACCAGTGGCAAAACCATAACCTATCCAGTCATCTTCAATTACCTTCAGTAGCTCAATCAAATCTATAAAATCAGTATGGGCTGCAAGAGGAATTGCCAGGTAGAAGAATGACACAATGCCGATGCTGTAGAGTGACACAAAAAATCCTGATACAACTTCTGAATTCAGGGAAATCGACTCCCTTCTGTCCATCGCTAGAATGGTAAAGATCATTGGGAAAATTACTGTATAATATTGCGTGTTGACATTTCCAATACCGAACATCAGAATAATGTAAAGATGTGCTACACAACCTTTCAATAGTACTATTTCCTTTATGGCTTGAGGGAGTCTGAGGTAATAATACAGCAGGATGAAAATAGTTACACTGTATTCTATTCTGATAAAATTCTTCAAGAAAACAATTACATCCAGGATCTGATTCCCGCTTTGCTTGTAACCCTCAGATCCCTGTAGAATGTCGGAGGTTATTATGCTCCCAAAAACAAATGGGTGAATCCCCCCGAATCTGAAATCTGCTTGTATTCTTCTTGAAACAAATAGGTCACCCCCCCAGTAAAACATTGGAATCAGGAAAAGCAATCCAACACAGCCAGTGATCAACCCAAATCTTATTGGTTCTTTCATTATATTCCACAAGTAGCCTCCACCCGTGGAAAACTTCGTCCCCTTATTCCTCAATTCCTGATATTTCTTCACAACTAGATATCCACAAATTGTAACTCCCAAAGGAATGACGTATCCCTTAACCGAAGTAGACATGGCCATAAACATTCCAGCAGTAACTGTCTGTTCTTTTAGGATATAGTAAATCGATGCAATTAGGAAAGCTGCCATCACTCCATCGGTCTGTCCCATTACAGAGGAGACATATATTGTCAATGGATTAAGGAAATATGCCATAGCAACACGGCTAGAGAAATTAATACTAGAGCCAGACAATCTAGCGATTTTGAAAATAAAATATGCCGAAAAAAGGTCGGAAAGAATCAGCGGAATTTTCCAAACAAAATTGAATATCGGAGTTGTTACAATTGGGGTCAACAATGGAGAGGTCATAGAACTATCTCGTATGTCATTGGAGTATGAAAACCACTCCGACGGCTCGACGAATAAAGATAGAAATAGGAATAGAGGATAGTATATTATCATCACTAGAGGGGGATATGCGTAGTTTGCGCTTGAATAGGGGGAATGGCCTTCCACCATGTCCTTGGTAGCTAAGAAGAAACTGGCCATATCGTGTGTATCGATGAAGAAAGGCGCAAGGAAAAATCTGACACTTAGTCCGATAGCTATGAAAGATAGTACCTTTTTGGAAAAAAATTCGTTAGTTTCTTCAGGGGTTCTGTCATATTTCTTTTCTGTTTTGTCTAAAATTTCGGGTAGGCTAACATCTAGATCAAAAATTGCGCCTAAATCTGTTTTTCTTGAACCATCCTCAATTTCGGAAAGGAATACCCCCATATCTTCTAGTGCCTCTTGGCCATAGATTCTTTCTGCAAGGGATATTAGTTCTGGGTTGGCCTCTAATTCTTCTGGAAGAATGGTCCCATCGAGGAGTCTTTCAAGCGGTCCTCTTTCTTTCGTAGCAATCCCTCAACATCTCCGCAAGCAATGGGATATTTGACATCAGCCCCAATGGGATTTAATTAGTGCCCGTTTCCGGAAGAAACTCGTGGCCTCAGATGATTCAATTGCTGCCTTCACAGTCAATTGGAATAATTTTGAAGACACTATAGTTTGTATTTCTTCGATTCTTTCTTGCGAAGAAAAAATCGATGTTTTTGTTGTCGACAATGCATCTACAGACGGGAGCGTTTCTGCGATTTCCTCTGCGTTTCCAGACATAAACATCATTCAGAGCGATGAAAATTTAGGATTTTCTGGAGGCGCTAATATCGCAATTAAAGAAATTCTGTCTAAGGGGTATGAGAGGATTCTTTCGATAAATAATGATGCTACCCTTTCTAGAGGGGTAGTTTCTGAACTCTCTCGAGCATTGGATGATGATCCTTCCATAGGTATCCTTTCCCCCTGGATAGTTTACCCTGACTCCAACAAAATATGGTTTGCAGGAGGGGTATACTTCAGTTGGTTAGGCATGACAATGCACGAAAAGAAAGGAACAACCCTTCGTCAGAATAGGGCAGACAAACCAGTAGAAACTGGCTATGTTTGCGGATGTTGCGCCCTATACAGTTCAGAATTTCTAATTGAGGTTGGATTATTCAATGAGAATCTGTTCATGTATGGTGAAGATCTAGAACATTCTCTTTCAGCAGTTAGATATGGTTGGAGAGTCTGTACACTACCATCTGCCGTTATTGAACACAAGGCTAGCTCTTCTACGGGGTCCGAGCAAAATAAGCATTTTTCAAAATTCAGGGCATACTATTATGCGAGGAACCCCATTCTCATCCTTTACAGGAGCCCCAATTCACTAAGAAAACTTACAGCTTTGTTTTCACAGCTGGCAATTGCATTGCCCTACAGCCTGACGAGGATGTTTTTGGAAGGATCTTTGAATTCCCTCCCAAATTACTTGAGAGGTTTAGTGCATGGTTTTAGAGGCAAAGGTGGTCCTGTTGTTTTGATGAATTCTAACTTAAAAATTAATTAATTCAGGCAAACCCTCAGCTAAAGGAATCCTTGGATTCCAACCCAGATTCCTTAGCTTACTCCCATCCAAACCATAACGGAAGTCATGTCCGAGGCGGTCCTTCACATGCTCTATTAGATCGTCTGATTTACCCATTATCTCTAGGATGTGCTTAATTAATTGCAGATTGCTAATTTCAGTTTCACCGGCTACGTTGTAAATCTCTCCTATCTTCCCGTGGGATAATAGCGTATAAATTGCTTCACAATGATCCTTAACATGAATCCAGTTTCTGACTTGCATTCCAGATCCGTACACGGGTAGTTTTTGATTTAGTCCAGCTCTAAGAATCATTTTCGGAATCAATTTCTCCTTATGCTGCCTCGGTCCAAAATTATTAGAGCACCTAGTGATAATTACTGGCGTGCCATATGTGTGATGATGGGAAAGGGCAAGCAAATCACTGGACGCCTTACTCGCGCTGTAGGGTGATGAAGGAAATAGCCCATCAGACTCAGTAGCCTTACCTTCTTCCATGCTGCCGTAAACCTCATCGGTACTAACGTGGAGAAACAACTCAACCTCGTACTGCCTGCTTAGGTCGAGGAGAATCTGTGTTCCCAAAACATTAGTTTTGACGAATTCCATACCAGATTCTATGGAACGATCTACGTGACTCTCCGCTGCAAAATGAATCACCACATCCGGCTTAAATCGTGAAAAAACCTCTTCCATTCCTTCAAAATTAGTAATGTCTGTTTTGGAGAAATGATAATTATCCAAATGCCGAATTCCGTTTAGATTTTCTTCATTACCAGCATATGTCATACTGTCAACATTCATCACTTCAATTTCTTCGATTCCACTTTCCGTGACGAATCTATCGTGATCTGGGCAGCATGAGGAATGATCGACGCAACAATATTTGTGGAAAATGTGGTGTATGAAATTACTGCCAATGAATCCACAACCTCCCGTGACAATGAATCTCTTGACTCCCATTTTATCACTCCATCATTTTTCTTAAACAATCTTCAAAGGTATGAGTTCGGCATATCCGACTAATTTTTTCTGTATTTAAGCTCGAATCAACAGGACGTTTTGCGGACCACTCCATGTCTTTCATTTCAGCTGAGTTTATTGAATGGCCCTCAGAGCGGAGTGTATTTGAAATTATACACGCCATTTCTAATCTAGACATGCGGTCGGAACACGAAATATTCCAGATACCGTTCTCATGGCCAGAAACAAGCCTGAAGATTTTTTCTGCTAAATCGACCGAGTATGTTGGCGTAACAATCTGATCCCCAACCACGCTTATTTCCTTCCCCGATTGCAGTGCGTCAATTACCCAAGAAACAAAATTTCCAGGCTTAGGCCCGAATACCACACTTGTCCGTACAATACAAAATGAATCCTTTGCTAATTTTGATACCGCCTCTTCTCCTCCAAGCTTCGTCTCACCGTACACTTGAATGGGATTTGTTGGATCTCCCTCACGATAATCTCCGTCCTTTCCGTCGAAAACACAATCTGTACTAACATAAAAAAGTCTAGACCCTATTTTCGTTGAAATCTTCGATATGGTTTCTGTAGACTCTTGGTTTATCGCTTTGGCCAATTCCGGTTCTCGTTGACATTTGTCGACATCCGTCATAGCAGCGCAGTGAATAATCACATCTGGGTCGATTGATCCAATTGTTTGCTTTATTTCATCCCCTTCCAACAGATCCATTTTGTGGAAGTTACCTCTGAGGTTTGGTACGGTTTCGTTGAACGTACCATGGACCTCAAAAGATGATGAATCGAAACACTTCATTACTTCTGAACCCAATTGACCCGCAGACCCTGTAACCAGAACCCTTTCCATTGAATCATTCCGTTGATAAGTAACTTTCAAATTCCTCGCCATTTTTGTCCTTTTGGCTAATTTCAGTAATTCCTAGTGGCCACTCGACACCGACCTTGTCATCTAAAGGATTGATCACTCTCCCCGATTCTGGAATGTATTTTTCTGTAACGAAGTACAAGACCTCGGTATCGTCTTCTATGGTTTGAAATCCGTGTGCAAATCCAGGAGGTATCCAGAGCATTTTGTGTTCGGAAGAACTTAGCGTGGTACTAGTCCACTTTCCGAATGTCTCACTTTTCTCTCTAATGTCAAGGGCCACATCGAAAATAGACCCAGAAATACAACAAACTAGTTTTCCTTGTTCATACGGAGGTTCTTGGAAATGCAATCCCCTGACAGACCCGGATTTCTCAGTTTTGGAAAAACAAGTAAGATGGATCTGGTTGATAATTGAGTCAAACTCGGTACTCGAAAAAATCTCTTTGAAATATCCTCTATGGTCTCTATGGACCGCGGGAACCACGTGCAACACATCCTTAATATTGTCATCTGGAATAAATCTGAAACTCATATATGATCTCTCCTTATGCTATCGATCGAAGGTATGCGCCATATGGGCTGCTTGACTCATGACTCTCTACCAATGTTGAAAATGTATCTAGATTTATGAAGCCCATCCTGTATGATATTTCCTCTAAACACGCTACAAATCTTTGACCATTCTGTAAAGAACAAATCTTCTTTGATGCCTCCAATAGGCTGTCCGGAGTACCTGCGTCCATCCAAATTCCCCCATCATCAATCAGGTTAATCTGCGCCCTCCCCTCTTTTACATAAGTCATGTTCAAGTCAGTAATTTCCAACTCACCTCTAGAGCTCGGAGAAAGAGACTCTGCTCGGTCAGACACGGATTTATCGTACATGTAAAGTCCGGTAACAGCAATATTTGATTTTGGATCTTTGGGCTTCTCAACTATGTTCAGTAATTTTTCTGTTGCATCAACTTCAGCTACTCCAAACCTTTCAGGATCGGCGACCCTGGCGCCAAACAGATTAGCTACTCCGGACTTTTCAGTTCTTCGGGCAGCATCCCGGAAAGTTTCACTAAAGTTGTCGCTGTAAAATATATTGTCCCCTAAAATTAGAGTCACCGAATCACTTGAAATAAACTCTTTACCCAGGATGAAGGCCTCCGGTAATCCCCTCGGGGTTGGCTGTTCCATATACTTTAGATCGATTCCAATATCCGAACCATCAGAAAGTAATCTCCTGAAATCAGGTAAATCTCTTGGAGTACTGATAATTAGAATTTCCCTGATTCCCCCTAACATCAGACTTGATAATGGATAATAGATCATAGGCTTATCATACACTGGAATCAGATGCTTACTTTGAATTGATGTCATCGGTCGCAATCTCGTTCCGGAACCACCCGCTAAGATTATCCCCTTCATGCGCCCTCCACATGGTCTACTCTAAAATACAATCCGTACAAACTATATTTTCTCTTTAGGATAAATATCAATCGAGTATCAAATTAGGTGGGTTCAAACATAACATAAAATGTGGGAATGCAATCCACAACGCATGAAAACCACGTCAGTCTCGACTGAAACTCCTTTGGATTACAGAATTGCGGATGTTTCTCTTGCGGATTTCGGACGCAAGGAAATCGATATTGCAGAACACGAAATGCCAGGGCTAATGGCAATCAGAAAAAAATACTCTTCTGAAAAACCTCTCGATGGGGTTAGAATTTCTGGCTCCTTGCACATGACAATCCAGACAGCGGTTTTGATTGAGACACTGGCTGAATTGGGAGCCTCAGTTAGGTGGGCAAGCTGCAACATCTTTTCCACTCAGGACCATGCTGCAGCCGCAATTGCTCATGCTGGAATTCCCGTTTTTGCTTGGAAAGGCATGTCTTTGGAAGAATATTGGGAATGTACCCTTCTCGCTCTAACTCACGGATCCGATAAAGGTCCTCAGTTAATCGTAGACGACGGAGGAGATGCAACGCTGTTGATACACAAAGGATTCGAGCTGGAAAGAGGAAGCGATTGGGTAAATACCCATTCAGAAAGCCTCGAAGAGCAATGCGTCAAAGATTTACTCAAAAAATTGCACTCTCAAAATAAAAATTTCTGGTCCAATTTGGTTGAAGAGTGCGTCGGAGTCTCTGAGGAAACAACAACCGGAGTTCTGCGCCTTAACCAAATGCTAGAATCGAACTCTCTGCTGTTCCCTGCAATCAACGTAAATGACTCTGTGACCAAATCCAAATTTGACAATCTATATGGATGTAGGGAGTCACTTGTTGATGCAATAAAAAGGGCTACTGACGTCATGATCGCAGGAAAAACAGCTGTTGTTTGTGGTTACGGGGACGTTGGCAAGGGGTCGGCTCAAGCACTCAAGGCCCATGGGGCTAAAGTCATCGTGACCGAAATCGATCCAATTTGCGCCCTTCAGGCATCAATGGAGGGTTTCCAAGTAACTACAATAGAAGAAACGTTGGGTAAAGCGGATATTTACGTTACAGCGACTGGAAACAGAGATATCATCACACTGGAGCACATGGAATCTATGAAAGACCAGGCTATAGTTTGCAATATAGGCCATTTTGATAACGAAATTCAGGTCGATCGACTCGAGGCAAGCCCAGCAAGCGTTTCCAATATCAAACCTCAGGTGGACAAATACACCTTCCAGTCAGGTAATTGTATTTTCCTGTTAGCATCAGGTAGACTCGTCAACCTTGGGTGTGCCACAGGTCACCCCAGCTTCGTTATGTCTAACAGTTTTGCAAATCAAACCCTTGCACAGATAGATTTGTGGAAAAATCGAGATAAATATCAAATCGGAGTATTCACGTTGCCCAAGGTTCTAGATGAAGAAGTTGCCAGATTACACTTATCGAAGATAGGCGCTAAGCTGACATCTCTCAATTCAACACAATCGGAATACATAGATGTCCCAATTAATGGTCCATACAAGTCAGAACAATACCGTTACTGAATCAGACCAAAACACGGAAATCAGGAAACATAGTGATAATTTTTCCAGTGTAAGAACCACTCAGGGAATTAGCTATGTGTTCTGAAAAGTTGTGAGCCAGGATAAGCAGATAATCTGGCTGTTTTTCAAATAAAATCTCTCTGGGGACTACTTCTAAATCAGTACCGGGGATGAATTTCCCCTGTTTGTGCGGGGTATCATCGACAACAAATTTCACCGAATCAATTAGAATTTCTGATTTTAAACAGTTTAGATAGGTACAGCCCTTAGCAGCCGCCCCAAAGGCCGCAATAGTGCTTGATGAACATATTTTCTCCAAAATCTCCCTATCAACATCGATTTTTTCATTCACTTTACTATCAAGATTTGAAAAGTCAAACTCTTCCTCTTTGTATATATAATCTTGAACCGTGTTGCAATGTATTTTTCCAGGTTTACAATAAGACTCACGTATTTCTGGTTTGTTAGTCGAAATTATCCTTATCGTCCCGCCGTGAATACTATGTTCTGAAATAGAAATAATGCTTAATCCGAACTTTTCGAACAGAATAGATAGAGGTTTTACGAGCCAATAGTAATAATGCTCATGATATGCTTGATCGAATTGTAGAGTCTTTGCACTTGTAAGAAAGTAGGGAAATTCAAGGACCCAAATTCCATCTAGATTTTTCGAAATTTCCGAAACAAAAGCATCAGCATTAGAGTGATGCTGGAAAACATTAGTTGACGTAATACAGTCTGCTTTTGGAATGTTTATGCCACTATCCGCCCAAAAACCTTGTTGGAAATTTATGCCCTTCTGTTCATTATCTACTCTGAAGTCTCCGCAGGGATCAACATTGTATTTTTCAATGGACTTTTTCTTAGCAAATCTGTTTGCGTCTAATAAAGCCCCATCGTTCCCTCCAATATCTACAACCGTCCCTCCAACTGGGACCAAATGCTCAACTTCATCCCATAATCTAGAACAGTGCTGTATAAATGGCTGGCTTATCGAGGATCTGTAAAGATAATTTGAGAACATTTTCTCTCTATCGACAATTGTATCAAGTTGTATAGTCAAATCTTCATCAATTAGCAAATTAAGTGGAAACCTTTCAGCCCGAATTGCCTCTTCTGGGGACAAGCATAAATTGTTAACCAAAGGAACAAGACCTAGATTTAACAGTGGCTCCATGCTAGCCGCACAGTGATTTCATTATCAAAATAACCTGATATAATTTTTCACGAGTAATTATTTCTATACCATCGAGTAAAGGATTTTTAGAAGGCCTCTTAGAGTTACTTCGCTTATCCCCGAAACTTCACATACTTCGCTTTGAGTCCTTGTAGAGTCACTATTTTGAGAGCAAAAGTAGAGAATTACGCCGGCAATGCCCGACGGCTTTTTGCCTTGCCAGGATAGATTTTCTCCAACCTCCCGCCACAATTCTCTCGCATCTCCCAAAACATTGGGCGGAAGCCCCAAATCTGAATGAAACTTCTCGAAATACTCTTCTGGGCCGGTAATGTGGCGAGTTCCCAGATTTCTTGCTACAAGTCTTATTGTTCTCTTGAGTTCCTTAATTTCCACTTCCGAGGTCATGTCGAAGGCATTCCCAATATCCTCAATCTTTCTTGGAATCTTAGCCTCTCTAGCAGCAATATAAACACATGCCGCAGTAACGCCTCTGATGCTTCTCCCAGTAACCAGGCCCCTTTCAACGGAATGCCTGTACAGGGAAGCTGCCTCCTGCTCTATCTGGGGAGTTAGATCGCCTCTGTCCCTGATGAACTGCATTGCTACTGACAGATTCCGACTCCTGCTATCCCTAGTTTTGCTTCTCTGGTCTATCTTCTGTCTTCTTCTCCAGTCCCTCAAAGCCTTGCCGGATAATCCGTGTTTTCTCGCTCCTCCGCTCGTAAGGTCTGATCTCCTAATCTCCGTAGAAAGGCCTTTGTCAGAAAGAGTCAGAGTAGAAGGAGCCCCAACCCTACTTCGATCATCGCCATTTGAGTGATTGACCCATTCTGCTCCTGGATCAATCATGTTTGTAGACGCAACAAAACCGCACTCCGAACAACTAGTTTCTCCTCGGATATCGTCTGAGTCCCAAGAGGAGCTGCCACAAATTTTACATGGTTCAGAAATAGATTCAGTGTTCCTGATTCTAGAAGGTCTGGAGTTATTTGATAAACTAATTCTTCTACTATTTTTAGAGTCTAGGTTTTTCCCATCGGAAATTTTTGGCCTAGACTTAACCATCATATCAACCTCTGGTTGTAATGTCAAACTATTGATATATAAACAATTGTGATAACTGTATTCCTGAAAATTTTCCGAACGACCTACGTGTTTTTCCACTGACTGGACTTAGCGTTGCGTATGGGCGAGGCGTTGAGGCGAACTGCTCTCTTTGAATCCCATGTTTCATTAGGCGCAAAGATGATTGATTTCCACGGTTTTGAATTACCAATTTGGTACTCATCAATCCAGGAAGAACATTTGGATACACGTCGCTCCGCAGGCCTTTTTGACGTCTCCCACATGGGTTTTTTCCGATTTCGGGGTGAAGACGTACGTGCATGGCTGAGTTCTGTTTCAACTCAAGAGTGTATGAAATTCCAACCAGGGAGTTGCGGTTACTGTCATTTTTTAGATTACAATGGACACATCATAGATGATATGATTTTCGCAGTTAGTAGCGAAGCTGAGATATTGGGAGTGCCCAACTCAACTATGGTCCAGATTGTGTTTGATTGGCTCTCAAAACTCCTTCCTAAAGATGACTCAATATCAATAGAGGATCTTTCAGAGACAACGAGTATTATCGCGATCCAGGGTCCTAAAACCGAACAAGTCCTGAACGAGATATTAGGAAAAGAGAACTGCGTGAGGAGGTTTAGATGCCAGAAAATTACTGAAAATGAGCTAGGAATAACTGGCTGGATTCAGGGGACGGGTTATACCGGCGAGAGAGGGTTTGAGATTTTCATACCCAATGAGCAATCCACCAGACTATGGAATGCCCTTTTGTCGCATAGTTGTGTTTCTCCAGTAGGTCTAGGCGCTAGAGACACTCTAAGGATGGAGAAGGGGTACTTGCTTTCAGGACAGGATTTCCTATGGCCAGAAATAGATTTAGTCAAGGGTGAGCTGCCAGATAATTTTCTTGCTAGAAGTACCTCTGAGACCTCGGTCCCCTATGGATTGGATTTGTCACACGATTTTGTAGGCCGTGATGCTCTTATTCAGCCAAGAAATGGCGAAAGGTTATGGGGGATGCAATGTGTGGAAAAAGGGCCCTCTCCTCGGCCCGGTCACGCTATATTCTCTGGCCCTAACGAGGATTCAGAGATAATTGGTTATGTCACCAGCGGAGCCCCCTCTCCCAGTTTGGGAATGACGGGAATAGCTTTGGGGTATGTTGAAACTTTCGAAGGGAACGAGGTGTGGATTCAGACAAGTAGTAGGCGTAGGATCAAGTCGAAAGTTAAGATTCCCCCATTCATCTAAGCCAAAAAATCCTCAGAACAATCAAATGTAATGTTAAACTCGGTGGGATAGCTGTGATATTTTGACCATCCTTTTCACTTCTGAATCTGTATCTGAAGGGCATCCAGACAAACTATGTGATATGATATCTGACTCAATTCTAGATGCCTGTCTAAATATAGATCCCAATGCCAGAGTCGCCGTTGAGACAATGGTCAAAGGAACCCCAGAATCAAGCTATATTTACATCGGAGGGGAAGTCACCATTTCATCCGATGAAAGAGTTGACTACGAAGGAATAGCTCGAAGAACCGCAACATCAATAGGTTATGACGACCATAATGTTGGAATGGACGCTACGAGTCCCCAATTATGCGAAATAGTAGTCAGGATTACACAACAGTCTCCAGATATTTCTCAAGGAATCGATGAAGGAAAAGGAATTGATCTGGCCCAAGGAGCAGGAGATCAGGGACTTATGTTCGGGTATGCATCAAATGAAACCGAGTCTTTTCCCGAATTAGCTGGTTCATTTATGCCACTTCCTGCCGCATTGTCTCAGCGCCTGACTTCAAGGATGTCTCAATGTATGAAGAATGGGGAATTGCCCTGGGCCCGACCAGACTCAAAGAGCCAGGTAACTATCGAGTACGATAATGACGGTAGCATTTTATCCGTGGAAACTGTGGTTATAGCCATTCAACATGATGATATTGCTACGGAAAGATTTGAAGGCGATGTCGAAAAAGAACACGAATTTATTGTAGCCGAGATTAATAAAAAGGTAATAGATGAGGTGATTCCCTCAACTTTGTTGAACAAGAAAACTAAGAGGATAATCAACGGAACCGGCAGGTTTGTTCTAGGGGGTCCGCATGCCGATGCAGGTTTGACGGGCCGCAAGATCATTGTCGATACTTATGGGGGCATGGGTAGGCATGGAGGGGGTGCATTTAGTGGTAAGGACCCTAGTAAGGTCGACCGTTCTGCAGCCTATTCTTCTCGATGGGCTGCGAAACATGTAGTTGCCAGCGGTTTAGCTGAGAAGTGTGAGATTCAATTAGCATACGCAATTGGCGTCTCCGAACCCGTGAGTGTTTTTGTGAATACAATGGGGACTGGGGCTATTGATGACAATGAATTAGCTAAAAGAGTGAATGCGGCCTTCGACTTTAGACCTCAGGCCATTATCGAGGAACTCTCTCTGAGACGACCGATATACTCTTCTACTGCGTCTGGAGGCCATTTTGGAAGGAAATATGGTCAGAATGGAGAATTCTCATGGGAGAGGATTCATCAACATAAAATTGATTTTTTGAGAAATTAATGGAAGTACCGATCGTCCGTGCAGCGACAACACTCATTTCTGAATCCCTCTTAGGGTCTAGTGAGTGAGGACATGAGGACAAACATCGAGGCAATTGCTATCAAGAACCTGCAAGATATTCTCAGAGAGAGAGGATATACCGCTGAAACCCTATTCTCTAAGTTCGACACAGATGGAAATGGGGTTCTCTCAAAGACAGAGTTCGAGGCCGCTTTGCGTTCAATAACGGGGCAAGTCGCACCGCAAGCTATTTTGAA
>MDTA01005338.1_pt1 | contig 24002 bp, 34 predicted proteins | sample 811151 | NCBI WGS metagenome assembly MDTA01 (sample SAMN05326648, study PRJNA326480) | marine metagenome | isolation source: seawater | place: Indian Ocean: South | collected 2010
AGCAAAAAAATGAAATAACTGGCTCAACATCAAAGATATATGCACAAAAGGGAACAGGTAATGCAAGACATGCTAGTAGAAAAGCTCCAATATTTGTTGGTGGTGGAGTTGCTCATGGGCCTAAAGGTGAAAAAAGTTATAGAAAAAGAAAGTTAAATAAAAGTGAAAAAAAATTAAGTGTTAAATCTTTAATTTCTGAGAAAAACCAACTTAAAAAGTTAATTATCCTTAGTGACATAGATAAAGAAGTTAAAAAAACCAAAGATATGTTTAAAATTTTATCAGATCTAAATGCAAAAAATTCTTTAATGGTTTTAGATAAATCCTCTAAAGAAAGAATATACAAGTCTGTAAAAAATATTCCTAACGTAAAATTAACAGATACTAGTCATTTTAGTTCTTATGATTTAATTAAATATGAGAAATTAGTTTTAACGGAAAGTTCAGTCAAAGAAATTGAGAAAAGGTATATATAATGAGAAACTTAAATTTATATGATAAACTGTTATTTCCAGTAGTTACAGAAAAATCAACTAACCAATCTGAATTTAATAAAGTAACTTTTAAAGTTCCTTTTACTGCAACTAAGAAATCGCTTAAAAGTACAGTAGAAAAAATTTATAAAGTTAACGTTACAAAAATTAATATTATAAATAAAAAAAGTATAATCAAAATTTCAAGAGGAAAAAAAATTACTAAAACAGGTTACAAGAAAGCAATCATAACATTAAAAAAAGGTCAAAATATTGATCTAACATCAGGGATATAGAAAATGTCATTAAAAACCTTTAAATCTTACACAAAAACTACAAGAGGCACAGTATTAATTGATAGAAAAAACCTTTGGAAAGGTAAGGCTTATAAACCTTTAACATCAATAAATAGATCATCAAAAGGTAGAAATAACCTAGGAAGAATTACATCTAGAAATCATGGTGGCGGTCACAAACATAAATATAGAATAATTGATTTTCATAGAAAAACATTTGGAATAAAAGGAACTGTTGAGAGAATTGAATATGATCCAAACAGATCTTGTCATATAATGCTTATAAATTTTGAAAATAAGGAGAGAAAATATTATTTAGCTCCCCAAAAAATCAAAGTAGGTGATTTTATTGAAAATGGACCAAATTCAGAAATTAAAATTGGCAATAGTTTACCACTTAAAGATATACCTACAGGAATGGATGTTCATAATGTTGAAATTCAACCTGGAGCGGGGGGAAAAATAGCCAGAGCAGCAGGCTCATCTGTTAATATATCAGGAATTGATGGAAATTATACAGTATTAAAAATGGCATCTGGTGAAATACGCAAAATTGACTCTAGATCTTTGGCTACTATTGGGGTTCTATCTAATCCAGATCAAAAAAATATAAAAATTGGTAAAGCTGGTAGATCAAGATGGCTTGGAATAAGACCACACACAAGGGGTGTTGTTAAAAATCCTGTAGACCATCCACATGGTGGTGGTGAGGGAAAAACTGCTGGTGGAAGACATCCTGTTTCTCCAACTGGTCAATCTGCAAAAGGTTTAAAGACAAGAGACAATAAGAGAACAGATAAATTTATTATAAGACGAAGAAAGAAAAAAAGAGGTAGATAATGGCAAGATCAGTTTGGAAAGGACCATTTGTTGAAGAAAGTTTAATTAAAAAAGTTGAAAAAATTAAAAATGATACAAATAAAAAACCAATAAAAACATGGTCAAGAAAATCTACGATAATACCAGACTTTATCGGTTTTAGTTTTTTAATATACAATGGAAAAAAATTTATACCAATCACAGTTTCTGAAGATATGGTCGGCCATAAATTTGGTGAATTTGCTCCAACTAGACAATTTTTTGGTCATACCCCTGCAGATAAAAAGGCTAAACCTGATGAAAAACCAGCTGAGAAAAAATAAAATATGAATAATCAAATTACCACTGAGGATAAAAAACTTGTTCGTTCCATTAATAAAAATGTTAGATCAAGTGTGCGAAAACTAAAACCTATATTAAAGTCAATTGTTGGGAAAAAAGTAAATATTGCTATCAGAGATTTAACTTTTTCTGAAAAAAGGATAACAGGTGATATTAAAAAAACAATTTCTTCAGCAATTGCTAATGCTGAAAACAACTATCAGTACGATATTGACAAATTATTTATTAAAGAAGCCTATTGTGGAAAACAGGTTATAATGAAGAGATTTAGAGCTAGAGCTAAAGGAAGAGCCGCATCTATAATGAAACCATACTCGAATATCACAGTAATTTTAGCTGAAAAGAAAGAACAAAAGGAAAGCCATGGGACAAAAAGTTAATCCAGTAGGTTTAAGGCTGGGTATTAATAGAGGTTGGGACTCTGTTTGGTACGCAAAGAAAAAAGATTTTGGAAATTATCTAATTGAGGATTTCAAAATTAGAGAATTTATAAAAAAAAATGTAATTAATTCTGGAGTTTCAAAAGTAATGATAGAGAGAACTTCAAAAAAATGTTTTGTTACAATATATACTTCAAGACCAGGCTTTGTAATTGGTAAAAAAGGTAGTGATATTGAAAAAATAAAAAATAGAATTTCTAAACTGACTAACAATGAAGTTGTTCTTAATATCAAGGAAGTAAAAAAACCTGAAACAAATAGTTATTTGGTTGCTGAAAATATTGCGCAACAGTTAGTTAAGAGAGTTTCTTACAGAAGAGCTATGAAGCGGTCAATGCAGTCAGCACTTAGACTTGGAGCAAAAGGCATTAAAGTGTCAATAAGTGGAAGATTAGGTGGAAATGAGATCGCTAGAACTGAATGGTTAAGAGAGGGTAGTATTCCATCTCACACGTTAAGAGCTGATATTGATTATGCTGAAGCTGAAGCGCTTACCACATACGGTATTTTAGGTATAAAAGTGTGGATCTACAAAGGAGAAATTTTTAGTAAAGAATTTAGTCAGGAGACAAATAGAAAGTAATTATGTTACAGCCAACTAGGACAAAGTTCAGAAAAGCTCATAAAGGAAGAATTCATGGTAAAGCTTCTAGATGTAATTTCATGAATTATGGTGCCTATGGTTTAAAAGCTGTTCAACCAGAAAGAGTTATATCAAGACAAATTGAAGCTGCGAGAGTTGCATTAACAAGACATATGAAACGACAAGGGAGAGTTTGGACTAGAGTATTTCCAAACATTCCAGTATCTAAAAAACCAACTGAGGTCAGAATGGGTAAAGGTAAGGGTTCACCAGAGTATTGGGCTTGTAGAGTTAAACCTGGCAGAATACTTTTTGAAGTTGATGGAGTTTCAGAGCAAATTGCTAGAGAAGCACTATATAAAGCATCAGCCAAGTTACCAATTAAATGTAAATTTATTAAGAGAATATAAAATGTCAAAAAAGAAAATAAAAAAAATAACTAAAGATCAAGCAGTCCAGGAAATTGATAAATTAAAAAAAGATCTTTTTAATTTCAGATTTCAAAAAATTAATGGACAAATTAAAAATTACGCAAAAATAAGCCAAACAAAAAGATCGATTGCAAGACTTAAGACTATATTAAAGAGGGACTATGCCTAAAAAAATTCTTTCTGGAATTGTTGTTGGTGATAAACCTAATAAAACTATTACAGTTTTGGTTGAGAGAAAATATCAACATCCATTATTTAAAAAAGTAGTCAAATCCAAAAAAAAATATAGCGTGCACGATGAGGATAATAAATTTAAAACTGGTGACAAGGTAAAAATAATTGAGTCTAAACCTTTTTCAAAAACTAAGAAATTCCAGGTATTAGGAGATAACAAATGATTCAAGTTCAGACAGAGTTACAGGTTGCTGATAATACGGGCGCTAAGATAATCGAATGCATCAAGGTATTAGGTGGGTCAAAAAGAAGATACGCAAGTATTGGAGATACAATTGTGGTAGCTGTTAAAGAGGCTATACCAAAAGGTAAAGTTAAAAAGGGCTCAGTACATAAAGCTGTAGTTGTAAGAGTTAAAAAGGGTATACACCGAAATGACGGCTCAAAAGTAAAATTTGATAACAATGCAGCAGTATTAACAGACGATAAAGGGGAACCGATTGGCACCAGAATTTTTGGCCCAGTTACAAGAGAACTCAGAAGTAAAGGGCAAATGAAAATTATATCACTAGCGCCAGAGGTATTATAAGAAATGAAGAAAGGTTTTAAAGTTAAAATTTTGTGCGGCAAAGACAAAAACAAGGAAGGTGAAGTAATTGAGATAGATAGAACTAATTTTAGAGCAAAAGTAAAGGGTGCCAACATAATCAAAAAACACGTAAAAACAACAAAAGAGAAAAAAGGTGGAATTTTTGAAAAAGAAAATTTTATTAACATTTCAAATCTAAAAATAATTGATGCAAAAAAAGATAAAGTTAAAACTCAGGATAAAAAATAATGAAACCAAGATTAAAAGAACTTTTTACAGATAAAATTCAACAAGATTTAAAAATAAAATTTAATCTTAAAAATTTATACATGGTACCAAGAATTGAGAAAATTGTACTAAATATGGGTCTTGGCTTAGATGGCAATGACGCTAAAATACTAAAATCATGTGAAGACGATTTAGGAAAAATATCAGGTCAAAAACCTGTTGTAACTAAATTTAAAAAATCAATTGCAAATTTTAAAACAAGAAAAAATACAAATTCAGGTGTAAAAGTAACATTAAGGAAAAATAGAATGTACGAGTTTATAGATAGATTAGTCAATATAGCGCTACCTAGAATTAAGGATTTCAGAGGTTTATCAACAGATGGTTTTGATAAATTTGGAAATTTTACTTTTGGAATTAAAGAACATATCATTTTTCCTGAAGTAAATTTTGAAAAAGTAGATAGGATTAGAGGCTTGGATATTACTATAGTTATTAAAAGTAAAAATAAAGAACAGAGTATAGAACTTTTAAAAAAATTTAATTTTCCACTTATAGATAAAAATAAAAGGAGTAATTAATATGGCAAAACTTAGTGCGATAAATAAAAACAATAGAAGAATTAAATTATCTGATAGGTACTATAAAAAAAGAAAAAAGCTTAAAGATATTATCATGAATAAAAAGCTCCCACTGGAGGATAGGTTTAAAGCTCAGCAGAAGCTTTCTAAACTGCCTAGAAATTCTGCGAAAACAAGAGTCATGAATAGATGTCAGATAACTGGTAGACCTCATGGGGTTTATAGAAAATTAAAAATATCAAGAATAGCATTAAGACAGCTAGGTCTTGAAGGAAAAATACCAGGTATGGTAAAGTCAAGTTGGTAGAAAGGAAATTATGAGTTTAAGTGATCCAATTGGAGATATGTTAGCTAGAATTAAAAATGCACAGATACGTGCATACAAAATGGTTGAAATGCCTTCATCTAAATTTAAATCAAAAATTGCTGATGTATTAAAAGAGGAGGGTTTTATTATTGATTATAAAATTTCTGAAGAAGATAAAAAAAGTGTTATGATAATATTCTTAAAGTATAATTTCGGTAATCCAGTAATTAATTCTATAGAAAGAGTTTCTAGACCAGGTCGTAGAATATTTTCAAGCGCTGAAAGTCTACCAAAAATTAATAATGGTTTAGGTATCGCTATAGTATCTACGCCCAAAGGTGTCATGTCAGATATTAATGCGCGTAAACAAAAAGTTGGTGGAGAGATTATTTGTAAGGTTTTTTAATGTCAAAAATAGGTAAACAAAATATAAATATTCCTGATAAAGTTAAAATTGCATTAAGTGGAAATATATTAAATATTGAGGGTCCACTAGGAAAGAAATCTTTAAATATAGACACAGAAATGTTTGAGGTAAATATTAAAGAGAAAGAGTTTCTTCAGATAAAACCTAAGACAATTAATGAAAATTCAAAACGACTTTGGGGAATGAACAGAAGTTTAGTAAATAATGCTATTCTTGGTACAAGCACTGGCTATGAAAAAATACTAGAGCTTTCTGGTGTTGGTTATAGGGCAACAGTTAAAGGAAAGGTTCTTAATTTACAGTTAGGTTTTAGTCATGATATTAACTTTGATATTCCAGAGGGTGTTAACATTGCAGTAGAAAAGCAAACTTCAATAACTATAAAAGGAAATGATAAACAACAAGTTGGAATGATTACATCAAAGATAAAATCATTAAGACCACCAGAGCCTTATAAAGGAAAAGGTATTAAAGAAAAAGGACAATACATTTTAAGAAAAGAAGGAAAGAAGAAATAATGAAATTAACGACTGTAAAAAGAAAAATATTTAGAGTAAGAAACAAACTTAAAAAAAATTCAAATCCAGAAAGATTTAGGTTAACAGTATTTAGATCTCTAAAAAATATTAGCGCTCAAATTATAGATGATACAAATAATAAGACAATTGTCTCTGCTACATCCAACGAAGCATCTATTAAAAAATTAAAAAAAAATAAATCAGAATTATCTTTAATAGTTGCAGAGAAAATTGCATTAAAAGCAAAAGAAAAAAATATTAGCAAAATATACTTTGATAGAGGAATATACAAATATCATGGTAGAGTTAAAGTTTTTGCTGAAACTTTAAGAAAAAATGGGATGGAATTTTAATATGGACAAAAATAGCGAATATGTAGAAAAACTAGTTCACATAAACCGAATAACCAAAGTGGTAAAAGGTGGAAGAAGATTTGGCTTTTCTGCTCTCGTTGTTGTAGGCAATCAAAATGGAAAAATAGGAGTTGCACACGCAAAAGCAAAACAAGTCCCAGATGCAATAAAAAAAGCTAATGATTTAGCAAAAAGGAATTTGGTAAAAGTACCTTTGAGAGAAGGCAGAACTATTCACCACGATATTTATGGAAAAGATGGAGCAGGTAAAATTAAATTGCGTGCAGCTCCAAAAGGTACGGGTATAATTGCTGGTGGTCCTGTCCGTGCTGTTTGTGAAGTTTTAGGTATCAAAGATATAGTAGCTAAATCAATTGGTACATCCAATCCTCACAATGTGATACGAGCATGTATGAAAGCTTTAACTAAACAAAATTCGCCAAAAAATATTTCAAATTTAAGAAACAAGAAAATATCAGAAATAATTGAAAAAAGAGGATAATGATTAAACTAAATAATTCACAAAAAATTAAAAAAAATAAAATTAGAGTTGGACGTGGAATAGGTTCTGGAAAGGGAAAAACATCAGGCAGAGGTGTAAAAGGCCAAAAGTCCAGATCTGGAGTTGCAATTAAAAGTTTTGAGGGTGGACAGATGCCCTTATTTAGAAGATTGCCTAAAAGAGGTTTTAATCCTTTAAAAATTAATAAAATAGCTAAAATGAACTTAGATAAATTACAATTGATGATTAATAAAAATCAATTAAAAACTGATGAAAAAATAAATTTAAATATACTTAAAAAATCGAAATTAGTTGGTAAAACTTTTAATAAGTTAAAGCTTCTTGGCTCGGGCGAAATTAAAAGTAAAGTAAATATAGAAGTTGATTTTATCTCTTCAAATGCTAAAAAAAAATTAGATAAAATTGGCTCATCATATGTCATAAAAGATAAATCTTAGTTTAATGAGTCAATCTTCTTCAAATGATTTAAAGAATAGAGTTCTTTTTACCATCCTCATTCTCTCGATTTATAGATTAGGAACTTTTGTTCCACTACCCGGTATTGATCCAGCGCAACTTCAAATTTTAATGGAAGGAAACCAACAAGGACTATTGGGCATGTTTAATGTTTTTGCAGGAGGTGCGGTTAGTCGTATGGCTATTTTTGCCTTAGGAATAATGCCTTACATATCTTCATCAATTATAATACAGTTACTAACTGGGGTTTCAGATTATTTCAAAAATCTTAAAGCTCAAGGTGAAACCGGGAGACAAAAAATTACCCAGATAACAAGATACGGAACAGTTTTGCTTGCAACGGTACAAGGTTTTGGTTTGGCTGTTGGTCTAGAGTCGTCTGCAAATTTAGTTATCAATCCAGGGACATTTTTTAAAATATCAACAGTTTCAACTATTGTTGCAGGAACAATTTTTCTAATGTGGCTAGGTGAACAAATAACTCAAAGAGGAATAGGTAACGGTATTTCTCTAATAATATTTTCAGGTATAGTTGCTGAGATTCCAAGAGCCTTAGTTACAACTTTTGAATTGGGCAGAACAGGAGCAATTTCAACTATTATGATTATAGGTATTTTTGTTTTATTAATTGCAACAATTATGTTTATTGTCTTTATGGAAAGAGCTTTAAGAAAAATATTAATAAACTACCCAAAAAGACAAATGGGAAATAAGGTTTATGGGGGGGAGTCTTCTCATTTACCTTTAAAGATAAATTCAGCTGGAGTCATACCAGCAATTTTTGCTTCAGCATTGTTATTATTACCAGTTACATTTTCAAATTTTAATGTTTCAGATAGTGATACTTTTTTAAATATCACGTCATATTTTTCTCAAGGGCAACCATTATATATGTTACTGTATGCATCTGGTATAATATTTTTTACATTTTTTTATACTTCTATTACTTTTAATCCTAATGAAACAGCTGAAAATTTAAGAAAATATGGTGGCTTTATACCAGGTATAAGACCAGGTGAGAGTACTGCTTTATACATTGATAATATTTTAACAAAGTTGACAACAATAGGGGCTTTATATTTAACATTAGTTTGTTTAATGCCAGAATTTTTAATTGCAAATTATCCCATACCTTTTTATCTTGGAGGAACATCAATATTAATAGTTGTTGTTGTAGCGATTGATACAGTTACTCAAATACAAACACGTCTAATGAGTTCTCAATACGAACAATTAATAAAAAAAACAAAATTTGGAAAATAGTAAGGTGAATATTATAATTTTTGGTCCTCCTGGTGCTGGAAAAGGTACTCAGGCTAAATATCTTGTAAAAAAGTTTAAAAGTTTTCAAGTTTCTACAGGCGATATGCTAAGGGAAGAAATAAATAAAAATTCTGAAATAGGAAAAAAAATTATTAATAATATGAACGATGGTAAATTTGTTGATGACGAGATTGTTAATAAACTTTTAGAAAACATAATATTTGATAAAAATAAAATGAATAAGTTAATTTTTGATGGATATCCTAGGACACTTAATCAGGCAAAAAATTTAGAAAATTTATTAAAAAAATCCCTACAAAAAATAAATTATATTTTTTTTCTTAATGTAAATAAAGACGCAATTATAAAAAGAATAGAAAAAAGAAAAATTTTAGAAAATCGTTTAGACGATGATTCAGAAACGATTTTAAAGAGATATGATACATATATGAAAATTACAAAACCTGTATTAGATTTTTATTCTAAAAATAAAAATTTTCATGAAGTTGATGGATCTATGGAAATAAAGGATATATCTCGAAAAATTGAGGAAATACTTAGTGTATAAGACATTGACATTAAAACAACTTCTTATATAAAAGGCTAAATTTTTAATCACATTTTATGGCTCGTATTGCAGGTGTTAACATACCCCAGAATAAATTGGTCAAAGTTGGCTTAACTTACATTTATGGAATTGGTGAAAAATTCTCTAGCGATATATGTAAAAATCTCTCCATACCCGGTAATAAAAGAGTAAACGAATTAACAGATGACGAAATTTTAAAAATTAGAGAGTTTATAGACAAGAATTTTACTGTTGAAGGTGACTTAAGAAGAGATAATTCTTTTAGTATTAAAAGGTTAATTGATCTTGCCACTTATAGAGGCATGAGACATAAAAAAAAATTGCCGGTTAGAGGTCAAAGAACTAGATGTAATGCTAGAACACGTAAGGGTAAGGCGATTGCAATTGCTGGTAAAAAATTAACTCCATTAAAAAAATAATATAAATGTCTAAAGAAAATAAAAAAACTGTAACAGAAGAAAAAACTAAAATTACAAAAAAAAGCACTTATTCTAAAAAAAAGAAAGTAAAAAAAAATATAATTAACGGCATTGCATACGTTCAATCAACTTTTAATAACACAATTGTTTCGATAGCAGATACTAGTGGAAATGTAATTTCATGGGCATCATCAGGTCAAAAAGGTTTTAAAGGTTCAAGAAAATCCACACCCTATGCTGCCCAAGTTGCGGCAGATTCGGCTGCAGTTAAAGCTTTAGAGATGGGTATGAAAACATTGTCTGTCGAGATAAAAGGTCCTGGATCCGGCAGGGAAACAGCATTAAGAGCCCTACAAGCTCGAGGATTTAAAATAATATCTATTAAAGATACAACACCGTTGCCACACAATGGAAGTAGACCACCAAAAAAAAGGAGAGTATAATGGAAAACGTCGATGTCAATATTAAAAACTGGAAATCATTAATTAAGCCTACAAAGTTAGACGTTAAACTAAGTGATGATAAATCTTATGCGAAGATAGTTGCTGAGCCATTAGAAAAGGGCTATGGACAAACTTTAGGTAACTCATTAAGAAGAATTTTACTTTCTTCGATTAGAGGTACAGCAGTCACAGCAATACAAATTGACGGTGTACTTCATGAATTTACATCTATCAAAGGTGTTAGAGAAGATGTAACTGATATCGTCTTAAATATTAAATCATTGGCATTAAAGTCAAATTCCGAGGGAGCAAAAAAATTAATATTAGATGCTAAAGGTCCAGGTGAAATTAAGGCATCAAATATTACAGATGTTGCAGATATTGAAATATTGAACCCTGATCTAGTTATATGTAATTTAGACGAAAATACTAATTTTCACATGGAAATGATTGTCGGAACCGGTAAAGGTTATGTCTCAGCAGATATGAATAAGCCCGAGGAACCACCTTTAGGTTTAATACCTATCGACTCACTTTTTAGCCCTGTTAAAAAAGTTTCCTATTCCGTTAGCACTGCCAGAGAAGGTAAGGCTTTAGATTATGATAAGTTAACAATGGAGGTTGAAACTAATGGCTCTATCTCAGCTGAGGACGCGGTTGCATATTCTGCAAGAATCTTTCAAGATCAATTAGGAATGTTTGTAAATTTCGATGAACCGCAAGAGATTGTAGTAAGAGATAAGCCGTCAGAACCAGAATTTAACAAAAACTTATTAAGAAAAGTAGATGAACTTGAGCTTTCTGTAAGGTCTATGAATTGTTTAAAAAATGATAATATTATTTATATAGGTGATTTAGTACAAAAATCAGAAGGCGAAATGTTAAGAACTCCAAATTTTGGGAGAAAATCTCTTAATGAAATTAAAGAAGTTTTGACTGGAATGTCATTATATCTTGGCATGGAAATTCCAAATTGGCCTCCAGATAATATTGCTGAACTTTCTAAAAAACTAGAAGAACAAATATAATGAGACATAAATTTGGTCATAGAAAACTTAATCGAACGTCTGAACATAGAAAGGCATTGATCAAAAATATGCTTAATTCTTTAATTAAATACGAGCAAATAACAACAACTTTACCAAAAGCTAAAGTTCTTAAACCTCAAGCTGATAAAATAGTGACCCTTGGTAAAAAAGAAGGTCTACACAATAAAAGAGCCTTAATTTCAAAATTACAAAATATATCTTCAGCAAATAAAGTAAAAAATACCTTATCCAAAAGATATAAGGATAGAAAAGGTGGCTATACAAGAATAATTAAAGCAGGTTTTAGATATGGCGATAATTCTCCTGTAGCAATAATTGAATTTGTTGATAGGGATATAGAAGCAAAAAAAGTAGATATTAAGAAAGTGACAAAAGAAGCAAAAGACAAAAATTTAGAGGCCAAATCGTAATCTAATAAATTTTTGATTTATGTATATAAATCATAAAATAGTACCAGACCATGAAGGTTTAAGAATAGACAAGTGGTTTAAAATTAATATAAAAAAAATTCCACAAAGTTTAATAGAAAAATTATTAAGAAATGGAAAGATAAAAGTAAATAACGTTAAAGTTAAAAGTTCCTATAAATTATTAAAAAAAGATACTGTAAAAATTTTTGATTTAAATCTTAAAGATAATATTAAAAAAATTAGTTTCGAGCCTTCAAAAAAAGAATTAAGAACAAATGAGGATAATATCATCTTTGATAACGAGAATTATATAGTCATAAATAAAAAAAATGGAATTTCTGTTCAAGGTGGAACTAAATCTAAAAAAAACCTGGTAGATATTTTTAAGAAAAGCAAATTTTTTAAAGACACAAAACCTTATACCGTTCATAGAATTGACAAAGAAACATCAGGAATATTAATTATTGCTAAAAATAGGAAAAGCGCACAATTTTTTACAAGTTTGTTTAGAATTAGAAAGATTCACAAAACCTATTTAGCAATTTGTTTAGGTGACTTAAATCAAAATAGTGGTGAGTTTAAACACGTTCTCAAAAGATATGACAAAAATAAAATGATTTCCGAAAATGCTATAACTAAATTTAAAGTAATTGATAGAAATCAAGGCTATACTTTTTTGGAATTAAAACCAATAACTGGTCGCAAACATCAATTAAGAAAACAAACTTCAGAATTAGGAATACCTATTGTGGGCGACTCAAAATATTCAAATTTTAAATATAAAAATCTTTTGCTCCACTCGTACAGCATCAAATTTATTGAAAAGGACAAAAAGTTTACATACTACGCACCTTTGCCTGATTTTTTCATAAATTTTTTAAAATCAAAAAGACTTAATTTTCCAAATAGAATATAAATTTTTTAATCATTTTTTCTTTAATTTTGTGAAATTTAATTTTTTTAACCTCTGTTAAATTTATAATTTCTTTATTATTTAAGCCGCAAGGTATAATTTTATTAAAATTTTTCTTATCGATGTTTATATTTAATGCATAACCGTGATAAGCTATCCATTTACTAATCTTAATTCCAATTGATGCAACTTTTTTTTCTTTATTTTTATGATTTATCCATATACCAATATTTTTTTTATCATTTTTTGATTTTATATTATAAGCATCAAGTGTATCAATTATTGATTTCTCAATACATCTTAAAAACCATCTAATATCTTTTTTCCTTTTATTTAAATCTATTGCAAAATAAAATATTATTTGTCCAGGACCATGAAATGTAATCTTTCCACCTCTATTTGTTTTTACAATTTTAATATTTTGGTCTAAAACATCTTGTTTTTTTGAGCTTGTACCTGCTGTATAAACATTTTGATGTTCTAATAGCCATATTAGTTCACTTTTCTTTTTTTCTTGAATTTCCTTAACTCTTTTACTGAGAAAAGTCATGGCTTTAACATAATTTATAGGTTTTTTTGATATTTTTATCTCAATTTTCATTTAAGAATTGTATTCTAAAAATTATCCTTTAATAGTGCCATATAAAATTAGGTTATATATGACTTTAATCAGAAAAATTAAAGATAAAACTGTAAACTTTGAGTTTAACAAAGAATATATAAAGGTTATTGCTGAAAAAATTTCTATTAATGATGCAGAATTCATTAGTAAATCATTTAATGAAATGCACCCCTCTGATGCTGCAGACATTATAGAACATCTTAATTTAAGTGATAGAGAGAATTTAATTAAATTAAATGGTTTTAAAATTGCTCCCGAGGTCTTTGTAGAGCTTAATGAGTCAATTCAAAGTGAAATAATTAATTATTTATCGATAGAATCAATTGTTTATATATTAAAAAATTTAGAGTCAGACGACGCAATAAAAATAATTGAAAATCTTGATGAAAAAAATAAAAATGATATTTTAAGTTCTCTACCGCCCAAGGATAGATTTGCTTTGCTAGAAAGCTTAAGCTTTCCAGAAGACTCAGCAGCAAGGATTATGCAAAGGCAATTTACTGCAATTCCCAGTAATTGGTCAGTCGGTCAAACTATAGATTATTTAAGAGAAAATAAAGATTTACCTGAGGAATTTTTAGAAATTTTCATAGTTGATAATGAATTTAAACCAATAGGGTCTGTACCCTCTTCTAAAGTTTTAAGAACCCCTAGAGATACAAAAATGCAAATGATTATGAATGAGTCACAACTATCTGTGCCAGTTGATATGGATAGAGAAGAAGTTGCTAATTTATTTGAAAATTATAATCTTAATTCTGCATGTGTAATTGATAAAAACAACAAATTAGTTGGGATGATTACAAGTGATGATGTATTAACAGTCTTAAAAGAGGAAGCTGAGGAAGATACTTTGCGTTTAGCTGGTGTTGGCGACGAAGAAATAACAGATGGCGTTATTAAGAAAACAAAAAGAAGATTTAATTGGTTACTTTTAAATTTATTGACAGCTATATTAGCTTCAGTCGTAATAGGTTTTTTTCAGGAAGATATAGAAAAAGTTGTTGCCTTAGCAGTATTAATGCCAATCGTTGCATCAATGGGCGGTAACGCTGGCATGCAAACACTAGCAGTCACAATCAGAACTATAGCAACTAATCAGCTAACAAAAAATAATTTTACTCAAAATGTAATTAAAGAGTTTAATATTGGTATACTAAATGGAGTTATTTTTGCAATTATTAGTGCTATTGTTGTTCAAATTTGGTTTAAAGATATAACTCTATCTTTAATAATATCTATCTCAATGGTTTTAAATATGATTGTTGCTGGATTATTTGGAATTTTAGTTCCTATAACACTAAAGAGATTTAATATTGATCCAGCGATTGCTTCAAGTGTATTTGTAACCACAATAACTGATGTAATTGGTTTTTTGTCTTTTTTAGGAATAGGAGCTTTCTTCTTTTATAATTAATTAAAAGTTATCTATAAATCTTATATTTTTATAGTAATAAGCTATAAAAATTTTAAAATTATTTTTGTTAAATTTTGTTGATAAATTTTTTTTGTTTCTTATCTCTAAATATTCAATTTTAACAGAATAATCTTTTAGCACATTTTTTAAATGTTTTATATTTTTTTTATTATTTAAATTTTTTTTTATCGAAAGGTAAAATCTTTTAAGTTTGACAGCTACTATTGATAAAATTTTAAAATCTTTTTTTTTATTTAATCTTTCATTTCTTGATGAATAAGCATAACCTTTGTTATGTCTTATAGTTTTGCAAGGTATAATTTTAACATTATATTTATTTCTCAAAAAATTCTTAATTAAGATCATTTGTTGAAAATCCTTCTCACCTAAAAACATTATTTTTGGTTTAATCATTTTAAAAAATTGATTAATAACTTGCAAAACACCTTCGAAATGCCCAGATCTATATTTGGCACATAATATTTTGTCTTTATTGGTTAGTTTTATCTTTTTAACCCTATCTCTATAAACATCTTTGATTTTTGGAATCAGAACATAATCAACCTTCAAAGACTTGAGAATATTAAGATCTTTACTAATGTTTCTAGGATATTTTTTAAGATCTTTTTTATTATTAAATTGTTTGGGATTAACAAAAATACTTACAAGTGTTTTAGAGCACATTTTTTTACTTTTTTTTATTAAAGATACATGACCTTGATGTAACGCACCCATTGTAGGCACAAATCCAATATTATTCTTAAAATCGACTGAATTATTAATTTTATTTATACTTTTAAAAACTATCATTTATGATACTTGATAATTGAAATATACATGATTAGACAAGCTATAATACCACTTGCTGGATTGGGAACAAGACTTTTGCCTTTAACTAGTGTTTTTGCAAAAGAATTACTTCCTATAAATGGAAGACCAGGAATTGAGTATATTATAGACGAATGTATCGATGCAGGTATAAAAGAAATAATTTTCATTATATCAAACAAAAAAAAAATGATAAAAAAATATTTCTATAACGATAGTTTTTATAAAAAAATTATCAATAAAAAAAAAGATCCAAGAATTGAAAAAGAATACAAAAAAATATTAAAATATAAAAAAATGATTAAGTTTGTATACCAAAATAAACCGTTAGGTACAGGAGATGCTGTTCTCAAAACTAAAAAATACATAAATGACAAATTTTTTTTAATGTTGTTGCCTGATGATTTAATAATTAAAAAAAATTGTTCCAAGTCTATGATAAATCTTCATAAACGCTATAAATGTTCTGTGATGGCTAGTATGAAAGTTAATAAAAAAACTGTTTCAAGATGGGGAGTCTATAAAATAGAGAGTAAAATTAACAAGAATAATTTTATTGTTAATGATGTAATAGAGAAACCGTCTTTAAAAGATGCTCCATCTAATAATGCTGTTATTGGAAGATACATACTTCCAAAAAAAATTTATCAAACACTTCTAAATACTAATCCTGGCAAAGGTGGAGAATTACATATTACAGATGCCATAAGAAATTTAATTAACGAAAATGAAAAGTTTATAGCTCACAATTTTTCAGGGAAGTATTTAGATTGTGGAAGTATGAATGGTTATATAAATTCTGGCCTGGAGATTTCAAAAATATGAAACTTTGTATGATTGGCACTGGATATGTAGGTCTAGTCAGTGGTGCTTGTTTTTCAGACCTTGGTAATAATGTGATTTGTGTAGATAAAGACTTAAATAAGATAAATGAATTAAAAAAAGGTAAAATTCCAATTTACGAACCTGGATTAGAAGAACTGGTTTTAAAAAATATTAAAAGTAAAAGAATTAAATTCTCAACGGACTTAGAAAGATCAATTAAAAGTTCTGATATAATTTTTATATGCGTAGGCACTCCTACAAAAAAAAGAGGAACATCAGCAGACCTAAGTCAAATATACAATGTTGCAAAAATTATAGGAAAATTTATAAACAAATTTAAAATTATTGTTACAAAATCTACAGTCCCTGTTACTACAGGTGATGATATCGAAAAAATTTTAAAAAAAACAAATACAAAAAATAAATTTTCAGTTGTATCTAATCCAGAGTTTTTAAGAGAGGGAGAAGCAATAAGAGATTTTACTTACCCAGATAGAATAGTTATAGGAACAAATGATAAGAGATCTAACCGTATTATGAGTAACTTATACTCTCCGTTAATATCAAAAGGAGCAAAATATATTCATACAAATAGAAGGGCAGCTGAACTAATTAAATATGCTTCCAATGCATTTTTAGCAACAAAAATAACTTTTATTAACGAAATTGCTAATTTATGTGAAAAAACTAATATAAATGTTGAGGATATATCAATTGGAATGGGGCTAGATAAAAGAATTGGTAGTCGTTTTCTAAGAGCTGGACCAGCATATGGAGGCTCTTGCTTTCCAAAAGACACTAAAGCAATAATTACTACTGCGGATAAGTTCAAAACTAATTTGTCTGTTATTAAAACTGTAATTAAATCAAATGAAAATAGATCAAATTTACTTTTAGCAAGAGTTTATGAAATATTAAAAAATAAAATTAGAAATAAAAAAATAACATTTCTTGGTGTTACATTTAAAGCTAATACTGATGATATGAGAGACTCTGCTAGTCTTAAAATGATTCCTAAGTTAATAAGCAAGGGCGCTATAATAAAATATTTTGATCCTACCGGCTTTAAAAATGAATTTAAAAAATATAAAAAAGTCTTGCACTGTGATAACATAAGAGATTCATTAAAAAATGCGGATCTTGTTATAATTCATACTGAATGGAATGATTTCAAATCTATAAATTTTAAAAATTATTCTAATAACAAAAAATTTGTTATATTTGATATGAGAAATATTTATTCTGAAAATAAAATTAAAAATTTAGGCTTTAAGTATTTTAGTGTAGGAAGATAGCATTATTTTAATTCAAAAATTGCATCAATCTCAACAGCAACACCTAGTGGTAGACTATTTGTACTTACTGCAGCTCTAGTGTGCATTCCATTTTTACCAAAAATCTTAACGATTGTATCTGATGCCCCGTTTATTACTTTAGGTTGTTCAGTAAAATTATCTAAAGAATTTACAAATCCAGTTAGTTTTACGCATGATTTAATTTTATCTAAATCGTCATTGAGGTATTTTTTAGCTTGTGAAACAATACTTAGAGCACATCTTGTAGCAGCTCTATATCCATCTTCGGTAGTTAAATCTTTACCAAGCTTACCTTTAATTAACTTACCATTTTCATCTATAGAAATCTGCCCAGAAATATAAAGAAAATTATTAGACATTCTAACCGCCAAATATGATCCTACAGGGTCTGCAGCTTTCGGTAAAATAATATTATTATTTTTAATGTTTTCTTCAAAATTCATAATTTTTAAAATTTTGATTATTTTTTTTTTCTTTTTTTGTTTTTGTCATATTCTTTTCTTTTTTCAATTAAAATAAGTGCCTCTTCCATAGTCAAATCATTTGGATCCTTTTCCTCAGGTATAGTAGCATTTAATGACTTATATTTAATATAAGGTCCGTATTGTCCTTTCATTACTCTTACAGGTTTTTTATCTTCAGGGTGTTCTCCAAGGTCTTTTATTAATGATGAAGATATTCTACCAGGTTTTGCTTCGGCAATCAGAGATATTGCTCTATTAATACCAATTGTAAAAAGTTCATCAACATTTTCAAGTCTAGCTGATTTATTATCACATTTTAAGTAAGGACCAAATCTACCAGAATTGATAGTGATATCTTTTCCATTTTCAGGATGCTGACCTAATATTTTAGGAAGTGAACACAAAAATAATGCTTTATCCAAATCAATTTGATCTATTTCAATACCTTTTGGTATCGAGACATTTTTTAAGTTATTTTTTTCGTCTTTCTTTTTTAAACTCTTCTTTTTTTTAACTTCTTTTTCACCCTCTATTTTCTCGAATTGAAGATAGGGCCCAAATCTCCCATTTTTAAGGTAAATATCTTTTCCATTACTATTTTTCCCAATCAGTTTTGGTTCAGCCAAAGCAATTTGGTCATTTGCTTTTGATTTTGACAGTGGTCTAGTAAATTTGCAATCTGGATAATTAGAGCAACCAATAAATGCACCTCCTCTAAAACTATTTTTTAAGCTTAATTCGCCAGTTTTACATAATTTACAACGTCTATTAATTGATCCATTCTCATCTGACTCAAATATAAGAACTCCTAAACTTTCATTAAGAAGGTCGAGTACTTCTCTTGTCCTTTTTTCTTTAACATTTAAAACATTTGTATTGAAGTCCTTCCAAAAATTATCTAGAACCTTGATCCATTCTTCTTTACCTGATGTAATATCATCAAGCTGTTCTTCTAGACCTGCAGTAAAACCATAATCAACATATTTTGAAAATAACTTTTCTAGGAAAGCTGATAATAATTTTCCTCTATCGGTAGGAAAAAATCTTTTATTAATAATATCAGCATAGCCTCTGTTTGAAATTACAGAAATTATACTTGCATATGTTGATGGCCTACCAATACCAAGTTCTTCGAGTTTTTTCACTAAACTTGCCTCTGAATATCTTGGAGGTGGTTGTGTAAAATGCTGTTCATCCACAAAATTAGAGATATCTACTACACCTTTTATTACATTAGGTAAAATTTTTTCATCTTCTTCATTATCGATTTTAGTAAGCTTTAAATATCCATCAAATTTGACTGTAGATCCGGAGCATTTAAATTCGTTCATATTATTTTGTGATGAAATTGTTATTGTTTTTCTATCAAATTTTGCTGCTTCCATCTGTGATGATAAGGCTCTAGACCAAATTAGTTCATATAATTTGATTTGATCTGTGCTTAAAAACTTTTTCATCGCATCTGGTGTTCTATTAACATCGGTTGGTCTGATAGCTTCATGCGCTTCTTGTGCATTTTTTGCTTTTTTTCCTGAATAATTATTAGGTATGTTAGGTAAATAATTATCCCCATATTTTTCTTTTATAAAGTTTCTAAAATCACTCACAGCATCTTTTGAAATATTAGTCCCATCTGTTCTCATATAGGTTATTAAACCGACTGTATCTCCATCTATATCAATACCTTGATATAATCTTTGTGCTATTTGCATTGTTCTAGATGCTCCGAAGCCTAGTTTGCTTGAAGCTGTTTGTTGCAATGTTGACGTAGTAAAAGGGCCTACAGGATTTCTTGTATAAACTTTAGAATTAATATCTGTTATTTCATATTTATTGTCTTTTATCACTCTTATTGCGTTATTTATTTCATCCTTGTTTTTAAAGGAAAATTTTTCAATTTTGTTATTATTAATTTTAACAACATTTGAATTTAGTTTATCTCCATCAGGAGTCTTAAAATCTACTTGTAGTGTCCAAAATTCTTTTGGAACAAATTGTTCTATTTCATGCTCTCTTTCAGTTAATAGTCTCAATGCAACAGATTGAACGCGGCCGGCAGATTTGGAGCCAGGTAATTTAGTCCAAAGTATTGGCGATATATTAAATCCTACTAAATAATCTAGAGCTCTTCTTGCCATATAGGCGTCAACTAGGTTTGACTCTATATTTCTGGGATTTTCAATGCCATTTGTGACAGCTTTTTTTGTAATCTCATTGAATACTACTCTTTCTATCTTTTTATCTTTCAAAACTTTTTTTTCATTAAGATATTCTTTTACATGCCAAGCAATAGCTTCACCCTCTCTATCTGGGTCTGTTGCTAAAATAATTTTAGTAGATTTCTTTGCGACATCAGTTATTTCCTTTAAGTATTTTTTTGAAAAACTATCAACTTCCCATATCATTTTAAATTTATCTTTTGGATCTACTGATCCATTTTTTGATGGCAAGTCTCTAATGTGCCCATAGCTTGCTAAAACTGTATATTGTTCACCTAAATATTTATTAATAGTTTTTGCTTTCGCAGGACTTTCGACAATTACAAGATTCATTAAAAAAGAACCTACACAAAATATATATGACTAGTCAAATTAATAAATTTTTGTTTTAGATTCTTCTTTATTTATAAGTCTTTTTATATTTCCTCTATGTGTATAAAATATTAATACGAACATTATTATATAAAAATAAACAAATTGATTTTTTAAAAAAAAGTAATCTATAAATGGAATTGTTAGAGATGCTACCAATGATGAAAGAGATGAATATTTAAATATTATTAATGTGATTATCCAAAAAAAAACAAATCCAATACCTAAATGTAAATTTATGCAGCATAGTATACCTACATACGTTGCAACTCCTTTGCCACCCTTAAAGCGTAACCATATAGGAAAGACATGTCCTAAAAAAATACATAATGATGAAATAAATAAATATTCATTTAAGTAAATTTTTATAACAATTAAAGGTAAAATTGCTTTAAAAACATCAAGGAATAATGTTAAATATCCAATAAATTTATTTCCTGTTCTCATAACATTTGTTGCACCAATATTTCCTGATCCAATATTTCTGATATCTTTATTTAAATAAAGTTTAGTAATTAAGTATCCAAAAGGTATAGATCCGCAAATGTACGTAATTGTTATAATTAAAAACATTTCGTTAAAGTTATTTAATAAATTCATTTTAAACTAAATAACTCATTTCCTTTAATAAAAGTATTTAATACTTTTCCTTGAAGCTTTTTGTTTTCTATACAAGTATTCTTTGATTTAGATATCATTTTGTCTTTTTTAACAATCCAAGGCTTATTTACATCAACAATGCAAAAATCTGCATCATTTCCAATTGATAGATTTCCCTTATCGATTTTTAAAATTTTTGCAGGATTGCTAGTTAGTAATTCAATAACTTTATTAAGCTTTACTGATTCATTATGAAATAGCTCTAAAGATAAAGGTAGTAAAGTTTCTATTCCACTAGCTCCTGTTGCAGCTTGTGTGAAAGTAAGTCTTTTCGACTCTTCATCTTCAGGCTTATGATCTGAAACAATTACGTCTATTAAATTTTTATTAATAGCTCCTATTAATGATACTCTGTCTTCTTCTGTTCTTAAAGGTGGTGATAACTTTAAAAATGTTCTAAAATCACCGATATCATTTTCATTAAGAGAAAGATTATTAATTGACACACCAGTAGAAAAATCTACAAGATTTTTTCTGTGCTTTATTACTTCAACCGATTTAGATGATGATATTTGTGCAATATGATATCTGCAATTAAAATCTTCTAATAAAGATAAATCTCTTTCAATTATAACTTTTTCAGCCAATTCTGTTATTCCTTGCAAACCTAATTTAGTTGCAATAATACCGTCATTTACTGTCCCATTTTCCGCTAAATTATAATCTTCAGCATGTTGAATTATTAATGAACCAAGATCATAGGCTGAGCGCATTATACGTGACATTAGTCTTGAATTTTGGATTGTTTTTACACCATCTGTAAAACCAATAATGCCTTTACTTTGTAACAATCCAAACTCAGTCATGTTTTTTCCCTCAAGATTTTTTGTTAGAGTAGCAGTAGGATAAATATTAATTTTTGCTTTATCTCGTCCTCTTCTTTTTAAAAAATCTACAATTGAAACATTATCTATTACTGGAAGTGTGTTTGGCATTGTTATAGCTGATGTGACACCACCGGATAACGCTGCATTACTTAATGTTCTAAAATTTTCCTTATATTCGTATCCTGGCTCACCTACAAATACCCTCATATCTACCAATCCAGGAAAAATGTGTTTACCAGTTAAATCTACAAATTTTTCCCTTGATGGAATATTATTTTTGTTAACTTTTTTTCCTACAGCTTCAATTTTACCATCTTCACTCACTATTAAACCTCCCAATTCATCGATAGAATTTTTTGGGTCAATTATATGTGCATTTAAAAAATATTTTTTTCTCATTTTTCACAAAAAAGTTTTAAACATGCCATTCTAACAGCAACTCCAAGTTCTACTTGCTCTTTAATAACACTTTTATTGATATCATCTGCTAATTTAGTATCAATTTCTATACCTCTATTCATAGGACCTGGATGCATTATTAATGCATCCTCTTTAGCAAAACTTAATTTATCCGGTGTTAAACCGTAGTATTCATAATATTCTCTATTGGATGATAAAAATGAACTTGTCATTCTCTCATTCTGTAATCTGAGCATCATAACTATATCACAATCCTTTACTCCTTTTTTCATATCGGTAAATTTATTTATTCCTAGTTTATCTATATCTTTAGGCATTAAATTTGAAGGAGCGACTATATTAACCTCAGCTCCTAACATGTTAAGTAAATATATGTTAGATCTTGCTACTCTAGAGTGGAGAATATCACCACATATTGCAATTCTTAATCCTTGAATTCTTTTCTTTCTATCAATTATAGTTAATGCATCTAACAGTGCTTGAGTGGGATGCTCCCTTCGTCCATCACCAGCATTTAATACTGCACAATTTACTTTCTGCGATAATAAATTGCATGCACCTGAGTCTTGATGTCTAATTACAATTATATCAGGATGCATTGCATTAAGTGTCATTGCAGTATCAATAAGCGTTTCACCTTTTTTGATTGCAGAATTTGTTATATTCATTGACATAACATCTGCACCTAATCGTTTCCCTGCCAGTTCAAATGAGCTTTGTGTTCTAGTGGAAGGTTCAAAAAATAAGTTAATTTGAGTCTTACCTCTTAAAATATCAATTTTTTTATTTTTGCTTTTATTAAGAGATATAAATTCTTTAGACTCATCCAAAATCATATTTATATCGTTAATTGACAGATCTTGGATTCCTAATAAGTGTTTTTGAGAAATTTTAATAGCTTTTTTTGATGATGCCATTAAAACAAACTCTATAGCTCTAATATGAGATTAGTGCAAGTGTTAATTGTTTAAATAATCAATAGCTCCCTGAAGTATAAAGGCAGCTGCTTTTTCATCTATATTTTTTTTTTTAAAAGGAAATTTAATGTCTAAATTGCTTGATATATTAAAAGCACCTGAGGTTGATAGCCTCTCATCCCACATTGCAATCATTAAATTAAGTTCTTTTTCAATAATTTTAGCTTTATCGTTAATGGACTGTGCACTTCTCCCAAATGAACCATCCATATTAATTGGATTTCCAACTATAATTGCAAATATATTATTATCTTTAATGATAATTTTTAATTCATTTAACAAATGTTCCATATTTCTATACTCAATTGTTTTAAAAGGAGTCGCTATTTTTCTTTTATCATCACAAATTGCAACGCCTATACGTTTTGTTCCTAAATCTAATCCTATTAATCTAGCGTTATTTGCTAATTTGTCTTTAAGTTCATCCAA
>MDTA01194784.1_pt1 | contig 24002 bp, 24 predicted proteins | sample 811151 | NCBI WGS metagenome assembly MDTA01 (sample SAMN05326648, study PRJNA326480) | marine metagenome | isolation source: seawater | place: Indian Ocean: South | collected 2010
TACAACATCTTTAAAATGCTTCATAAATTCATAATGTTCTTTATCTTTCATCATCCCACATATTATGTGAACGTCTTGATTTTGTTGTTTAATCCAATTTGAAATAGATATACTTGAGCTTTCATTGTGACCACCATCGATAATTAATCTATTCTGACCAGAAATTTCTTTTAATCTACCTGAGGTCAATTCTTGTAGTCGTCCTTTAAGTTCAATTTTAGTTATACCTTTTTTGATATCCTGATCTTTTACATTAAACATCTTCCTTGATGCGGCTATAGATGTACTTATATTATAAAGTTGATGATCACCTAAAATATTGGGTTCAGGAAGTAGGATTTCACCAATTGAATCTTGATAATGAATGAAATTATTTTCATTTTTAGAAATATTAAAATCGTTACCAAAAAAGAATTTATTTGATGAATTATTTACAAGTGCTTTTTCAATTTTAGCTTTTATTACCTCATTTAATTGCCTATTTATAAATATATTTGAATTTAGAAGTTTTGATGTTTTTTCATGAATAATACTATCAATAGTTTTATCTTTAAGCCATTGTAAGTGATCTAAATGTATCACTCCTATCAAGGTCATTAAATTATTTTTAAAAACATTCGTACTATCAAATTGAAAAAAAAGTCCAGCCTCTATTATATTTATATTATTCTTGTAGTTTTCTGCATGTTTTAAAAAGGCACATGTTAAAATTTCAAAAAGGCTAGCATTATCTTCTCCCAAAACTTTCTCTACGTCATTTAATAATTTGATTAGTTCATCTTCAGTTATTTGTTCGTCATTAAATATGAATCTTTCTGTAAAAGATTGAAGGTGAGGAGAAGTATATAAATTACATTTATAGCCAGCTTTATTTAAAATAGATTTAAGACTATAAGCCATACTAGCCTTGGCATTAGTACCAACAACGTTAACTACATTTTTTAATTTATCTTGAGGATTTCCAAGCTTACTTAAAAGATTAAATGTTCTATCTAAGGAAAGATCAATCTTTTTTTTATGATGCTTCTCTAGTTTGAATACTAAGTTCTGAAGTTTGTCCATTATTTTCTGAATTTACTTCAGAATTTTTCTTAAGCAATATTGATAATAACAATCCTATTTCTTTAGCTAGACTTTTTCTTTCGACTATTCTATCAACAAACCCATGTTTTAATAGAAATTCAGCTGTTTGAAAATCTGGTGGTAATTCCTCTTTAACAGTTGCTTGAACAACTCTTCTACCTGCAAATGCTATTAAGGCTCCCGGCTCAGAGAGCTGAATATCTCCCAACATTGCAAAACTTGCGGTTATACCTCCAGCGGTTGGATCAGTAAAACATACTAGGTATGGTAAGTTATTTTTTTTTAATTCATTAATTGCCAAAGTTGTCTTTGTCATTCCTGCTAATGCGATTGGACTTTCAAACATTCTTTGCCCACCACCACATGGCCAAAAAATAAAAGGTGAGCGATTATCTATTGCATGTTGAACACCATAAATTATTGCCTCAGTTTCTGCTGCACCACTTGATCCACCTATAAAATCAAAGTTTGTTGCTCCAACGGTTACATCTATTCCATTTAAATTTCCTTTTGCAATAATCACTGCACAATCTTGATTTGTTTTGCTTCTAGCTGCACTAAGTCTATCTTTATATGATTTTGTATCACTCCATTTAAGAGGATCGTCTTTTGGTATTGGCGTTTTTAAAATTTCATAGTTTTGTTTACCAAAAATAATATCAAATCTTTTTATGGGGCTTATTCTATGATGTTTGTTGCAATGTGGACACACAAAATAATTCTCTTCTAATTCTGACTTTAATACTGGCCCTTTACAACAGCTAGTCCAAGCACTTGATTCCCTTTCAGACTTTGTTGGAAATTTTTTATTAATATTTTTCTTAATACTCTCACCAAGTTTTTTAATTTTATTTATCCAGTTCATGAAATTCTACTTTTCAATTTTTTCACAGTTTTAACAACATTTGTGACAGGATTTTGTCTTTTTGCAATACTTTTTGTTATTTCTTTACAAATTGCACTGCCAACAACAAGGCCATCAGCTGATTTAAGTTTTTTAATTGATTTTTCTGTAATTCCAAAACCTATTACACAATTTTTATTTGGATTAATTTGTGTAATTTTTTTGTAATTTTTCAAAATTTCTTTCGGTGTAACTTTTAATTTCCCTCCGGTTGTAGATAACATTGAAATATAATAGATCATATTATGTGAGTCTTTTACGATTTTTTTTGCTCTATCGTAAGATGTTGTAGGCGATAATAACTGAACAAAACAAATATTTTTTCTTTTACACTTTTGTGAAAAATTTTTATTTTCTGGCCATGGTAAATCAACAACAATAATACCATCGACTCCTGAATCCTTACATTTGTTTAAAAAATTATTTTCACCATTTTGATAAATCATATTGTAATATCCCATTAGGATTAATGGTTTGGCAAAATTATTTTTTTTATATTCTTTAACAATTTTAAATATCTCATTTATTTTAATACCATTTTTTATAGCTCTATACGCACTAGTTTGTATTTGTCCGCCGTCAGCAATTGGAGTGTTATGAGGAAATCCAAGTTCACAAATATCAACATATTTAGATAAAGATTTTAAAATTTCTAAAGATATTTTTTTTGTACTGTCTCCAGCAACAGTATAAGTCAATAAAGCTGGTCTTTTTTCTTTTTTTGCCTGTTTAAAAGCTAAACTAATTAAATTTGTCATATTTTCTACCTAGTTTTGCTCTTAAAATATTTTTATCTTTGTGTGCATCACCACAACTGTTAACTACAATAATAGTATCGTTGTTTAGTTTTTTTGCGTCTTTAATAGCTACTGAAAAAGCATGACTTGGTTCAAGAGAAGGTCTTAAATTTTCAAATTTTGTGATGATTTTATAAGCTTTCAATGCATCCTCATCACTTGCAGCTGTATATCTTGCTCTTCTTGTATCTTTTAAAAAACAATGAAGGGGTGAGACACCTGGATAATCTAATCCCGCAGAGATAGACTCTGTTTCTTCAATCTGTCCTTCAAGATTTTGATTTACGTACTGGGCAGCCCCATGGAGAATTCCTATTTTTGATCCATAAGTTAATGGAGCTGCATGCTTTTTACTTTTTTTAGGACCACCAGCTTCAACTCCAACAAACTCAATTTGATTTTTATTATAATCGATGAATTCACTCCAAAAACCATAGCTTGAAGATCCACCACCAACACAATTATAAAGCTTTAATTTTTTTGGAATAGAACCAAATTCATTTTTAATTTGAACTTTTAATTCCTTTGAAATCTGTGATGTGCTCCATCCACAAATCTTAACAAAAATATTCGGCCCTACCGTTGAGCCAACACACATCGCGGTAGTATCACAGTTCGCTACCCAGTACCTCATACATTCTGAAACTGCATCCACAAGAGTTTGACTACCAGTATAAACTGGCACTACTTCGGCACCATTTTTTTTCATTGCAAGTACATTTGGTTGTTGTCTTTTAATATCTTTAGCGCCCATAAAAATTTTGCATCCTAATCCAAATTTTTTTGCAGCCATACTGAGCATTTTGCCAGCATAACCTGCGCCTGTATCACCAACAATAAATTTTTTTCCTGCTTTTTTTGCAATTAAGCAATGAACTGTTGCATTCAAAGATTTATGAGCACCACCATTAAGATCAGACACAACCTTAGTCCATAATTGAGCACCATTTAAGTGTCTTGTTAGGTTCTCGAGTTTATAAAATGGGGTTGGGCATCCAAGCCAATTTCTGAAATAATAATCTTTTTCTTCTATAAATTTTTTATCTTTTCTAAGTTTTTCAAATAAAAGCGTAAGGTCTTCAACAGGTTTTTTTAATGTTTCAGGAATAAAATTACCTCCAAACTTACCTCCCCACATACCAAATTTGTCATGCTGATCAATTAAAGATATTTTCTTTTTAATTTTCATAATTTTTAATCTTATTTAAAAAATTGTTTATTTTTTGTAAATCTTTTTTTCCTTTATCGTTTTCTAAAGAGCCACTAATATCAATAATATAATCTATATTTTTTAATATTGGAATCTTATCTGTGGTTATATTGCCCGCAATCATAATTTTTATTTCAGTAGAAATATTATTTAACAGTTCATGATCAAAACTTATAGATTTTTCATAACCTTTACCGTCAAATAAAATTATGTCTGAAAACTTTTCAAAAAGTTTATACTTATTAATATCTTTTTCATCCTCTATGGTTAATGCAGTAATAATTTTTCTATTGTATTTTTTTTTTATAAATTCTGTTCTTGTAGGACTTACATCATATAATTGATAATAATCTAACTGAAGATTCTTTATTTGTTCAAGTATATCGTCATCAGGGTCAACTAGCACCGAAACAAAATTAGAGTTATTATTATGCATTTGTGTAAGCCTCTTCAATTTTTGTAAATCAACATATCTTTTTGAATTTTTGTAGTTTGTAATGAATCCAATATATTTAGGGGGATTGGGGTGATCCAAAATATATTTTAAAGTCTCTTCGTCAGAGACTCCACAAATTTTTGATCCTTTAATCATTTTTAAGATGATTTATTAAACTGTAAAAGTTTTTCTTAATATTTCCTTTTGTAATTGGCCTTCCTATTACGATCCAATCACTTCCATATTTAAATGCATCAATAGGGGTAGTTACTCTTTTTTGATCATTGTTTGTGGAATTGAGTCTAACACCAGGTGTGATTAATTCTTTTTTAAAATAATTTTTAACTGATCTAACTTCTTTTGCGCTACATACTAAAGCATCAAGTTTTGCTTTTTTTGCCAATTTTGCTTGATTGATAACAAGAGATTTAACCGATTTATTATATCCGATCTCTCTGAGTGATTTATTATCAAGCGATGTAAGTGTAGTTACTCCAACAATTTTAGTTTTTCCTGAAGCATGTTTTACAGCCTTTAACGTTTCGTATCCGGAACTTATATGAACAGTTAAATAATTCACGTTTAGATCTTTGATTGCCTTCACTGCAGATAAGCAAGTATTAGGAATATCGTTTAATTTAAGATCTAGAAAGATTATTTGATTTTTTAATTTTGATAAAAACTTTCTCCCATTTCTTGAATTAATAAATTCAAGGCCAAATTTATAACCGATTTTAATTTTAGGATCTTTCGTAATTTTAATGATATTTTTCACCTTTTCAATATTTGTAGTATCACAAGCAATAAAAATCTTAAATTTTTTCATTTAATTTTTTTTTCCATTCTTTCGAGCATTTAAATTGAATATTTTTCTTCTCCGGAACTTCTACTTTTTCTAAAGTTTTTGGATTTAAAGATATTCTTTTTTTTTGAATTTTAGTTTCAAACATCATAACATCTCTTAATTCAACTCTTTCACCATTTTTTAGAGCTTTTACTATCTCAAATATAAAAATATCGAAAAGTTTATTAATATCTTTCTTATAAAGGTTTGGAAAGTTTTTTGAGATTTTATTAATTATTTCTGGTTTAGATACAGACAATGTAAACTTATTTATCTTCTTTCTTTTTTTTATCTAATTTTTCTGAAAGTGAAGAGAATGGTAATGACTTTCCACTTAATGGATTTGAATATTTTGACACTGCCTCTTTATTTTGAATTTCCTCAAGCAATTTAATACTTAATCCAATTTTTCTTTTTTCAATATTGATTTCACTTATTGCTGCATCTACCCTGTCTCCCTGAACAAATCGACTAGATCTTGCATCTTCTGTATTTATAGCAATTTGATTTTTCTTAATAAGAAGATCCAAATTACTTCCCTCCGGATTTACTGTTATACCTTTTGGACTTGTTGATACTACTTTAACAGTTATTATGTCATTAATTTTTTTATCTTTAAAAATATTCATTGGATCTTCTGTTAACTGCTTAACACCAAATTTAATTTTTTGATCTTGTGCTTTTATTTCAATTAATTTCACTTCAATTTCATCACCTTTTTGATATTTTTTTATCTCTTCCTCTGGTTTAGATGTATATGAAAGATCGTTTGCATGTAAAAAACCATCTATATCAAACTCCTCGATATTTAGATAAATAGAAAAATCTTTTATGTTTGAAATTTTGCATTTAATAACAGATCCTATTGGGTATTTTTTTTCAAATTTTTCATAAGGATTTTCCTTCGCGAGTTTATGAGAAATTGCTATTCTCTTTTTGTCTTTATCGATTTCGGTAATTACACAATCAATTTGGTCGTTAACTTTAAAAAATTTATTTGGTGAAACATTTTTTTTGCTCCAACTTATTTCACTAGAGTGAAGTAAACAAGTTAAGCCTGGCTGAAGTTCTGCGAAAATTCAATAATCTACAATTTTAATTGCTTTAGCTTTATATGTTTTTCCAATTTCATAGTTTGATATATTTTCGAATGGATCTGGTGTTAAAGCTTTAATTGAACAAGACATTTGCATTTTTTGTTCATCTTTTGAAATAACTTTAAGATCATGTTTTTCACCAATTGTAAATACTTCATCGGGATGACTAATTCTTGAGTAAGAAATCTCGGAAGTGTGAACCAACACATCTATTTCATTATTTACCTCAAAGAAACAACCGAAAGAGTTGTAGCCCTTAACTATTGCATTTTTAATTATATCGCCGACCTTGTATTTTTCTAAAATTTTTGCTTTATCCTCTTTTTTAAATGAGCTTATAACTTCTCTTCTTGAAACACAGGCATTGCCACGAAATTTATCAAGCTTGATGATTTTAAAATCTTGTTCAACACCAAATAAATGATCAATGGATTTAATTGGTTTTGAGTCAATCTGAGATCCAGGGCAAAACATTAAAGATTTTGTTTCAATATGTTCAACTATAACACCACCTTTGCACTTAGATACAATTTTTCCTTTAACATTTTTATTATCTTCAAAAGCTTTTTCTAAAAAATACCATCCTTTAATTTTTTGTGCTTTTGAAGCAGAAACAACCACATCTCCATTTTTATTTTCTATATGTTCTAAGTATACTTCTAATTTATCATTTTCTTTCAGTTCTTTATTTCCATAAACTGATTTAATTTCATTCGCATCAATTAACGCTTCACTTTTCATTCCATCAATTAAAAGAAATACGTGCTTTTCAGTTATTTTGGATACTGTTCCAGTAAGTATTTTTCCTTCTTCAATTTTTGTTTTGGAAAAATTATCAATTAAGAGCTTCTTAAATTCTTGATTTTGTGTATTTGAAATATCTTTATATATTTCCATTAATATTTAATTTCCTATCCATAATTGCTTTAATTTTTAAAAAGCATGCTCTTTTAGATAAATTTGTTGTATTAATCAAGGTTGAATCTCTGGTTTTTTTCAAAGGTCCATGTTTTCTAGTTCGATCAGATTTATCGCGTATTTTAATGCTTTTTAATACTTCTGAATAAGAAATTTGTTTATTTAAACTTTTATATTCCTTAAATCTTCTTTTTGCCCTTACCTGTAAACTAGCAGTAATAAAAAACTTAAAAGTTGCATTTTTTAGTTGAACTGAGGTTATGTCTCTTCCATCAAGTATTGAACCACTAAATTTTTTAGGCGGGTTAAATGCACATCTTTTTTGAAACTTGTGAACTATATCTCTTATTTTTTTGTTTTTAGCAATTATAGCTGCAGATATGGCCACATCATCAGTTAACAGATTTTTTCTAGATAAATAGCTGATTTTTAAACTCTTAATTTTAGATTTAACTAAATTAATTGTAAACTTTTTTTTAAATTTCAATCTTAGTAAACCAATATATCTATATATTTTTCCAGTATCTAAATAAAATAAATTGTAATGTTTTGCGATTAATTTAGATTGAGTTCCTGCTCCTGCCGCTGCTGGTGAGTCAACTGCTACAGTAATAAAATTTATATTTTTCAATTTATTTTTCCACCCAGTTTTTTAATTATTTTTAAAAAATTTGGAAAAGAGGTATTTATTGAGTCTTTGTCATTAATTTTCCAACTACCTCCAAAAGTTAAAGCAGCAATTACTGACATCATAAAAATTCTGTGATCTTTAAGAAAATTTTTAACATGAAAAGATTTACACAATTTTAATTTCGGATTGCCATATATCTTTATATTATCTTTATTTCTTGTTACCTTAATCCCTATCATACGAAGAAAATTTATAGCAATGTCCAATCTTGGACTTTCTTTTTTATTAAGCTCATTAAGATTACTAAATGAAGATATTCCATTTGATTTTGCCGCTACTAAAAAAATTAACAAAAACTCGTCTATTGCAGAGCTATTTAATTTTGCTGGGCAGTTAATTGATTTAAATTTACTTGTACTTTTTATTTTAATGTTACCAATAAATTCTCCTTTATAATTTTGTTTATTTATAATCATGATCTTAGCATTCATCTGTTTTAATATTTTTAAAATTCCAAGTCTAGAGGGATTTAAATTTACATCTTTAATTAAAAGTTCCGAGTTCTTTGATAACAGGGTCAGAACTATAAAAAATGAAGCAGAACTAATATCCCCAGGTATATGATAATTGAAAGATTTGAATTGATTTAGACCCCTAAGTTTTATTATATCGTAATTTTCTCTTTTATTTATTGTTATTGGGTAATTTAAATATTTCAAAAGTAGCTCAGTATGATCTCTTGATTTAAGTGCTTTTATCCTAGTAATGCCAGGTGTATTTATTGCACTTAATATTATGCAGGTTTTAACTTGAGCACTCCCTTTATCCTCAAAAAAATTTATTGGTCTTAAAAAGTTTGAACCTAAAAATTTAATAGGCAAGAGGCCATTGTATGATTTAATGTTTACTCCAAAGAGACTTAAAGGTTTAATAATTCTGGAAAAATCTCTTTTTGATAAACTTTTATCACCAATTAATTTTATATTCTTTCTGGTTGCTGAACATAGACCAGGCAAACATCTTGCGAGTGTCCCTGAGTTTCCAGCGTTCAAAGTTAAATTTTTTTTAATATTAAATCCATTTATTCCTACGCCATATATTTCGTAAAAATTTTTTTTTTTAATAAATTTTACTCCAATTTTTCTAACAATTTTAAGGGCATTTAAGACATCCTCAGATTCTAAAATATTAAAAATTTTTGATTTTCCGATTGCTATAGATGATAATAAAATACACCTTATACTCAGGCTTTTATCACTTGTAATGGAAATTTTTTGATTAAACGGTTGAATAAAATTTTCTATTTTAACCTGATTTTTCACAAATAAATTAGATTTTATATCCTTCACCAAAATAAGCTTCTATTGCTTTTGTATTTTTTATCAAGTCTTGTGGTGTTCCTTTAGCAACAATTTTTCCTTCTGACAATACCATCGCTGTATCAACACAAGATAAAAGGTCTCTAGAGCTATGATCAGAAATAGAAACAGAAATTCTCTCAAACATTTGAAGGCTAACAATAATTTGTTGTATCATCCTTACACTTTGCGGGTCAAGAGCTGCGAAAGGCTCATCGAGAATTAGTATCTTTGTATTTTTTACCATTGCCATTGCCAAAGTTAATTTTCTTATTTGTCCGCCTGAAAGAAACTTTGATTTCAGTTTAATTACATTTTGAAGTTCAAATTTTCTTATTAGGTTATTTACTTTATTTATTCTTTCCTCTTTATTTTTGTGGTGTAGTTCAGCTATTGCCATTAAGTTTTCAAAAACAGTCAAGTCAGTCCAGGATCCTCCGTATTGAGGTACCCAGGAAATCCCAAACCTTGAACATCTTAAGTGAGTAGGTATTTCTGTAACATCAGTCCCATCAATTAATATTTTTCCAAAAGAAGGTTTAACTAGACCAATAATTGAATGATAAATCGAACTTTTACCGGCACCATTTGGACCTAATAATCCAGAAATTTCAGATTTTTGTATATTAAGGTTTAGATTCTCAACAATTTGTCTATTACCGTAAGTTATTGTTAAATCTTTTATTTCAATAGCAGGCTTTTCCTCCTTAAAAGATTTAATTCTAAATTTTTTAATTAATGAGCTCATACTTACTTTTAAGACTTACTGTTTGATCAATGTTATCCATTGTTAATTTTATATCTCCAGTATTCATATTTATTATTATTTTATCTGTAATTAAATTTGAAGTATTATTTTTAAAATTTACACCATTGAAAATTTTAGCTGTCTTTTCTGAAAAAATAAAATCTAAATTCTCAGAATAGATAGAATTATTTAAATATTCTATGTTTACATTTCCACTAAAAAACGTGTCATGATTAGATTTGTTATAGACTGCCTTATCAGAATAAATATTTATTATCCCTTTATCAATTAATTTAATTATTGATACTACACCATCCATATTAACAAAATTTTTCATTTTATTATCACCCATTTCAATACTGGCTGTTTTAGCATTAATATAATAACTATTTCCGCTTTCATCTGTTGCATTATATTCAATATTTACTAATTTATTTGATACTTTTTCATTTAATGAATTTTCTACTTCTTCGATATCTGATTTGCTAATATTTGCTTTGTCTTTCTCTGAGATAAAAAAAGTTAAATAAAAAAAAGACAAAATAACAACTATCAATAAAAAAAATAATAATTGTAAACCGAGTTTAATGCTCATTTTCAGGAGATATTAGCTTTTAAAATATTATGCATATGTATTAAACCTATAGTTTTTTTTCTGTTTTTTTTAAAAACACATAATGCAGTTATTTTTTTATTATTCATTATTGATAAAGCTTCTGCAGCCAATATATTTTCATTTACAATTATAGGACTTTTTTTCATTACTTTTTTTACAATAATTTTACCTATATTTTCTGACTTATAATTAATTCTTTTTAAGTCACCATCAGATATAATTCCTGTAGTTAAACCCTTATTATCTCTTGCTATTAATACACCCATATTTTTTTTGTTAAATATTTTAAGAGCATCCTTTATATTTGAATTTTCATTTATAAATGGAATATTTTTATTTCTATACATAAGCTCCCCTACAGTTTTTAATCTTGCACCTAAGCTTCCACTAGGATGAAATTTTTTAAAATCTACTCTCGAAAATTTCCTTTTTTTAATTGTAGAAATTGCTAAAGCATCTCCAAAAGCAATTTGGACTGTAGTGCTTGAGGTAGGTATGTAATTTCCTGGTCCAGCTTCTATTATTGTAGGAAGCAAAAAGCATATGTTACTTGATTTAAATAATAACGAGTTTTTTTTTGAAGTTATACCAATCAAAGTTATATTATGTCTTTTTGAATATTGTATAATATTTTTTAATTCAGAAGTTTCTCCGCTGTGACTCATAAGAATAATTAAATCTCCATAACTAATCATTCCTAGATCTCCATGAGAACAAGAACCAGCATCAACATAGAATGATGAAATACCCAAAGAAGATAGTGTGGATGATATTTTTTTTGAGACAATACCTGATTTTCCAACACCGGCAAAAATAACTTTGCCTTTGCATTTTAAAACTGAATAAACAATTTTATCAAAATCTTTATTTAAAGTTTTTTTAAGTTTCTTTAGCGCATTTATTTCTGCTTGAATAACATCTTTACCAATTAGAGAAAATTTATTTTTCATAGTTAATGAGACCAGATATCCTCAGTGAATAAAGCAAGATCTAACTCAACTCTAGTATCAATACAACTAATTGCTTTTTTGTAAAGATTGATTCTATTTTCTCTAATTAAAATTTCTTTTAAAGTAGCATATATCTTATGAAGGTAAATTACATCAGTCGCGCAATATTTAAGTTGTTTCTCATTTAAAACACCCCCAAAGTCAGTGCTTTGGAATTGTTTGCTTAGTTCAACACCTAAAAATTCTTTTGCTAGATCTTTCAATCCATGTCTATCAGAGTAGCTCCGAGCAAGCTTACTCATTATTTTAGTACAGTTAACATTTTTAACATCTATATTTAAATATTTTTTAATGAATGTCATATCTGCCCTTGCAAAATGAAATATTTTTTCAATATTTTGATTTGTTAACAATTTTTTTAGATTTGGTGCATCATAGTTCTCTCTATTTAATTGAATTATATGGGCATCGTTATTTCCTGTAGAAATTTGAACTAAATAAAGCTTATCTCTGTTAACATTAAGCCCAGAAAACTCAGAATCGACAGCTAAAGACTTTTTGTCATCTAGCTTTATTTCATCAGGCAAGTCATTTTTGTGTAATTTAATATCAATTTGCATATTATATATATATATGAAACCTAAAGAAATTCTAGTTCTAGGAGCTTCCGGCCAGCTAGGAAGGCATTTATTAAGAAAATTAACCAAGAAGAATTATAAAGTTACTGCACTAACCAGAAATATTCATACAAAAGGCTATATTTTAAAAAGTCAAGCAAATGCAGGTTGGTTGGATATAGTCGAATTAAATAAATTTAATTATGAAAAGCTGGAAAAAATTTTTAAAAATAAAGACATTTGTATTAATCTAATTGGAATTTTAAACGAAAAAAATAAATCTTCATTTAACAATATACATTCCTTATTGCCAAAACTATTAGCTGAACTTTCAAAAGAAAATAGATTAAGCCAATTTATTCATATTTCTGCTCTTGGAGTTGAAAGTGCTATTGAAAGTAAATATGCGAAAAGTAAATTAGACGGAGAAAATCAAATAAAAAATATTTTTAAGAACTATACAATTCTTAAACCTTCGATAGTTTACAGTGTAAATGATAACTTCACTACAATGCTTTTTGGGATTTTGAAATTGTTGCCAATTTTCCCGTTATACTATGAAGGAAAAACTGTTTTTTATCCATTACATGTTACAGATATGTGTGAAATAATCGAAAAAGTTATTGAAAAAAATTTGATAGGAGAGACTATAGAATGCATAGGGCCAGAAAAAATGAGTTTTAAAAAGGTTATTGAAAGTATTCTTAAAACTTTAGAAATTAAAAGATTTTTATTACCTATGCCAATCTCAATTGCAAATATATTCGCAACTTTATTTGAGTTGATTATGAAAAATCCTTTAATAACAAAAGATCAATTAATTTTACTTAAACACGATAATTCACCATCAGGAAAATATAAAACTAATATAGATTTAAAACTTAATTCTGAATTTAAATATTTTGATAGAGAAATAGCAAAATATTCATATATGTGGAAAGATGGTGGAGAGTTTGCTAAAAGTAAAATTTAATTTAATGCAAATCTTTAAGCTGATTTTACTTTCTTTTCTAAAAAATCAGGAAACTCGTTTTCTTTAAGAGTATCCTCTTCTTTTTTACCTTTTACAGTTTCACGAGTCTGATATACGATCATAAGGTGGAGTGGACAGTAAGAAAATTTGTCTATTGTTTTTCTCCCACAAAAAGAAGCATTTTTTTCATTAGGGTGGCCTTCCATGTATTTACATGTATTTTCAGTCAATTCCTCTAATGTAATATTTTTTGCTTCCTCAAAATTTTTATCAAGAACCAAACTTCTAAATTTTGACTTCCTTTTATTGTTAGCTATTTTTCTCTGAGGATGATAACTGTGTGTACTAGAGTTATTATTAGAATTTCTTGTTTTTATTTTGTTTGATAAATTTAATCTATGAGCTTTACCGATTACAGCATTCCTGCTAACTCCCCCGATCATTTCTGCTATTTGAGAAGCAGTTTTACCTTTTCCCCACTCATTTTTTAAAATCTCAATTTTTTTGTTGTCCCAGCCCATAAATAACTAAATATAGTGTATTTTATTAAAAAATATACAACATTATGTAACTCATAAATTATGATTATAAGCAAGTCTTATTTTGATTTTTTTAACAGATATTAAAGACTTAAAAAATTTAACCATTGGTTGCATTTTGTTTAGGTCAATATGATTTATATGTATATAAGATAAAGATTTATGAGTGCGCTAGCAAATAATTACAACCGAAGAAAATTATCTTTCAAGTATGGAAAGGGTAGCTTTTTATTTTCAACAAAAGGTAAAAAGTATTTAGATTTTGTTCAGGGAATTGCTGTTAATTCACTTGGACATTCAAACCCAAACTTAATAAAAGCACTAAATAAGCAGGCAAAAAAACTTTGGCATTTATCCAATGCTTTTGAAATACCCGAGGCTGAAAAGTTAGCAAAATTACTAACACAAAAGACATTTGCTGATAAAGTTATCTTCCAAAATAGCGGTGCGGAAGCAACTGAAGCAGCAATTAAAATTGCCCGAAGATATTTCTTTTCGATAGGAAAACCTAAAAAAAACAGAATACTATGTATAAAAAATTCATTTCATGGAAGAACAATCGCAGCAATATATGCAAGTGGTTCGAAAAAAATGACAGAAGGTTATGGTCCAAAAGTCCCAGGATTTGATCATATTATATTTAGAGATTCTAAGCCAAGATTTCCAAACATAAGAAAGAAAATAAAAAAAAATACAGCTGCAATTATGGTAGAGACTGTAATGGGAGAGGGAGGTATTAAAACAATTCCTGATAAATGTCTTAAATACTTAAGAAAAATTTGTAATCAAAAAAAAATACTATTAATTTTAGATGAAGTGCAATCAGGGGTAGGAAGATCTGGAGATTTTTTTGCTTTTGAAACTGCAAAAATTAAACCTGATATTGTTCCAATAGCAAAGGGTATAGGAGGAGGTTTTCCTATTGGAGCAGTTTTAATGACAAATAAAGTTGCGACAGCTATGAAGCCAGGTACTCATGGATCAACTTTTGGAGGGAACCCCAATGCTTGCGCCGTTGGAACTGAGGTTATGAATCAAATTTTTAAAAAGGGATTTTTGAATCATGTAAAAAAAATGTCAGACTATTTCTTTTTTAGATTAAATAAATTAAAAATTAATTATCCAAAGCTTATAAAAGAAATTAGAGGAAAAGGCCTGTTAATTGGAATACAGATAACTGTAAATCAAACAAAATTTATAAAAGCTTTAGAGAAAAATAATTTGTTAACGATAAGAGCAGCCGAAAATGTAGTCAGAATTTTACCTCCGCTGAATATAAAAAAAATTGAAATAGATCAAGCAATCAGAATTATAGACAAAGTTTGTGCAGAGTATAAATAATGAAAAATTTTATAAATCTAAAAGATATATCCGCAACTGATTTAAGAAAAATTTTGAATGATGCTAAGAAAAGAAAAAATAGAAGAAAAAATCTTAACACTCTTGATACTGACAAAGATCAACCGTTAAAGGGAAAACTTATTATTCAAATGTATGAAAAACCAAGCTCAAGAACTCGTTTAAGCTTCCACATTGCGATAAATCAGCTTGGTGCCGGTTCAATAACTGTAAAAGCTAATGAATTACATTTGGGAAAAGGTGGAGAGAGTTTATCAGATACAGCTAAAATCTTGTCTACTTATGGTGATGGATTTTTGCTTAGAACTGATAGTGACAAAAAAATTGAGGATTTTAGCAAAAATTTAACAATTCCAATCATCAATTTGTTAAGCCCAAGCTCTCATCCCTGTCAGGTACTTTCTGATATATTTACCATTGAGGAAATAAAAAAAAAACCAATATCAAAATTAAATATATGTTGGATTGGAGACTGTAATAATGTTTTAAATTCGCTAATTGCAGCGTCAGTAAAATTTAAGTTTAATTTAAATGTTGGTTGCCCTAAACAATATAGTCCACCTAAATTTGTAATGGATTGGGTAAAAAAAAATAAGAGAAAAATATATATTTTTAATGATCCAAAAAAAGCAGCAAAGAATGCAGATGTAGTATTCTCCGACAAAGTAGTTTCTCTTAACGACAAAGGAAATAAAGTAAAAAAATTAAGAGATTTTAAGAATTACAAAATTAATCAAAGTCTAATGAAAGTTGCTAATGCAGAGTCAATATTTTTGCACTGTTTACCAAGAGGAAATGAGGTTTCCGAGGATGTTTTTTTCAGTAAAAAATCTAAAGTTTGGCAACAAGCTTTAAACAGAGCCCATGTACAAAAAAGCATTTTGCTTTATAGTTTTGGAAAATTAAGGTAATTGGAGTGGACTATCTGAAAATTGATTTAGGTACAAAATTACTGAAGCTCTATCTTTTTCTTTTCTTAATCCTGCAAAACTCATCTTAGTTCCTTTAATCCATCCTTGAGGTTTTCTAAGATAACCGTTCATTTCCTCGAAAGTCCATTCTTTATCGTATTCTGTTAGAGCTTGAGAATATTTGTAATCATCTATCGCTGCAACTTTTCTTCCTAAAACTCCGTAAAGAGCAGGGCCAATTTTATTTTTGCCTCCTTTCTCAACAACATGACATGCTGCACACTTTTTAAATACTTTTTCTCCATGATCCAAGTTTCCTAAAGCTAAAAGTGCCGCAATATCAATTTCTTCAGCTTTTTCGGTTTTTGTATCTGATACTTGAGTTGCAGCTCCATTTTCAGGAACTTCAACTTTGTATCCAGCAGTTTCTGGTTTATCTACTTTAAAAATTAAATTAGAAATTTTACCAATTCCTATAAATAATAGAGCTATTAACAATATTGATGCTACTATTTTGTTTATTTCAAAAGAATCCATGTTATTAAGTTTACGTCGTATAACATGTTAAACATAAAAAATAATATATAATTATTTTTAATTTTAGCGGCTGAAAGACGCATAAATACTAAATTTATGAGCAAAACTATTATTTTAATACCCTCTAGACTAGGCGCATCAAGATTGCCTAACAAGCCTTTACTTAAAATTAACAATAAATCTTTAATTAACCACGTATATGAAAAAGGAAATTCAACAAATATTGGAGAAGTTTATGTTGCAACAGGCGATAAAGAAATATTTGATGAGGTTATTAAAAATAATGGTAAAAGTATAAAGACTCACAAAAGTCATTTTACAGGCACAGATCGTATTTTTGAAGCATATGAATTACTTAAGCTAAAAGACATAGATTATATAATTAATCTTCAAGGTGATGAGCCTTTAATTGATACAAACGATATTATTAATCTCAATAATTTAGCTATTAAGAATAATTCCGAGATAGCTACACTTGCTTGCAAATTAGATCCTAAAAAAGCTGAAAATAAAAATATTGTAAAAGTAGTTTGCGAGGAGAATATTGAAAATAATCAAATTTCTACAGCAAAAAATTTTTTGAGGTCAAATAATTATCAAAAATCTATACATGTTTTCCATCATATAGGAATTTATTTTTATAAAGTCTCTACGCTTCAAAAATTTGTAAGTTTAAAACAATCCTCAAATGAAATTAAACTTAAACTTGAACAACTAAGAGCATTAGACAATAACATAAAAATTGATGTAGTTTATGCAAATTCTACACCTTTGGGTGTAGATACTAATGAAGATTATCTGGAAATAAAAAAACTTATGGAATATAAATCTTAAATTATGAAGATTGCTTACCAAGGTATTTCCGGAAGTTATAGTGAGAGCTGTGCGAAGGAAAATTATCCAGGATGTGAAACCATTTCTTGTAAAACATTCGATGAATGTTTTGAAATAGCTAATAATGATTCTAGTGTAAGAGCGATCATACCTGAGTCCAATAAAACAACCGGAAATATTGGAATAGAGTTCTTAATATTTAAATTTCGATTAAATATATATGCCGAACATTTTTTTAAAATAAGTCATAATTTGCTTGTTTTGAAAGGTAGTAAAATTGAGGATATTAAAAATGTATACTCTCATGCGCAAGCATTGAGTCAATCTTCTTTATTTATTAAAAAAAATAATTTATTAGAGCAGGTCAGAGCTGATACAGCGGGTTCTGCAAAATACGTTTCAGAAAGTAAAGATAAATCAAAAGCAGCTATAGCATCAGATTTAAGTGCAGAAATTTATAATTTAGAAATTCTCAACAATGATATTCAAGATAATAAAGAAAATTTTACAAGATTTTTATTATTAGGTAAGGATATTATGCAACCCGAAAATGACGATAAATCATATATAACCTCTTTTTTGTTTAAACTTAAAAGCAAACCTGCAGCACTTTATAGTGCTTTACAAGGGATGGCGATAAATGGAGTTAATATGATCAAACTTCAAAGTTTCCCAGAAAAGAATTCTTTTTCATCATATTTTTTTCTATGTGAAGTTGAAGGCCATATAGATAATCAAAAAATTAAAAATTCTTTAGAAGATTTAAATTACCATTGTGAAGATATGAGTATTTTAGGGGTTTTCCGGGCAGACAAATTGAGGAAAAAATAAGATATCATATTGAAGATTTTAAATTATTACTGATATAATGTATAGGGGGCCATCCAGGTGAAGGTACCATGAACTCCCCTAGGTCTTAACGGAAGCAAGGGTATTGAGTATTTATTCAGGTTGGTTGGTCTCCTTATAATTTATGAATTCAAATAGTAAAGTTTTAGCATTAAAGTACAGACCTCAAACTTTTAATCAATTAGTTGGTCAAAAGGTTATTGCTGAAAGTATTTTCAACTCAATAAAAAATAATAAGGTTCCAAATGCATATATGTTTTTAGGCATAAGAGGCTCAGGTAAAACTAGTACAGCAAGAATTGTTGCTAAAGCATTGAATTGTAAAAATGGAGTAGAAAATCTATGTACTGAAAATTATTGTGAAAGCTGTAAATCTATTACAGAAGGAAATAACATTGATATTTTAGAAATAGATGCTGCCAGTAAAACTAGTGTAGACGATGTTAGAGAGTTAATAGAATTTTCAAAATATAAACCCACCTCGGCAAAATATAAAATTTTTATATGTGATGAAGTTCATATGTTTTCCAAGTCAGCATTTGCAGCTCTATTAAAAACTTTGGAAGAACCACCTTCATATTTAAAATTTATATTTGCAAGCACGGATGTAAAAAAGATACCAGTGACAATAATTTCTAGGTGTCAAAGATATGACCTTTCTAGAGTAAATTCTATAGAATTATTTGAATATTTATTGAAAATTAGGGATCTGGAAAATATAAAAATCTCTAAAGACTCATTAAAGCTTATCGTAAAATTATCTGAAGGATCTGTAAGAGACTCTTTGTCATTGTTGGATAGAGCTATGTTAGTTGAAAATAATGAAAAAGAACTTGATTTAAAAACAGCTCAAAAAATTTTTGGATACTTTGAAAAAAATATAATTATTGATTTGATTGAAAATATTTTAGATGGAAAGGAAGAAAATACACTTAAATTATATAGAAATATTTATAGCACAGGAGTAGAGCCAAAGGTTTTTTTAAATGAAATTTTGGAAACGATTTATTATATAAAAAATATTGAGTATATTAATTTAGATGGAAATAATTTTGATTTAAATGATAAAGAATTCGAGAAAATAAAAATATTATCAAAAAAAATTGAAAAAAAAGATTTACTTTTATTATGGCAGTTTACTTTAAATAATATCGAAAAGATTAGTATTATTAAAAATCAGCATCAATTCGTTGAAATGTACTTAATTAGATCATTATATTTAAAAAAAATTTTAAAAAAAGATGATAGATCTAAATTTGATGAAATTAAGCAAGATTTGAAAATAAGTAAAACTCCACTAGAAAGTGAAAATATTGTATCTAAAGAAACTATAAAGCAGTTAAAAAGTGTCGAGCAAGAGGAAAAAATTGTTACTTCTCCAGAAGTAAAAAGTAAAATTGAAAATATTCAAATAGATACTTTCAAAAATCTTATAGATGTTTGCGAGAAAAAAAAAGAAATAAAAATTAAATATGAACTTGAAAATAATTTAAGACTAGTAAGTTTTAAAAATCAAAAGATTGAAATTTCCTTTAATTCAAATCTTGATAAATCATTCGTTAAGGAACTATCATCTAAATTATTTGAATGGACAAACAAGAGATGGATTATAGCCTTCTCTAAGGAAAAAGGAATGCAAACTATTAAAGAGCAAAGAAAAACTTTTCAGAGTGATCTTTTGAGGAAAGAATCAGAGACTGAATTTTCTAAAGAAGTAAAAAAATTATTTTCAGATGCAGAACTTTTAAAAGTAGAAGAAAAAAATAAATTATGACAGATTTTTCAAAAATAATTGAGAAAGCAAAAGAACTCGAAAAAAAAATGAAAGAAAGCCAAGATGTAATAAAAAAAATTGAAGTTGATGGAAATTCTGGAGGAGACTTGGTAAAGGTCAAATTGAATGGAGAAGGCGAAATGGTTTCAATTGATATTTCAGATAAGCTTTTAAATGAGGAAAAAAACATTATTGAAGATCTAGTAAAAGCCGCACACAATAATGCAAAAGCAAATTTGAAAACAAAAACAAAAGAGGAAATTTCAAAGTCAGCTGGAAATTTTGGAATTCCAGGTTTTAAGTGGCCATTATAGATAGTTTAAATGCAAAACTTACCAGAAATTGAGGAATTAATAAAACTTATTTCAAAACTCCCAGGCCTTGGACCAAGATCAGCAAAGAGAATTGTTTTAAAAATGATGAATAATAGAGAAGAAATAATAATGCCAATGGCTAAAAATTTAGCAGATGTTTATAAAAACATTTCTAGATGTAAAAAATGTGGTTCACTAAAATCAAATCAAAATGGTTGTAATAATTGTGAAAACATTAAGCAGAAGTACAATAAAATTTGTGTTGTAGAAAACATAGCTGATCAATGGAGTATTGAGGCATCAAGCATTTATCAAGGATACTTCCATATTCTTGGAGGCACAATTTCATCAAATAACATTAATAAAGATGAATTATTAATTGGTGCTTTAGCAGAAAGAGTTAAAAAGGAAAATATTGAGGAAGTAATTCTAGCAACTAGTGCAACTATAGAAGGCCAAACAACTGCATTTTATATTCAAGATAGTTTGAAAGATATTAAAGTTAAAATTTCTAAGCTTGCGCAAGGTTTGCCTGTCGGTGGAGAAATTGAAAGTTTAGATGATGGAACGTTAATTTATGCTTTTAAAAATAGAAACCTATTTACTAAAGACTAACTTTTTTTAATTAACCTGTTTAAATGTAGTAGAGGCTCTGTATATCCGGATGGTTGATCTTTACCTTGAAAAACCAATTCACATGCTGTTTTAAATGCAATAGATCTATCATAATTAGGTGACATTTTTTGATAATTTTTATCATGCTTATTTTGTTCATCAACAACTTTTGCCATTTTCTTCATTATTTCCAAAACCTGTTTTCTGCTACAAACACCGTGATAAAGCCAATTTGTTATTTGCTGTGATGAAATTCTTAATGTAGCTCGGTCTTCCATTAGACCCACATTGTTTATGTCAGGTACTTTTGAGCATCCTACTCCTTGATCTATCCATCTAACTACATAGCCCAATATTGTTTGAGAAGAATTAGAAATTTCTTTATTAATTTCATCTAATGACCAGTTAGGTTTTTTCACTATTGGTAAAGTTAATAAATCATCTAATTTAGCTTTTTTTCTTTTTTTTAATTGTGAATGTAAATCAAATATATTTATTTTATGATAATGAAGTGCATGAAGAGCAGCTGCAGTAGGAGAAGGAACCCAAGCACAATTTGCTCCAGCTTCTAAATGAGAAATTTTTTGATCTAGCATATCTGCCATTTTATCTGGCATAGCCCACATTCCTTTTCCAATTTGAGCAATACCAGAAAAACCACAACTTAATCCTATATCTACATTATTATTTTCATATGCTTTTATCCAAGTAGATGATTTCATATCACCTTTTTTGATCATAGGTCCAGCTTCCATAGATGTGTGCATTTCATCACCAGTTCGATCTAAAAAACCAGTATTAATAAAGAAAACTCTATTTTCTAATGTTCTTATACACTCTTTCAAATTTACAGTTGTTCTTCTTTCTTCATCCATGATTCCACATTTTATTGTATACTTTTTTAATCCTAAAATTTCCTCAACCTTTGAGAATAATAAATTTGTAAAAGATGTTTCATCAGGACCATGCTGCTTAGGTTTAACTATATAAATTGAACCTGTTCTAGAATTATTTTTATTCTTTAAATCATGTAATGCACACAAAGTGGTAACAAACGCATCTAATATTCCCTCTGGTATTTCAGATCCATCTTGTAATAAAACTGCAGAATTTGTCATCAAGTGACCGACGTTTCTATTTAACAAAAGTGCTCTCCCGTGAAGACTTTCTTTCTTGCCAAGTCTATTAATAAAACTTCTGTTGGGATTTAGTTTTCTTCTTAATTTTTTTCCATCTTTTTCAAATATAGCAATAAGGTCCTTTTTCATAAGACCAAGCCAGTTACGATAACCAACAATTTTATCCTGTGCATCTACTGCTGCAACAGAATCTTCATGGTCGCAAATGGTTGATATTGCAGCTTCTACTATAATATCTGAAATACCAGCAGGATCTCCTTTGGCACTAAAAGCACTTGGATTTATAATAATTTCAATATGAAGATTATTATTTTTTAAAATAATTGCAGAAATTTTATCTTTATCTAATCTGTAACCGACATATTTATCTTTATTAACTAGTTCAGTTATGCCTTTATTAGTATGTAATTCTAATTGATGATTATTAATTGTAATTTTATTTACCTTATTCCATGATGAATTTTTTAATTCAAAATTTTCGTCTAAAAATTTTTTAGTATACTTAATAACTTGAAGACCTCTTTCAGGATCATATCTTTCACTGATAGATTCTTCCGAAGAAATAATATCAGTTCCATATAAACTATCATATAAACTCATCCATCTAGCATTAGCAGCATTTAATGCATATCTAGCATTCATTATGGGTACAACTAGCTGGGGGCCAGCAATAATAGATATCTCTGAATCAACATTTTCTGTTTTAATTTTAAAATCGGCTCCTTCTTTTTTTAAGTATCCGATTTTTTCTAAATAAGATTTATATTCATTATGATTAAATTCTTTTTCATAATTTTCTAAATGCCATCTATCTATATCCATTTGAAGTTTTTTTCTAATTCTGAGAAGCTCAATATTTTTTATATTTAGCTCATGACTTACCTTGCTTAATCCACTCCAAAATTTATCTTTAGAAATCTCAGTTCCGGGAATAGCTTCTTTATTAACAAAATTATAAAGATCTTCTGAAATTGATAAGTTTTCTGTGTTTATATATTTTTTCGACATAAATAATTTTTTCAGTAGTTTGTTTTAAGAAAATTTTATATATTAGTAAATTGATAAAATTGGGCCACTTTGTTGCCTTTATTTTTAAATTATATAAATAATAATGAAAAATTATTTAAATTTTGAAACTGAGATTAAAAAACTTGAGGAAGAACTTGATGTTTTAAAAGATCCATATAATAAAGATGGGATTTCGGAAGTAAATACAAATGAAATAATATCATTTGAGGAAAAAATTAATAACAAGCTAGAAAAGATATATTCGAATTTAAATCCCTGGCAAACAACACAAGTGGCTAGACATGAGGACCGTCCCAAAGCTAAATATTTTATTGAAAATTTATTTGAAGATTTTGTATCCCTTTCAGGAGATAGATTTTATGGTGAGGATAAATCGGTAATTTCTGGTTTTGCTAAATTTAATAATAGATCAGTTTTAGTAATTGGACAAGAAAAGGGTGAAAATTTGGATGAGAGACTAGATAGAAATTTTGGAATGATGCGACCTGAGGGATATAGAAAAAGTATAAGATTAATGGAGCTTGCAGATAAATTTAAAATTCCAATTATAACTTTTATAGATACACCCGGCGCGTATCCTGGAGTAGGCGCTGAGGAAAGGGGTCAAGCTGAGGCAATAGCAAGATCTATAGAAACTTGTATGAAATTAACTGTCCCAAATATTTCTATTATTATTGGAGAAGGTGGTTCAGGAGGTGCAATAGCTTTAGCTTCAGCAAGCAAAGTTATAATGCTGGAAAATTCAATTTATTCTGTAATTTCCCCAGAAGGCTGCGCTACTATACTTTGGAGAGATCCAAAAAAAACTTTAGAAGCCGCTGAAGCTATGAAGCTAACATCTAAGGAGTTGTTAGATTTGAAAATAATTGATGAAATAATAAAAGAACCTATAGGTGGAGCGCATAGAGATAGGGAAAGTA
>MDTA01151324.1_pt1 | contig 23995 bp, 20 predicted proteins | sample 811151 | NCBI WGS metagenome assembly MDTA01 (sample SAMN05326648, study PRJNA326480) | marine metagenome | isolation source: seawater | place: Indian Ocean: South | collected 2010
AGACGAAAAAATGTAAAAAAACCAATTGAGTTCACTATTACTAGGAAGATAATAGAAGTACAATCTGTTAGCTCTAAAATTATTGGTGACCAAAAAAATTTGGGATACATAAGGCTAAAATCATTCAACGAAAACAGCGACAAGCAATTTTTAAAATCTGTAAAAGAATTTGAAAAGAAACCTAAAATTAAAGGATATGTTCTTGATTTGAGAAACAATCCAGGTGGATTATTGACTCAAGCGATAAACATAACTGATTTTTTTTTAGAGGATGGAGAAATAGTTTCAACTAAAGGGAGGAAAGTTTCAGAAACCAGGAAGTTTTTTGCAAGAAGAGGTGATGAAGTTAAAGGAAAACCAATAGTTGTTTTAATTAATAATGGATCTGCATCAGCATCAGAAATTTTTGCTGGAGCTTTAAAAGATCACAAAAGAGCTATAATTTTAGGAGAAAATTCCTATGGTAAAGGCTCTGTTCAATCAATTATACCTTTAACAAATGGTGGAGGTATGATGTTAACTATATCAAAATATTATCTCCCGTCTGGTAAATCTATTTCTGAGGTTGGAGTGACTCCTGACATATTGGTCGAGGCAGAAGGAGAAGATTTTCAAATTAATTCTGATAAAGATAATCAATTAAATTACGCTATAAAGCTCTTTAATTCTTAAATAATGATTAGCCACACACTCCCCATGCGAAAAGGTGTAGGTGTTGTAGTTTTAAATAATGAAAATAAAGTTTTTGTTGGTAAAAGAAAAGACAATCCGATTGATAAATGGCAGATGCCACAAGGAGGCGTTGATCAAGGAGAAAGTTTTCTTACTGCAATGAAAAGAGAGCTATATGAGGAGACGAATATTCAGAGTATAAAAGTGATGAAAGAAATTGAGGGATATTTTGAATACGAACTGCCTAAAGAATTAATTGGTATTATTTGGAAAGGAAAATATAGAGGCCAGAAACAAAAATGGTTCATTGTAAAGTTCATTGGTAACGATGAGGAAATAAATCTTAAAACAAAAAACCCTGAATTTATTGAATGGAAATGGATTTTTCCAGAGGATCTTCCAACTGTAATAGTAAATTTTAAAAGAGATATGTATATTGAGTTATTAAAAAGTATTAAAGTATTTATTGGTTAATATTTTTTAAAGTATCTAATTTATAAGATAATAAATACCTTTCTTTATCTGTAATTTCTTCTTCACTTAATTTTTTTTCAACTTGATTTTTAATGGTACTTAATAAATTCTTGTCTATATTCGATAATTCATTTGCAGTTGAGGTAAGAATTAAAAGAGTATTGTTTGAAAATTCTACAGTTCCATCTTCTACAAAATATTTCCTCTCTATTTGATCTTTTATTTTGATGATACCTGGTCTCAAAAAAGTTATTAATGGTATGTGATCTTTTAAAATACCCATTTCACCTTCAAATGAAGGAATGGTAACCTCAGTTGTATCAGATTTCACAATAGACTTGTCAGGTGATATTATTTCAACTGTAAATTTTTCAGACATTATTTTTTGTTCTGAGATAATTTCTCTGCTTTTTCAATTACTTCTTCTATTCCACCTACCATATAAAAAGCTGCTTCTGGCAAATGATCGTACTCACCTTTGCAAATCGAATCGAACCCTTTGATAGTGGAGGCTAGATCTACTAATTTTCCCGGTGAACCTGTGAATACTTCTGCAACGAAGAAAGGTTGAGATAAAAATCTTTGAATTTTTCTCGCTCTAGCAACAGTTAATTTATCTTCCTCTGAAAGCTCATCCATCCCTAAGATGGCAATAATGTCTTGCAAAGATTTATAAGCCTGTAAAATTCTTTGAACATCTCTTGCAACTCTATAGTGTTCGTCGCCAACAACTCTAGGATCTAAAATTCTTGAAGTAGAGTCTAGCGGATCTACTGCTGGATAAATACCAATTTCAGCTATTTGTCTAGAAAGCACTGTTGTAGCGTCTAAATGCGAAAATGATGTAGCTGGTGCTGGATCTGTCAAGTCATCTGCAGGAACATATATTGCTTGAACAGATGTTATAGATCCTTTATCTGTAGAAGTAATTCTCTCTTGAAGATTTCCCATATCAGTAGCTAAAGTTGGCTGATAACCAACCGCTGAGGGTATCCTACCTAGTAGTGCAGAAACTTCGGAACCTGCTTGTGTAAATCTAAAAATATTATCAACAAAAAAAAGAACGTCTTGACCTTCTTTGTCTCTAAAGTACTCTGCAACAGTCAATCCTGTTAAAGCTACTCGAGCCCTTGCACCAGGTGGCTCATTCATTTGTCCATAAACTAATGCTGCCTTTGATCCTTTTCCATCTGTTTTAATAACTCCAGACTCTATCATTTCATGATAAAGATCATTACCTTCTCTAGTTCTTTCTCCAACACCTGCAAAAACTGAAAATCCACCATGAGCTTTGGCAATATTGTTAATCAATTCCATAATAGTAACCGTTTTACCTACACCCGCTCCTCCAAATAATCCGATTTTACCTCCTTTTGCATATGGAGCTAATAAATCAATAACTTTAATGCCAGTAACTAATTGTTCAGTCTCAGTTGCTTGATCTGTAAATTTTGGTGCAGGTCTGTGGATGGGCCACTTTTCTTTTGTTTTTACTTCACCTTTTTCATCAATTGACTCTCCCACAACATTTATGATTCTTCCAAGTGTTTCTGGGCCAACTGGTACACTTATTGGTGAGCCAGTATTTGTAACTTCATCACCTCTTTTTAATCCTTCCGTTGCATCCATAGCAATTGTTCTAACATCATTTTCTCCAAGATGTTGGGCAACCTCAAGTATAAGTTTATTACCTGAGTTATTTGCTTCTAGAGCAGTAAATATTTCTGGTAAATCGTTTTCAAAATTTACGTCAACCACTGCACCAATAATTTGTGTAATTTTACCTTTTTTATTCATGATTATAAACTCTCAGCTCCTGATATAATTTCAATTAATTCTTTAGTAATAGAAGCCTGTCTACTTCTATTATAATTTATTGTAAGTTTATCTACTAAATCCCCTGCGTTTCTTGTTGCATTATCCATTGCTGTCATTCTCGAACCTTGTTCACTTGCTGCATTTTCTAAAAAAGCCCTAAAGACTTGTGTTGATATATTTTTTGGCAACAGATCTTCCAAAATTTCATCCTCCTCAGGTTCAAATTCATAAGTTGTTAAATTTGTATTTTTAGGGTCAATAGAATTTGTTTCTGCAGGTATAATTTGCTGAGCTTGAGGAATTTGTGTTATTACGTTTTTAAAATTATTATAAAACAAAATACATTTATCAAACTCATTATTTTTAAATAATTTTATTATTTCGTTTCCAATTAATTCTGCTTCTTTAAATGTTATTTGTTTTTTTTCTTTGAAGCTAAAATTCTTGATCACGTATTTTCCATATACTCTTTTAATTTGATCTAATCCTTTAGAACCAACTGTTATTATTTTGAGATCTTTTCCATCTTTAAGAATATTTTGAAATTTTGTTTTTGCAAGCTTACAAATATTTGAATTAAAACCACCACATAATCCTCTATCTGCTGTTAAGACAACACACAAATATATTTTATCTTTTCCTGTTCCAACAAGTAACTTTGGAGCGTTCTGAGGATCATTAATTGATTTTGTAAGATTGAGAATTATATTTTTCATTTTTTGACTATAAGGACGACCATTTTCAGCATTCTCTTGAGCTTTTTTAAGTTTTGCCGCTGCTACCATTTTCATAGCTTTAGTAATTTTCTGAGTAGATTTAACACTTTTAATTCTTTTTTTTAAATCGTCTAAGCTTGGCATTATTTTTTACCTTTTTTGTATGCTTCAATCATTTGGGTTAAAAGTTTTTCATTATTTTCTTCAAGTTTACCAGTTGATTGAATATCGTTTATGATTTCCGGTTTTTCAGATTTAATTTTCTCGATTATTTCCTTTTCAAATATTTTAATTGAGCTAACATCTATATCGTCTAAATAACCCTTAACACCAGTGAAGACAGATACAACCTGCTCTGCAACAGTCATTGGGGAATACTGATCCTGCTTAAGTAATTCTGTAAGTTTTGCTCCACGATTTAATAGCTGTTGAGTGGAGGTGTCTAAATCTGAGCCAAATTGTGCAAAAGCCGCCATTTCTCTATACTGAGCTAATTCTAGTTTTATCGATCCAGCAACTTTTTTCATTGCTTTGGTTTGAGCAGCAGAACCTACTCTAGATACTGATAAACCAACATTGACTGCTGGCCTTATTCCCTGATTAAATAATTCTGTCTCTAAAAATATCTGTCCATCTGTAATTGAAATCACATTAGTTGGAATATAAGCGGAAACATCTCCTGCTTGTGTCTCAATAATAGGAAGGGCAGTTAAAGAACCGCCACCTTTTTTATCGCTCAGTTTAGCTGCACGTTCTAATAATCTACTATGTAAATAAAATACATCTCCCGGATATGCTTCTCTTCCTGGTGGTCGTCTTAATAATAATGACATTTGTCTATAAGCTACGGCTTGTTTTGATAAATCGTCATAAACTATTAAAGCGTGCATACCATTGTCTCGAAAATATTCACCAATTGTACATCCAGTGTATGGGGCTAAAAATTGTAAAGGTGCGGAGTCTGATGCAGTTGCAGCAACAATTGTAGTATATTTTAGTGCGCCGGCTTCTTCTAAAGTTTTTGTAATTTGCGCAACAGTTGATCTTTTCTGTCCAATAGCGACGTAAACACAATATAATTTTTTTTTCTCATCAGAAGTATCATTAATATTTTTTTGATTAATAATTGCATCAATTGCGACTGCAGTCTTCCCTGTCTGCCTATCTCCAATTATCAATTCTCTTTGGCCTCTTCCTATTGGAATAAGAGAGTCTATAGATTTTAAACCAGTTTGCATTGGTTCATTTACTGATTGTCTTGGAATTATTCCTGGTGCTTTAACTTCAACACGTTTTCTATTTTTAGCAGAAAGTGCACCTTTGCCATCAATTGGGTTTCCTAATCCATCAACAACTCTGCCTAGAAGCTCTTTTCCCACTGGAACATCTACGATTGCATTAGTTCTTTTAATTGTATCTCCCTCTTTAATACTTCTATCGTCTCCAAATACAACAACACCTACATTATCATTTTCTAAATTCAAGGCCATACCCTTTGATCCATCTTCGAATTCAACCATCTCACCAGCTTGAACGTTGTCCAATCCATAAACTCTTGCAATACCGTCACCCACCGACAATACTTTACCTATTTCTGAAACTTCGGCTTTTTCTCCAAAGTTTTTAATTTGATCTTTTAATAATTTAGTTATTTCTGAAGGATTTATTGCCATTTTAATTATCTAACATTGCTTTTTCATAGTTCTTAAGTTTGTTTTTAATCGAGGTATCAACCATAAAACTTCCTAGCTGAAGTTTTAATCCACCAATAAGATCATTGTCTACTTTATAATCAAATTTTAAATTTGAGCCCATTGCTTCTGATAAATCTTTTGTTATTACTTTTAACTCAGATTGTGAAAGTTCTTTAGATGAAATTAATGAAGCTTTTATTTCTCCTCTTTTTACAGAACATAATTTTAAAAAACTTTCAAAGATTTTTTTAGCAAAAAAAATTCGTCTTTTTTTAATCAATAATAAAAGAAAGTTTTTTAAATTTTTAGAAAATTTTAATTTTTCTGATAATATATTTACTACACCTGAATTTTGGTCAAATTTTTTAGTAGGATCTTTGATAAAATTTTCAATGTCTGAGCTTGAATTTAAAATTATTAAAAAGTTTTTAACATCATTCTCCACTTGGTCTAATTCATTGGTTTCTTTACAAACCTCAAACAAAGCACGCGAATACCTTTCTGAGGTTTCAGTCGAGAAAGTTTTTTTTGAGCTCATTTTTAATTGTAAGAATTATAGTGAAATATGCAGAGGTCGTATCATAAGAGTATAACTTGATCAAGTTAGCAATTTTGATGTTAAGAGAAGTTGATAGGATCAACATCAACCGTAAGTTTTATTTTTGATGAGATTTTTAGCCCATTTAAGACATTTGCAATTTTTTTTTGCATTAAAGAACGGCTACTAAACCTAATAAGTAATCTAGAGCGAAAATTTTTTTTGATCTTTAATAGAGGAGAGTCAACAGGTCCTAAAACTTCAAGATCTTTGATATTGCTCAATTTCGTTTTAATCTCCCTTGCTCCCTGCAAGCTTATACTTCGGCTTTTTGCAGAAATGATAATAGCAATAAGTCTTAAAAATGGAGGTAATTTATTTTTTTTTCTTAAAGTAAGTTCATTGCTAAGAAGTTCTTCAGATTTATTTTTTATTAATTCATTTAGTGTTAAGTCAGATGGAGTAATTGTTTGGTATATAATTAAAGATTTTGAACTAAATCGTCCTGCTCTTCCACTTAATTGATGATACAATTGAATGTTTTTTTCTGTTGTCCTTAGATCATAACCTCTTCCAGAAAAATCTGCATCGATCACAACTATACAATTTAATTTTGGAAAATTGAAACCTTTTGAAATCATTTGTGTGCCTATGAGTATATCAATTTTATTTTCCCTAATTTCTTTAAATAATTTTTCTGTTTTCTCTTTTTTTTTTAAGTAATCACTTGAAAATATAGTAACTTTTTTGTTTGGAAATATTTCTTGTACCTCTTCACATATTTTTTCTACACCTGGTCCGTACATTATGAATTCGCAATTCCCATTGGACTCACATTTTTTCTTGATTTCCTTTTCGAACGAGCAATGATGGCAGATAGCTTTATTTTTTAGTTTGTGAAAAGTTAAATATAATGAACAATTTGAACAAGTAATCTTATATCCACACTTTTTACAAATTAAATATGGTGCAAATCCACGTCGATTAATAAAAAACAATACTTGTTCACTTTTTTTTAAATATGTTTCAACTAAGTTTATTGTCTCTTTAGCAATAAATTTATTTTTAACTTTATCTATATTCAAATTTATTATTTTAGTTTCTGGTAATGGATATTCATTAAATCTTTTGTATATTTTTATGTGTCTGTACTTTTTATTACAAATATTATTGTATGTTTCAATTGAAGGCACAGAGGTAACTAAATTTATAGGTATATTTTCAAAACGAGCTCTTGAAATAGCCATATCCCTAGCATTATAGATTACTCCTTCATCTTGTTTATATGAAGCATCATGTTCCTCATCAACAATAATTATTCCAAGTTTTTTAAATGGCAAAAGCAAAGCTGACCTCGCCCCAATTAATATTTTTATCTTATTATTTATTACTCCTTTCCAAATTATTCTTTTATTCTTAGGAGTAATTTTAGAATGCCAGATTGCAGGTTCAAAACCAAAGAACTCTTCAAATCTTAATTTAAAATCATTTGTTAAAAATATCTCTGGTAATAAAACAAGTGCTTGGCAATTCTGATTAATAATTTTTTTAATCCTTTCAAAATAGACCAAAGTTTTTCCTGAACCTGTGGTTCCTTGTAAGACAGCTACATCAAATTTTCTTTTTTCTTTCTCTAAAAAAGTAAGAGCTTCAGATTGTTCTTTGTTTAATTTAAATTTTTTTTTTGTTGTTTTTTTAGCTTTTGATAAATTATCTTCTGTCTTGATAAATTTATCTGTTCCTCCTATTACCATTTTTAGAACAAGACCTAAGGGAACCATATTATAGGACGAAAACCACTCAATAAATTCAACCATTTTTCCGTTAATTGAATATTCAGTTTTCTTTCTAATGTCTTTTATCTTGATATTTTGAGGAACAGGGTAATTATTTTTCCATACAACACCAATAACCTCTTTTGCGCCAAAAGGTACCTCTACTAGATCTCCAACTTGCTTCTCTGAACTGCAGTTGTAAGTAAATGGAAAATTAAATATTTTTGGCAGCAAAACTTGAGTTTTCATACCATAATAGTATTTCAATTTTTTTGAATTAAAAATGAATTGGTCTTTTATCAACAGCTAATGCAGCTTCTTTTATCGCCTCAGTATGTGTTGGATGCGCGTGACAAGTTCTTGCTATATCTTCAGCACTGGCTCCAAATTCCATTGCTAAAGCCATTTCTGCAATCATGTCACCACAGTGTGGACCTATTATGTGTACACCCAATATTTTATCCGATTTACTATCTGCTAAAATTTTTACGAATCCCTCAGTCTCATTGTTAACTTTTGCTCTAGAATTAGCTAAAAAAGGAAACTTACCTACTTTGTAAGATTTTTTTTCTTGTTTTAATTGCTCTTCTGTTTTTCCAACTGTAGCTACCTCAGGTGAAGTATAAATAACTCCAGGAATTACATCATAATTTACGTGACCTGCTTGGCCAGCTAGAATTTCAGCTACAGCAATGCCTTCCTCTTCAGCTTTATGTGCCAACATTGGGCCTTTAATTACATCTCCAATAGCAAAAATATTTTTTACTGAAGTTTGTAGTTTTTCATTCACCTCAATTCTTCCCTTCGTATCTTTTTTTACTCCTACTTTTGTTAAATTAAGACCTTCTGTGTAAGGTTTTCGTCCAACCGATACCAAAACTTTATCAAATTCCAAAGTCTCATCTTTAGAATTTTTTATGTCAGTGTAATTTATCGAGACGCCTGCATTAGTGTTTTTAACTGAATTAACTTTGGATCCCATTTTAAATCTTATACCTTGTTTTATTAAAATTTTTTTGAATTCGTTTGAAATTTCTCTATCCATTCCTGGAGTAATATGATCTAAATATTCAATAACTGTAACTTCTGAACCAAGTCTAGACCATACTGAACCCATCTCGAGACCAATGTAACCTCCGCCAATTACTGCTAATTTTTTTGGAACTTTGTTCAATGACAAAGCGCCTGTAGATGAAATAATATTTTTTTCATCTATTTCTATCCCCGGTAAAGACGTTACCTCAGATCCTGTAGCAATAACTATATTTTTAGATTTATAATTTGTTTTTTTATTGTTCTCGTAAACTACTATGTCATTTTTGGAGAATAAAACACCTTTTCCTTTTAAATATGTTACTTTATTTTTTTTAAATAAAAATTCTACTCCTTTGGTAAGAACTTGAATCGATTTATTTTTATTTGACATCATTTTTTCAATATTTAGTTTAATTCCCTCGATTTCTATACCTTGTTGATTAAAATCTTTTTTAGCTTTGTGAAAGTTTTCAGATAAATTTAGCAAGCTTTTTGACGGAATGCATCCCACATTTAAACAAGTTCCACCTAATGCACCTCTAGACTCAACACAAGCTGTTTTCAATCCAAGTTGTGCGGCTCTGATTGCACAAACATAACCTCCGGGTCCGCCACCAATTACTACTAAATCAAAATTATCCATGTTATATATTTAAAAAAAGTCTTTTTGGTTGTTCTAAAGACTCTTTCACTATTTTTAAAAACGATACAGCCTCTTTGCCGTCAATAATTCTATGATCGTAAGACAAAGCTAAATACATAACTGGTCTGACTTCAATATTGCCATCGACAACAATTGCCCTTTCAATAATATTATGCATTCCAAGTACTGCTGATTGTGGTGGGTTTAATATCGGGGTAGAAAGCATAGATCCATAAATACCTCCATTAGTTATTGTAAAAGTTCCTCCTTGCAGATCTTCTATAGTTATTTTTCCATCTCTTGCTTTTTGTCCCAATAAACCAATATTTTTTTCTATATCTGCAAAAGACATTTCATCAGTTTCTCTTAAAACTGGAACAACTAAACCTCTGTCAGTTCCAACCGCAATACTTACGTTGTAATAGTTCTTATAAACAATTTCATCACCTTGAATTTCAGCATTAATAGAAGGATAATTTTTTAATCCGATCACGCAAGCTTTTACAAAAAAAGACATAAATCCAAGTTTAACATTATATTTTTTCTGAAACTCATCTTTGTATTGGTTTCTCATTGAAATTACCTCGCTCATATCTACCTCGTTAAATGTAGTTAACATCGCAGCATTTTCTTGCGCTTCTTTAAGCCTTTTAGCAATTGTCAATCTTAGTCTTGTCATCCTAACTCTCTCTTCAGGACCATATTTTATTTTTCTTTCAGACGGAGAGGGTTTGGAGCCCATGAGGCTCATTATATCTTCTTTCAAAATTACACCATTTTTTCCTGTACCTTGGATTTTATCGATATCAACTTTTGCTTCTGTCGCCATTTTTCTTGCAGCAGGAGATATTTTTGTTTCTTTTCTTTTAGGGTTTATCTTTTTTTCAGTAACTTTCTCTTTGTGAATTTCATCTAAAATTAATGTTTCTTCATTTTCGTCAATACTTTCTTTTTCTAATTTTAAAACAGTTTCCTCATTTACTTGATTATTAATTTTTTTAGGGGCTTGCTTTCTTACAATATCTTTTTTTGGTGGATTATAATTTTTAATTTCTTCAGTTTTTTGATTGTTATTTTGATTTAAATTGTTGCTGATTGTCCCTAATAAGGACCCGACATTAACAGTCTCGCCCTCTTTTACAGCTATACTTCCTAAAACACCATTTGATGGAGCCGGTACTTCAACATTAACTTTATCTGTTTCTAACTCCACAATAGGCTCATCTGCAATTACTTTATCTCCTTGAGATTTTAGCCATTTTGAAACTGTAGCCTCTGTAACTGACTCGCCTAATGTAGGGACTGTTATTTTTTCTGACATTTAATTCTTAAGTATCTTTTCCAATATTTCTTTTTGTTCTGCAAGGTGTTTATTTGCGTTTCCAGTCGCAGTTGAAGAAGATGCTCTTCTTCCTACATATTTAACGTTAATATCTTTCAAATTTATAATTTCAAGAGTTCTATCAATATAATTTCTTACCGTATTCCAAGCACCCATATTTTTTGGTTCTTCTTGACACCAAATAAATTTTGCTTTTTTATAACGTTTAAGAACATTAGCAAGTGTTTTCGCAGGAAATGGGTACAGTTGCTCTAAACGCACAAAAACTACTTCGTTATTTTTAATTTTTTCTCTTTCCTCAATAAGATCATAGTAAATTTTTCCCGAGCACATCACTACTTTCTTTACTTCCTTATCTTTTTTAATTTTAATTAATTCATTATTTTTATTGTATGCATCATCTTCTAGAACTCTATGAAAAGAGCTGTTTGAAATGAACTCTGATATGTTGGATACACATCTTTTGTGTCTTAAAAGAGACTTCGGCGTCATCACAACTAGAGGCTTTCTAAATTCTCTATGCATTTGTCTTCTTAAAACATGAAAATAATTTGAGGGAGTTGTGCAGTTGACCACCTGAATGTTTTCACCAGCACACAACTGAAGAAACCTTTCTAATCTTGCTGATGAATGTTCTGGTCCTTGCCCTTCATATCCGTGAGGCAATAACATCACTAAGCCGCTAGCTCTTCCCCACTTAGACTCTGATGAAGTAATAAATTGATCAATAATTACCTGGCCGCCATTTGCAAAGTCACCAAATTGTGCTTCCCAAATCACCAGTGTCTCAGGCTCTGATAGTGAATAACCAAACTCAAATCCTAATACCGCAAGCTCAGATAATAAACTATCTATAACCTCAAATTTCATTTGACCTTTTTCAATATTATTTACTGGAATATACCTATCGTGATTTTCCTGATTTCTTAAAATTGCATGTCTTTGGCTAAAAGTTCCTCTTCCCGAGTCTTGACCTGATAGTCTGACTGAAAATCCCTCTGTTAATAGTGTACCTATAGCTAAGCTTTCAGCAGAAGACCAGTCAATTTTTCCAGATGTAAGTGTTTGATTTCTTAACTCAAAAACTCTTTTAAGTGTTTTGTGAGCATTAAAGTTAGAAGGTATGGTAAAAATTTTTTTTCCTACTTTTTTTAATTTTTCTTTATTAAAGCCACTTACACCTCTTTTATCTTTACCTAGACCAGGTTTAAACCTAGACCATACACCATCAAACCATTTTAATTCTGATTTGTAGTTCTTTGAGGTCTCAAATTCTTTTTCTAAGTAATTTTTGAATTCGATTTTCTGCTTTTGCAATTTTTCTTCTGATATTAGTCCTTCAGCCGACAATTTTTTTCCATATAAATTAAGTGTTGTAGGATGAGATTTAATTTTTTTGTACATTATTGGTTGTGTGAAAGATGGTTCGTCACCTTCGTTATGACCAAATCTTCTATAACAAACCATATCAATTACCACATCTCTATTAAATTTTTGTCTATATTCAGTAGCAATCTTTGCGCAATGTACAACAGCTTCAGGGTCGTCGCCATTAACATGAAATATTGGAGCTTGAGCAGTTTTAGCAACATCTGATGGGTAAGGAGATGACCTGGCAAAACGTGGGGCAGTAGTAAAGCCTATTTGATTATTTACAATTATATGAATAGTTCCTCCAATATTATGTCCTGGCAACCCAGACATAGCAAAACACTCTGCTACAATACCTTGTCCAGCAAAAGCAGCATCTCCGTGCAATAAAACTGGAATAACTTTTTTTCTCTCTTTATCTTTATGAAAGAACTGTTTAGCTCTTACCTGACCTAAAACTACTGGATTAACAGCTTCTAAATGAGATGGATTGTCTGTAAGACTAATATGTACTTTATTACCATCAAATTCTCTATTAGAGGAAGCACCAAGGTGATATTTTACATCACCTTCAAAATCTTTAGTTGTAGTTACAGATTTTCCAAAAAATTCACTAAAAATTGCTCTAAATGGTTTTCCCATCACGTTAGCTAAGACATTTAGTCTACCTCGATGTGGCATACCAATTTTTATTTCTTTAGCACCTAAACTTCCACCTCTTTTGATAATTTGTTCTAAAGCAGGTATAAGTGACTCTCCACCATCAAGGCCAAATCTTTTTGTTCCAACGAATTTGACATGTAAATATTTCTCAAATCCCTCTGCCTGAACAATTTTATTCAAAATTGCTCTTTTGCCATTTTCTGTAAAAGAAATATTTTTTTCTGGTCCCTCAATTCTGTTTCTTATCCAAGCTTTTTCATCTGGATCTCCCATATGCATAAACTCATAACCAATATTTGAGCAGTAAGTTTTTTTTAGAATTTGTAAAATTTTTCTTAAATCTGCATATTGAAGTCCAAGAACACCATCAAGAAATATTTTTCTATTAAAATCTTTTTTAGTAAAACCATATGTTTCTGGCTTGAGTTCAGGGTGTTCTTCTTTTTGTTGAATCGATAATGGATCTAAATTTGCAATTAAGTGACCCCTAATTCTATATGCTCTTATCAACATTATGGCTCTGACAGAATCTTTTGATGCCTCCTTAATAGAATCGAGACTATGACTCTCTTTATTTTGGCTCTTTTCTAAATAATCTATTTTAATGTCTTTTTTTTTAATTTTCTTTTCTGGAGACCAACTAGGTCCATTTAGATCTTCGAGAATTAATTTTTCATCTTCACTGAGACCATCAAAAAAATCTCTCCAACTTTCAGGTAAAGAATTTGGATCTGATAAATAATCTGAATAAAATTGATTTATAAATTCTGAATTAATGCCTGATAAAAATGAGGTTTTCTTAAAGGTTGTATTATTATTTGATGACGACATTAATTTTTTATTTTAACATAAATTAACAAAAATCAACTATTAAGTTTATCTAACAAGGTTTTGCCTATATCTGCTGGTGATTTTGAGATAGTAATTCCTGCTGATTTCATAATTTCAATTTTATCCTCAGCTCCACCTTTGCCTCCAGATATTATTGCCCCAGCATGTCCCATTCTTCTTCCTGGAGGCGCTGTTAATCCAGCAACAAAACCTACCATGGGTTTTTTGATTTTTTCTTTTTTTAAAAATTCTGCTGCTTCCTCTTCCGCTGTACCACCTATTTCTCCAATCATAATTATTGACTTTGTTTCATTATCTTTTAAAAAAAGTTCCAAACAATCAATAAAGTTTGTCCCATTAATTGGATCTCCTCCTATTCCAATACAAGTTGACTGACCCATTTTACTTGCAGTGGTTTGAGCTACAGCTTCATAAGTCAGGGTCCCTGACCTTGATACAATTCCAACTGAACCTTTTCTATGAATGTTACCTGGCATTATACCGATTTTACATTCGTCAGGTGTAATTATCCCTGGACAATTAGGACCAATTAATCTTGACTTACTTCTACCTAAAACCTTTTTCACCTTGAGCATATCTAAAACTGGAATACCTTCAGTGATGCAAACAATTAGTTCTATTTCAGACTCAATTGCCTCAATAATGGCAGCACCAGCAAATTGAGGAGGAACATAAATCATTGTTGCATCGGCAGAAGTTTTTTCTTTCGCCTCTTGTACTGTGTTAAAAACTGGAAGACCAAGATGTTTTTGACCCCCTTTCTTAGGAGTTACACCTCCAACTAATTTTGTACCATATTTTATTGCTTGTTCAGAATGAAATGTTCCATGTTTGCCAGTAAATCCTTGGCAAATTAATCTTGTATTTTTGTTAACTAATATAGACATCTATTTAATCGCATGAACAATTTTTTTTGCAGCATCATTTAAATCTATTGCCGACAAAATTTTTAAATTTGATTTATCTAAAAGTTCTTTTCCCTCTTTAAAGTTTGTACCTGCTAACCTTACTACAAGAGGTACGGCTAAATTTACTTGTTTTGCTGCATCTATAACTCCCTGAGCAAGAACATCACATCTCATTATACCGCCAAAAATATTAATGAGAATTCCTTTTACATTTTTATCAGCAAGAATTAACTTGAAGGCTGCAGTTACTTTCTCTTTTGATGCACCTCCACCCACGTCCAAAAAATTTGCAGGTTCTTTTCCATGTAATTTAATTATATCCATTGTTGCCATTGCTAATCCTGCACCGTTGACCATACATCCAATTGATCCATTTAATTTAATATATGCTAAGTCATATTTACTTGCTTCAATTTCTGCTGGGTCTTCTTCACTCAAGTCTCTTAACTTTAAGATCTCAGGTCTTCTAAAAATAGCATTGTCATCGAAATTCATTTTAGCATCAAGACAAAGTAATTTTTCATCCTTAGTAATTATTAATGGATTGATTTCAATTAAACTTGCATCTTTTTCTACTAAAATTTTAAATAATGATTTTACTAGCTTCTTTGCAGTATGTATTTGATTTTCATTTAATTTAAAAACTGAAATAATTTCGTTTATCTCTTTTTCATTAGGTCCCTCAGTTTTTAAATCAATTTTATTAGTTACAATTTTGTTAGGTGATTCTTCAGCAACCTTTTCTATATCCATTCCACCTTCTGTGCTGCTTATAAAAGCAATTTTTGAACTTTCTCTGTCGATTACGCAAGAAAGATAAAACTCTTTTAAGATCTCAGAAGCCTCCTCAATATAAAGTCTTTTCACTTCTTTGCCATTTGGTCCTGTTTGATGTGTTACTAATCTTTTACCAAGCATAAGCTTTGCCTCTGCTTCTAATTGAGATTTATCGTTTATAAGTTTAACACCGCCAGCTTTTCCTCTTCCGCCAGCGTGAATTTGTGCCTTTAAAACAAACTTAGAACTACTTAATTTTGAAATATTTTCTTTAATTTCGTTCGCTGAAAAAATGACTATTCCTTTTGAAACTGGTGCTCCAAATTCTCTCAAAATATCTTTAGCTTGGTGTTCGTGAATATTCATTATATGGTAAGCTTATTTAACACAAATTTTTAAAATTTAATATTATCTTTTTACACTGTGAGAAATTTAAATATTTTATTACCATTATTTAATGATTGGAGATCCTGTAATATTCTAATCAAAAAAATAAATTACCAACTTGGGAAAAAAAAGAGATTTGCAAGCATTTTGATTCTAGATGATGCTTCTACACAAAAAAAAAAATGTTACTAAATCTGGTTTAAAAAATATTATAAATATAAAAGTTTTAAGTTTAAAGAAAAATTTAGGCAGTCAAAAGATTATTTCTATTGGACTTGATTCTATTAAAAATGAAAAAAATAAGATAGTAGTTATAATGGACTCTGACGGTGAAGATGATGTAGATCAAATTAATAATCTAATAGATACCGCCAATAATAATCCTGACTGCATAGCAGTCGCATCAAGAATAAAAAGGAAAGAACATTTTATTTTTAAGCTGTTATATAAAATTCACTTAGTGATAACATTTTTATTTACTTTTAAATGGATTTCTTATGGAAATTACTCTTGTTTTAATTCTAAAAATATAAGAAATATTTTGAAAAATAGTAATTCCTGGTTAGCTTATTCTTCATGTATAGCTAAAAATTGTAAAATAATTAAAGTTCCAACAAATAGACAGAAAAGATTTTACGGTAAATCTAAGTTAAGTTTTTTTGGATTATTTAATCACTCTTTTAGAGTCTTGTCTGTTTTTCAAAGTAGAATTATTGTTATATCGATCGTCTATTTTATATTAGTTGATATTTTCTCTAAAGTATATTCTTTTGATGAGGAAATCCTTTATTTTTTTATATTTTTTTATAATTTAATAATATTTTTTACTTTACAAAAAAACAACAATTCTCTTTTTTTTAGAAAAAAAACATTTATAAAAAAAATTTATAAGATTAAATAAGTTTTTTAAAAAGAATTTTTAAATTTTTTTTTATCCTAAATTTTTCACCTACATAAATAAAATTTAGTTTTTTGCTATAAAAATTATAAGCTTTATAATCTATAGCCTCAACTGTTATAAATTTAGATTTTATTTTTTTAAAAATTTTCTTTAAAAAATATGAACCAATACCTTTGGATTGAAAATTTTTTTTTACCGCAAGTAAGTTTAAGTTGTAGTTTTTATTTATTATGATTTTATTTCTATTTGATAAAAAAAGTGTATCTAGTTCAAAATAACTCAAAAACATATTTATAATTTTGATAAAATTAAATTTCATTAATAAATCTAGAAAAATGTTCATTTTCATATTTGAGAAGATTGATGTCAAAAAATTTATTTGTTTTGCTATAACCGCATAAGCGATAATCGTCTCTTTCTTTTTTAAAACGAATAAAATTAAATTTTTAGAGTTTGCAACATTGTTTAGAAATGTTGAAATATTTTTATAGTTTAAAGAAGCAAGTAAAGCCTCTGGATTTTCTTTTAAAATCAATTTAACTATTTGTCTAGTTTCATTCTTATTTATTTCTTTCAGTTGAATAAATTTAAAATTTTTTTTTTTTTTAATCACTTGCTAGTACAATTAAGAATATTGATTTTTGTTAAATAATTATTAGAGTCTAATATTTCAAAACAGTTAGGATCAAAGTACTCCAAAACATATCTTTCTAATGAATATTTTGGATTTCCTCTATAAGGAATCAAAATAAAAATTTGTTGGATATCGTTTTTCTGTATTTTGTTTTTTAAAAATGTTTCAAATTTTTTATAATAAGTATTTTTCCTCTCTGGAAAACTTATTGCATCATATGTTCTACTAATTGTATAAATTTTTTTTGATGAAATTGATGAGATGAAATTATAATTTGTCATTAACATTATGTTTTTTTTACTTTCTTGTAGCTCATTTAAAACTGTATTTATCATTAATATCTCTTGTTCAGGATCTTCAAAATTTGGTGTTTTCCATTGCAAAGGTGCAAGAGACTGATTTAATTTTTTAGCATTTATAGTGTTTTCTAGACTGATATTTTGTAAATCATGAAATTTTCGTTCCACATTAAACCTTAAGTGATATTTTGACGTAATAAAAATACAAAATAAAAAAATAATAATTACTAGGTTTTTAAATTTAGTAGTATCTTTATGTTTAAACTTATCTTCCAGAAATATAATCAAAAAACCCAAATTTATTGGAATAAGAAAAAAAATAAAATTTTGATTCTTAGTAAGTAGTTGGTGATAAATACATGCAAAATTAAAAAGTATAAAAACTAAGAAATTGAAGATTTTGAAATCTTTTTTAATTTTTAAAAAAGAATTCTTCAAAAGAAATAATGTTATTATTAAAGGTAATAAAATAAATTTATAATTTGAAATTATCTTTTCAAAATTTATGCTTAAAGAATTAAATCTTTCCCCTCCAATGGAGATTGGATAATAAATTAATTGGGTTAAAAACATCTCAAAATTGATTTTTTGTATAACAAGAATTAAAACTAGAACTGAGATAAAAAAGACCGAGCCTAAGAGTGGATATTTAATTAATTCCAATCTTTTTGAAATCAATATGTATAAAATAAATGAAAAACTAAAAACAAAAATTAAATATGCTGAAGGAACCGGTTTTGAAAAAAAAGCTAAGCCAAAAAAAATTGGAATAAAAAATAAATACTTTAAACTAATTTTTAAGCCAAAATAAAAAAATTAAAATCCTAACAAACAAAAAAAGACTGCATGTTGATCAATAAACGGTGTTCCACTTATTGGATATGCTAAAATTGAAAAAGATAAAGATAAAAATAGACAAAATTCTTTATTCAATCCATTTTTCAATAGATAAATAAATGTTGTAACAGAAATTAATGCATTGAAGATTGAGGAGTGGAAGATATATGAAACCCAATTTACTCCAAATATTAAAAAAAATAATGCCTGAATATAATCAAGTGATATTCCATGAACAACCCAATAATCCCGAATAGGTACATTATTATCTAATATTCTTGATGCTGAGTCATAGTGTAAAAAAGTATCTATTGGTAAAACACCTTGATTAGCAACATAGAAATTAAATACAAATGCGAAAATAAATAAAAAAATTAAATAAAAATTTTTACTTTTAATTTTTTTCATAAAACTCTTTTATAGTATAACCAACTTTATTCATGTAAATTTTGGAAATTTTTTTGTGATTTGGAAGACCAATTACATGATTGGCAAAAAATTTTCCATTTTTTTTAATTTTAATATTATTTTTATTTTCAAAAATCTCAGCACAATTATGATAGAACAGGTATTTCGTTTCTATGTTATTTGATAATAAATAGTTATTTAATTTATCTTTATTTTTCACTAAAATGGGAAAATCCATATAGTTTTGAAAATTAAAATCCTCAATAGTTAATAATTTTAAATTCTTAATTTTCAATTTTTTAAATAGTTTATAATAATAAATATTATTTTTTTTTCTTAATGATGAATTTTGAATTCTATTTTTAAAATCTTTAAGTTGTAAATAAATTACCTTTTTTGCTAAATCAGATATTTTTGTAAAATAGTTGTTTGGAAAACCGACTTTTTTAAACTTTAAAGATGGATAAACAATTTTCAAAACTGAAGTGTTATTTTTTTTATGTGCTTGGTATAGAATTTTAATAAAAATTTTATAAAAAACTTTAAATTTTAAAATTTTTAACAATAAAAAAGTTATAATTTGTTTTAAAAGCATATATTTATTAAATTTTTTATAATTAGAAATTTCATCATAAGCATATTTTATAAATTCATTATCATTAGTAGAAACTCCTCCTCCAAAAAAACCTGAAATATTTTTCATTATATTAAAACTATAAAGTGAAAAGTCTCCGAAACTTCCGCTATAATATTTTTTTTTTCTTTTATAAAAAAAATTATCAAAATATATTGCATTATCCTCAATTAAAAAAACTTTTTTTTCGGAACAAATTTTTTTGATTTTCAAAAGTAAACTGGGTGAGTTAAATATGTTTGTGACTACGACAGCTAATGTTTTATTATTTAATTTTTTTCTTAAAGATTGCAAATTAGGTTCACCTGTGTCTAAATTTTGCTCAATAAAATTCGTTTTATATCCTAAATTTTTTGCAACATTTATCATCTCAGGAAGATTAAATGGTTGAAAAATAATTTGTTTTTTACCAGGAAATTTTTTTTTTAAATACTTTAGCAAGATTAGAAAGCCTACTCTTAATTGACTCGTTAAAATAAAGTTTTTTTTTTTTGATGTTTGAGTAATTAATTTTTCTATTCTTTTTTCATTTATGTTTGAAATAAAAAAACTCTTCAAAAAATTCAAAAAAGATAAATATATGTTAATTCTAAAATAGCCCATTAGGATATCAGTTTACCTACTCTCCTAGCATTTGCCATTACTATACCAAGTGGATATTTGTTTTCTTTAAAATTAAATACTGAACTATCAACAATAAAAATATTTTTGTGATTTTTCAGTTGGCATTTTTCATTAACTGATAATCTAGATTTACTATTCATAGGTAAGGTACCGAAATAATGAAAATCTGAACCTACCCCAGGAAAATGTGTTTTGAAAAACGGAAAAATCGTTTTTTTTTTGTAAAGAAAAGAAAAAATCTTAAAATTTGCTTTTTTTAATTTATTTATTAAATCGTTTTTTTTAGTGTAGATGTAAAAATTTTTATCAAAATATTTCATGTAAATATTGCTGTATTTAGGTGAAAGTAATATATTTGAGAAAATTAACCTTTTTTTGAAAAGATTGATTAAAAATTTTAAAGGATATAATAGTTTGTTGAGTTCGACCATTGACTCTGTAATAAGTCTATTTCCAGGTCTTAAATCAGCACAAAAGTAATTATCTTTACCCGTGCCAATTATCTGCAATAATGAAGGGGTAAAATTCAAATTTGATTTAATATTTTTCCTACCAAAATATACAGCTATTAATCTTGGATGATGATTAATTTTTACCTCATTTTTTACCTTAAGAAATTCCATAACCAGTTTGGTTGTAGCTATTGTGCCAGTTGCTAATATTACTTTTTTAACAAAAAAAATTTTATTTCCATTTTTATTTTTACAAATAAGTTTAATTCTTTTTCCATAAGTGTTCATTTTCTCAAGATAATAATTATGAAAACGTATTTTTTTTGATATTTTGCTCATTTTAAGAAAATTTGTTGAATTTAATTTGTCTTTATTCTCATTCAAATTATTCATATTTTTCTTTTTAAGTAATTGACTAAAAGCTAGAATTGGTTTTTGTAAATTAAATTTTTTATTTCTTTTTTTTTTTAAATTTTCTAAATGTTTAGGTATTGAATATTCATTTGAATAAAAATTATTTTTTGATTTAAAAGCTCCTAAAAGTTTGTAATTATTTAAAAGTTCAAGAAATGAATCATAAATCTCGTTTTTGGTTTTTTTGTTTATTTTTTGACTATCTAAATTAATATAATTATCAATTTGAAGCCCCCAATAATTTGATAGACCTCCAAAATCTAAGCTACCAACGATTTTGCAATTTTTTGATTTTTTTAGGTTATTTCCAATAAGATAGTTTTCAGCTTGAGTTTTTTTATTTTTCATCTGAGAAGGTAGAAACTCAATATCTTTTTTCTTTCCTTTAGATAATTGAAAATTAAAATTTGGTGAAATAACGTCTATCTTCTTCTTTTTTTTGGAGTACGTATCAATAAAATTTAAAGCTGATAATCCACTTCCTACAATAACAGTATCAAGGTACTCATTACTTTTTTTTTTTTGCATTTATTTATAGTTCTGAGTCTATTTTTTTTGCAGCCGTATACAAATCTTTTACTGATTGAATCGAATTTTTAAAATTTTCTTTTTCTTCTTTACTTAGCTCAATCTCAACTACTTTTTCTACTCCACTGCTTCCGATTATCACGGGAACACCAGCATATATATCTTTGACTCCATATTCTCCATTCAGATAAGAAGCGCAAGGTAGTTGCATTTTTTGATCTTTTAAATAACTCTCAGCCATTTGAACCCCTGATGCTGCTGGAGCATAAAATGCAGAACCTTTTTCCAAATATTTAACAATTTCTGCGCCTCCTTTTTTTGTTCTATTTACTATCTCATCTAATTTTTCCTGTTTGATTTTACCTGTTTTTACAAGATCACTTATTTTTTTCCCTTTTATTTCTGTTGAACCTAACATAGCTACCATGCTGTCTCCGTGACCCCCCAGCACAAATGATTTAATATCTTGAACGTTTACTTTTAATTCTTGAGATAAAAAATAAATAAATCTTGAAGAATCTAATATTCCAGCCATACCGACAACTTTATGCTTTGGTAAACCAGAATATTTTTGGAGAGCCATTACAATCACATCAAGAGGATTTGTAATGCAGATTACAAAGGCATTGGGAGAAGTTTTTTTAATTCCATCAGCCACCTGTTTGATAATTTTTAAATTTATTCCAAGTAAATCATCTCTTGTCATTCCTGGTTTTCTAGGAACTCCAGCTGTTATTATTATTACGTCAGAGTTTTTTGTATCTTCATAGTTATCAGTTCCAATAATATTTATATTGAATTTGCTTACTGGAGAAGACTGAGCGATATCTAAGGCTTTGCCTTTTGCTATGCCAGAAGCAACATCAAATAAAACCACATCCGCTAGTCCTTTTAAAGCGATTAGATGAGCTAAAGTACCACCTATTTGACCTGCTCCGATTAAAGTAATTTTTTTTTTCATATTGATTTATTTCATAGTTGGCATAACAAACTCTGGATCTATTCTTGACCCAGATGGCCACCGAGAGGTAATAGTCTTAAGTTTTGTATAAAATCTTACTCCTTCAGGGCCATGCATATGTTGATCACCAAATAAAGATCTTTTCCAACCTCCAAAACTATGGAATGCCATTGGTACTGGAATAGGAATATTTATTCCTACCATGCCAATTTTTGCTTTGCTTGAAAATGTTCGTCCAGAGTCTCCATCTCTAGTAAAAATACTTACCCCGTTTCCAAATTCATGATCGTTAACAAGTTTAAGCGCCTCATCAAAATTTTTTGCTCTTACAACAGATAAAACTGGTCCAAATATTTCTTCTTTGTAAATTCTCATATCTTTTGATACGTGATCAAATAAACAACCTCCAATATAATATCCGTTTTCATATCCTTGAATTTTGAAATTTCGACCATCAACAACTAGTTTGGCGCCTTCTTTGACGCCTATATCTACATAACTTTTAACTTTAGCAAGATGTTCTTTTGTTACGAGTGGTCCCATTTCTGATTGCTTATCCATGCCTGGACCAACTTTTAGTGCTTCAACTTTTTTTGATAATGAACTTACTAATTTATCTCCAATACTACCAACAGCCACAGCTACAGATTGTGCCATACATCTTTCTCCAGCTGAACCATAAGCGGCTCCCATAAGTCCGTTAACTGCTTGTTCTAAGTCACAGTCTGGCATAACTACGCAATGGTTTTTTGCTCCTCCCAAAGCCTGGACTCTTTTTTCATTTTTGGCACAATTTTCATAAATATATTTTGCTATCGGCGTTGAGCCAACAAAACTCATAGCAACTACATCTTTGTTTTTAATAAGCGCATCAACAGCTTCTTTATCTCCGTTTACTACATTAAAAACCCCATCTGGTAATCCAGCCTCTTTCAATAATTCTGCTAATTTTATTGAACATGAAGGATCTTTCTCTGATGGCTTTAAAACAAAAGTATTACCGCAGGCGATTGCCATCGGAAACATCCACATAGGTACCATCGCTGGAAAATTAAAAGGAGTTACTCCAGCACAAACACCTAACGGCTGTCTTATTGACCAACTGTCAACATTTGATCCTACATTTTCTGTAAATTCACCTTTTAATATTTGAGGTATTCCACATGCGTATTCGACAACTTCTAAGCCTCGAGTAAGTGATCCTTTTGCATCTTCATAAACTTTTCCATGTTCTGAAACTATTATCTTAGTCAATTCATCTGAGTTTTTTTCTATCAACTCTTTAAATTTAAACATGACTCTTGCTCTTTGTAGTGGAGGCTTATTAGACCAGGTTTCAAAAGCTTTTTTTGCATTCTCAACAGCGTCATTTACATCCTGAGTTGTCGCTAATTTAACTTCAGCACTTTGTTCTCCTGTTGCAGGATTGAATACTTTGCCTAATCTTTTCGATTCACCAGAGAATTTTTTTCCATTTACGAAATGATGTATTGTGTTCATGATGTAATTGAATAAATAAGCTTTTAGCTTGTTGCAAGCATTTTTTTAATAGAGCCTATAGCTTTTGCAGGATTAAGGCCTTTCGGACATGAATTAGTGCAATTCATTATGGTATGACATCTATATAACTTCAATTCA
>MDTA01015021.1_pt1 | contig 23975 bp, 17 predicted proteins | sample 811151 | NCBI WGS metagenome assembly MDTA01 (sample SAMN05326648, study PRJNA326480) | marine metagenome | isolation source: seawater | place: Indian Ocean: South | collected 2010
CAAGGAAATCCATGTTGTGGAGATGGGTATTGTGGTGGTCCTGAGAATAATATCAATTGTCCTGAAGACTGTCAGTAATAAATAAAATCGAAATTAATGAATTTATTTCAAGAGATATATTCACAAAATCAAGTTTAAGAAAATAAATTTAAAACATTAAAAGCCAAATAAAGGATATATAAATGAGAAATCACTTATCTTACAGGTCGGGTAACCCCGCTTTAAATTCAAATACTTTCAACAATTCAAGATATAATGCTACACTTGGCGATACTGAAAGGATGACACTTGATGGCACTGTCAACAAAACAGCAATATCAGTATTACTATTAATTATTTCTGCTTATTACACATACCTTAATCAAAGCACTGCTTGGGTAATGATTGGTGGTATTGGTGGTTTTATTACCGCGTTAATTACGGTGTTTAAAAAAGAATGGTCTCCATACACAGTACCAGTTTATGCAATTTTAGAGGGATTGGCTCTTGGTGGAATATCTTTCGTCTTTAATAGTATGTATGATGGAATTGTTTCTCAAGCTATTCAGCTAACGATTGGTATATTTTGTGCTTTACTTTTTGCTTATAAAACAAAAATTATTTCTCCAACTGAAAATTTTAAATTAGGTATTTTTGCAGCAACAGGCGGTATTGGTATTGTCTATTTTATATCCTTTATTATGAGTTTTTTTGGATCTGGTATGAGTATTTTAAGTTTTAATAATAGCTCAATGATGAGTATTGGATTTAGTATTTTTGTTGTTATAATTGCTGCGTTAAATTTAGTCTTAGATTTTGATTTTATTGAAGAAGGAGCAGAAAAGGGTGCTCCAAAATATATGGAATGGTATGCAACTTTTGGTTTACTTGTTACATTGATCTGGTTGTACATGGAAATTTTAAGATTATTAGCAAAGCTATCAAACAGAAGATAAAATAATTTACAATTCTTTAGTTATTTCTCACAGTAGAGAAGTATTATTTAAGTTTATTTATATAGTCTTGATAAATATCTTGGTCAACTGTAACTTGGTTCCAAGTATCATTTAGTATAATATGGATTTGTTTATCGATTTTTGATTGTATTTTTTTTCTGTAATTTCTAAAGGATATATAATCTGATTTTGCTACAGAATTTATTTTATTTTGAAAAAAAGTTACGGGATTGAAAAAATTAAATTGATTAATTAAATTGTTCTTCTTGTCTGTTTTTATTTCAATATTTTTATTCAAGATTTTATTTAAATTATTTATTATTGAAGATATACTTCTATTAATAATATCTTCTCTAATAGTAGTATCTGCTCCAAATTTTGTATGTTTAAGTGATGGGTATTGATTTAACATTTTCAATTTAAGAGTGTCTTGAGGTAAATCAAAGATATCATAACTAATATCTCTATTTGTATCAATATAATCAGTCATATAGTTTAAAGGATAATTGATTGATACAATTTGGTGAACCATTCCTGGAATGATTATGCAAAAAGATAGCCATGTAAATATCATTTTCACGGACTGATCAATACTTCCCATTCCTTTTAAATTTATAAAATAAAAAATACAAAACCACAAAATATTATAAATGAGTATTAGAGAAATTATTTTCATAAGCCCTGAAAACTCACTTTCAGCAGAGCTAGATAATATGTAAAAAGGTATCATCACTGATATAACTAATATTGCTGTAATAAAATAATAAAATAAAAAACGTAGTAATAGCCAATATTTTTCATTGATATTTGTTAAATATACAAATCTTTCAAAACCATAATCTTTTTCTAGTCCACCAATATTAAATAGCAATACAATAAATAATATTGGCCCCAAGTACAGAATAACAAAACTAAAATCTAAAGTACCTATGGCTAGACGTTCAGGATTTGCTATTTCTTTAGCTAAATCACTATCAAAAACTGTACTCCAATTAGTTATTTTTTTATAGTAACCATATTGTTCAGATTGACCAACACTAAAAATTGTTAATCTTGATGGATTTTTAAATTCGTAGCTATGGGTATTTCTTACAGCCCAATATGGAGAAGTTGGATCTCGGCGTGGTTTTTTTATTTCATTATTTTTTATCTCTTCATATTGATTTAATGACTGGCTGATGGATTTTGAAATATTTTCTCTAATAATTTTTATTTCTGAGTTATAATTTCTATACAGCTCTAAACCATTATATGCACCATATATTAACGCCAGAAAATATAAAAGTAATGATATGATTTTTAATTTAGCATGCTTGAAATGGTTGAATTCTAAAATGGAAATTTTAAATATATTTAACATTATTTAATAATATTTTTTGGTAGTCTGAAGATCAATGAAATAGATATTATTACCCAGAAAAATAAAAATATTATATCAATAATATAATTTTTAATCTTTGTATTAATTTTTGGGGTGGTGTACGAGAAAGCATCAATTGATCTAAAAAAATCACTGTTTACTTTAAAGCTCCAATCACCCGTTTTGGATCCTCCAAAAGCATGCTTATTATTTAATTTTTTTATAAAGTATCGTCTATATTTTTCTGATTTTTCAAGGAAATCTATATGGTGTATCATATCGCTTCCACAAATTCCCATACTTAAATTTTGAAGAGAGATAAATGGATTAATAATTCCTAAAAGTTGATACATATTTTTCTGCTTTTTTAGCAAATAATTATTATTTCCAAAGTGTTTATCCCAAATTGAATTACCGAATTCTTCATCTGCCTGCATCACAATACCATCAAAATTAATAGGCAATTGTGATAGGCTATCAACTTCATATTGAGCTAAATATTTAGTTTTCAGTTCGTTACGTTTTTCATCAAATGGATTGTGTCCATCAATACCTTTTGATCGATCTTCTGTCATTTTTAATTCTAGGGTTTGTCTACTTGGAAGTGGATATGTTTTTTCAACAATATTTCCAAATATTTTAGGAAGAAAAATAGTCCATAAAATCCATATTGAAAGAATAAATGTTAAAATAGAAGCATTGTTATTTAATAACGTTGATATATATACTGTTAAAAAAGATAAGATAAAATAGTATGCACCATATGAAAACAGAAAAAATATTAATCTAGGTATTGAATCTATATTTGGAGAAAAATATATTTGAAAAAAAAGTGTTATAATTAATAGCAATAATCCGTAAGACCAAATAAAAAGAGATTTTGCTATAAATAGATTTTTCATTGTTACACCTTGGAGGATCAATAATTTGATTCTACCTAAAGTTTTTTCTTTACTTATTGATCCAAATGATATAAATATTATCATAATTGGTATAACATATTGGAGAATAATAGAAGCTTGTAATTTACCAAATTTTGAAATGGATATAGATTGAGATGCCTCTGAATATACTATTTCATTTCGAACATGTCCTTCTAATTTTAGTACATTTCCAGTAACATCATTTATCCCCTGATCCAAACTATTTAATATATTTAGAGGTTTAAAAGCATATGAACCATAATGTGCTGCGCCATGAGGATTCATAGGACTTAAGTTTTCCCATTGTTTACGTATTTTATTTTGAGCAGTCTCTTGTAAGTTTTTTTGGTTATTATTTTTTTTATTTGATACCCATGCAATAGAAAATAAACTAACTATCAATATAATATTTAAATATACGAGTATCTTATTTCGAGTAAAATTTTTACACTCATTTTTAAAAATATTTATTATCATTAAATTCCTAATCTTTCATGTATTTGATGTATATTTGTTCTAACTCTTTTGTAGTAACATCATTGGAATACATTTCTTTTAATAATAAACCATTTTTAAGAATACCTATCCTGTCGCATGTTTCTCGAACTCGAAAAATATCATGTGAAGCCATAAAAATTGTTGCCCCATTGGATGAGAGATTTTTAAGTAATTTTGATAAATCATTGCTTGCTAAAGGATCAAGACCACTTGCAGGCTCATCCAACAAATATACAATAGCCTGCTTTGCATAAGCTATTGCAATACCAACTTTTTGTTTCATTCCTTTGGAATAATTTTTAGTTTTTACTTTGTGTTCATGTAAATCTAGACCGCATTTTACAAGAATGTGTTCTAATTTTTTTTGATCATAATTTTTGCCATTAAGCTTACAAAAATAATTAAGATTTTCAATCCCTGAAAGATAGGGATATAAATTTACATTTTCAGGGATGTATCCTATTAATTTTTGTGTTTCTTTTGATGATTTAAATACATCAATACCATTTATCACAGATTTACCTGAGTTTGGTTTTATAAAACCTAAAAGAATGTTAATTGTTGTTGATTTACCAGCACCATTTGCGCCTAAAAGTCCATAAATTTCACCTTTTTTGATACTGAGAGATAGGTTGTCGATTACTATTTGTTTTTTAAAATATTTTACGATGTTTTCTAGCGTAATTATGCTTTCCATTTTATGCCTTAATTATATAATAGAATATTTATTCTTTAATATTTTGATAATTATTTTTCAACTAAATATTTATTGATTTCTATAGTTGTTTTTATTTTTTGGATCGCAGGATTTTTAAATTTATTTAATAAAGTGAATCTATACTTATTCGTATCGAGGGAAAGGATCTTTATATTTTTTCCAATGATTCTCTCCCAGATCAAAACTTTCTTTGGATATTAAACATTCGTCTAGCAAATTAATAATTTGATCTTTGTTAAGATCCTGACCGATAAATACCAATTCTTGCCTCATATCTCCGTAAGGTTCTTCCCAATTTTCATTTATATAGTTTAAAGATTCTATATCTTCCGGCCATTCATCTTTTGGTATTGCTTTCCAAAACATTCCAGCAAACCCATGGCGAGACATTCCTCCTGCTTGACTCCATTCATTTACGAAGTTTGGACGACTAGCAAGCCAAAAAAATCCTTTTGAACGAATTAATTTCCCTTCCAGTTTATCACTTTGGTGAAGAAAATTATAAAATTTTTCAGGATTGAATGGTTTCCGAGACTTATAAACAAAACTACTTATTCCATATTCTTCTGTTTCAGGTATATGCTCACCCCTTAATTCTTTCATCCAACCAGGACTTTGAGCAGCCTTATCAAAGTCAAAAAGTCCCGTATTTAGTATTTGGTTTGATTTTATTTCACCATTTTTAATGGGTAGTATTTTTGCATCTCTATTCAAAGTATTCAAAACAGATAAAAGCTTCTTTAATTCTGATTTACTAATTAAATCTGTCTTACTTATTAGAATGATATTTGCGAATTCAATCTGATCAATTAATAAATCAGTCACACTGCGATCATCCTCTTCACCTAAAGATTCTCCCTTATCTTTTAAATCTAAAGCTTCATAATAATCATTGAAAAAATTAAAGCCATCTACTACGGTGACCATTGTATCAAGATTTGAAATATCAGATAAAGATTGCCCTTCTTGATCTTCAAATGTGAATGTTTCAGCGACAGGTAATGGTTCTGAAATACCAGTAGATTCAATTAATAGATAATCGAATTTACCTGTTTTTGCAAGTTTAGCAACTTCAATTAACAAGTCTTCTCTTAGTGTACAGCAAATACATCCATTACTCATTTCAATAAGTTTTTCTTCCTTATGATTTAACGAGACATCATTTTTTATCATTTTTTCATCTATATTGATTTCACTCATATCGTTTACAATAACGGCTACTTTTTTACCTTCTCTGTTATTAAGAATATGGGTTAGTAGCGTTGTTTTTCCTGCACCTAGGAAACCAGATATTACAGTGGCGGGTAATTTTTTTAATGACATAATATTTAAATAATTATTTGGGTGAATATTCTAATTTGCATAAGTTAATTTAAAAAAATGTTTTAATGCAACATAATTGCATTATGTGCTTTCTTAAAAAAATGAGATAAAAAAATATAATATTTTTAATTAATTATAATTAATAATACTTATAGTTTTTATATAAAGTATTTATTTAAATATTTTTAGAGAATTTTAATCTATAAATAAATAGTATTATAATTCCAGCGAGATTGGGAAACCACACTTCGGGATTGGACCAATGGATGCCATCAATAGAATAATCTGTTAGTGGATAAAATAGTTTTGTTGGAAAGTAATCATGAGTGTGAAATGGAAAATCCAAAATGATATGAAAAGGCCATGCTAACATTGCAAAAGCAATTTTTTTATTAAACTTGTTTACTATGTATATTACAAAAAAAGCAGGAATAAAGCTATGAGTTACATCGTAATTAAAAATAACCCATTCAGGTATATCATTAATATTCGGACCAAATGTTGTAAAACTATCTTGCAAATATTGTATTAAAAATAACAAACCAAAAGAAAAAAGATCAGGCATGGAACCAAAAAAAATAGCTATTTTTCCATGTCCTCTGTATCCAAAAAGGCCTTTTCCCCATAATGCATGACTAAGAGTATCCATAACTTCTTACATTTTATTAAAAATAAATAATAACCAAGTTTATTAATTTATTTAACTGTGCAAATAATTCTAATAAATATTCTTTTAGATGTTAAAAATTTACAAAAATAAAATTCCTAACTTAAATGATGAAAAATTACCATTTAATTTAAAAACCAAATTTTTAAAATGTTTTCAAAATAGTAATTTAAATATTGATAACGTTTTAATTTTAAACAATAAGTCAATTTTATTTTCAAATATTCTTAACATCAAATTAGTAAATGGGCTTGACTATAATAATCTAAATTTTTTGGTAAAATTTTTTTTAAAGTTTGTTAAAATAAGAGTGTTTTTTTTTGGAAATTGGTATTTAAATAATATACCATCTATTGAACCAAGAGATAGTTATGATTTTAAAGAAATTGATTTATCAATAATTAATAAATGTAGTGCAAAAATTATTCCCGATCAATTATTTAGTAAAGTTATTAATTGTGATGAGAATGAATTTATAAAATTGAGGATAGAAGATGATATGGTTTTTCATGTTAATACAAAATGGAAAACTTTTGATGATTATTTAAATTCTTTAAAAGCAAAATACAGAAAAAAAGTACAGAATATATACAAAAAAAGTAAATCTTTGGAATGCAAAATAATCAAATCAGATTATTTTTTTGAGCACAAGAAAAAATTTCAAGATTTATTTGACCAAATAATTACCAATTCAAAATTTCATGGACCTGAATTAAACGTAGATGTCTTATATCAACTTCTGAAGAATAATATTTTATTTGTTTACGGATATTTTTTTAATGATAAACTTTTGGGTTTTAATAGCTATATAATCGACAATGAACATTTTATATCATATTTTATCGGTTATGACAGAAGACAAAACAAAGATTACTCAATATATCCGAGAATGTTAATTGATAAAATTAAATTTGCTATAAATTTAAAGATGAAAAAAATTATTTTTGGAAGAACTGCAAATGAATTTAAGAGTAATTTTGGCGCCCTTCCAATTAAATCAGATGTATTTATAAAATTCAACAATAAAATTATTCACAAAATTTTTCATTACATATTAAAAAATACAAAAATAAAAAAATGGAAAAAAAGAAATCCATTTAAAAAGGAATTTTCATTAACTGAACTGGATGATATCTCATTTAATATTAATAAATTAAACAAAGAATTGAAAAAAAGTTAAAATGAAGAAAATATTAATCATCAAAATTTTATTCTGTTATAGTCTACTATATGGAGAATCAATTAATATAAAAATAAACGATATTGATGAAGATTTTAATAGACAAAATAATTTAGATAGAATTTATAAAAATTCTTTTGATTATTTTCAATTGTTAAGAAATGAAAAAGGTATATATCGAGATGCGCTCCGTTTCGATGGAAATCATTTTCATCCATCTTCCGTGGCAACTATTGGAATGGGACTCATATCTTTATGTATTGCAGATAGGATGGGCTGGATCTCAGATGCAGATAGTTTAGCAGAATTAACATTATTTTCTATTACAGGACAAGATCCTGATTTTTATAATCCAGATCGAAATTCTAAAGGTTATTATAGACATTGGATTGATATGAATACAGGTGAACAAGCTTGGAATAGTGAATACTCCTCTATAGATACAGGGATTCTTCTTGCCGGTGCATTATTTTGTAAAAATTATTTTAATTTCAATAATTATAATGAAAATATAACATATTACGTAGAAATGTTATGGGAATCAATTGATTGGTCTGTATCAATTTTTAATCCTCAAACCGGTGGCATATATAGAGAGTTTGATCATTTAGGAATGGGTTTGATCAACTCAATTACATTACCATTTAATGAGTATATACTAGTCGCATGGTTTGCAAAAAATCAGGAAGACGCAGCTAATGTGTATGGTGATGCAAATGAACTTTGGTTTAATCATTATGAAAATCCAGATAGTTTACAAAAAAAAGATTATTTTGGTATTGAATTACTTACTGACAATCAAAATTACTATTTATCTAATTTTACTTATCAGTTTTCATATTACTTATGTAATTATTTCACATTAAATGATAATTATAATCATTATTTATCTAATTCAAGAAGAGCCGATTCACTATGGTGGTCAATTGAAACAAATGCACAAACTTTTGAATGGGGATTAGGTGCTGGAAATTCATTGAATATAGGATATCATGCTGATGCAATCAATAACAATTTAGACCAAACGGTATCACCTCACATCATAAGTGGATTTATTCCTGTATATTCTGAGGGTAAAGAACATATATTGGATTTGTATTCAAATGATTTCGGTTTGTACGAATATCAATACACTGATAGTATCTTGTGGAGATACAGTTTACTTGATAGAGAAGGTATGATTTCAGATATTTCTGGTGTTGACTTTTCAACTATGTTATTTGGATTATCTACTTTACCTGATTATTTAGGTCCGGATTTTTTCCCCACATATAATCATATCTATTTACAGTCAGTGGGTGATGTAAATAATGATTTTTCAATTAATATTTTAGATGTCATCGAAATTATTAATTTAATAATATATCAGGATGAATTAACTCCGGATCTTAGATATTTTTCTGATGTAAATCAAGATTCAGTAATAAATATTATTGATATAGTTCAATTAGTTCAAATCATAATAAATTGATCAGATTTTAACAGTATATTAAGAATTATTTATTTTTAAATATTATTTAGATGTATTAGTAAATTTAACTCAATAAATTATTTTATTTATCAAATGAACACAGATCAAATAGCAATTTCTACCATTATTTTTTTCACGTTTATTCTCTTTACCAAAAGTAAATTGAGGTATGATATTGTATCAATGATTGCTCTTTTTACATTATACTCCTTAGACATATTACTAGGAAATGAAAATTCAAATTTAGTTGTTGAACCAAATAAAATTTTTAATGGCTTTGGTCATCCAGCAGTTATAACTGTAGCATTAGTATTGATAATAAGTCATGCAATGAAAAATTCAGGTATTGTAGATATTCTGTCTAGGCAGATAAGGCCTCTTACCAGAAAAAAAGAAATACACATTGCAAGCCTGAGTGGGATGATTGCCTTTCTATCTGGTTTTATAAATAATGTTGGAGCTTTGGCTTTACTATTACCCGTAACATTAAAAACAGCTTGGGAAAATAAAAGGTCTCCAAGTCTTTTATTGATGCCTGTAGCTTTTTGTAGTATTTTAGGTGGTATGATTACAATGATTGGAACTCCACCGAATATAATCATTGCGATTATTCGACAAGAACAACAGAAATCTATTATTGAAAGAGCAAAGACAGACCCTTCTTTGAACACATATATAGATAAGTATTTTAGCGCTGAAGACTTTGTTCCATCGTCATTTGGTCTTTTTGACTTTACACCAGTAGGTGGTATAATTGCACTTATTGGTGTTTTATTTGTAGCATTAATCGGATGGAGATTAATTCCTAAGAGCATTCAGAAATCTCCAAAAACACAGTCATTATTCTCTATGGATGAATATGTTACTGAAATTTATGTACCAAAAGATTCAAAACTTATTGGTTTAACAATTCAGAAAGCGAATATTGTTACTGGAGATAAAATAACAATTTTTAGAAAAATTATCCATAATAAAGCAGAAAATATATCACAAAATGAGATTATAAATGAAACTGATAGTTTTTTAGTTATGGCTGACTCATCTGAGTTGAAATCACTTATGGATGAATATAAATTTGAGCTTGGGAAAGAGTTAAAAAAACGACTTGAAGTTATAAAAACTGAATCTGCAAGATTAACAGAAGTTGTTATTACCCAAGATTCTCCACTAGTAGGTAGATCACGTGAGTATTTAAGAAGAAGATCATCTAATCAAATTATATTACTTGCTGTAGCCAGACAAAATAAACCTATTCATAAAAGATTGGGTAATGTAAAGTTTATGGTTGGAGACGTTTTATTAATACAAACTGAAGAATCATATATTTCTGATTTAATATCAGGTTTAAACTTATTACCATTAGCAAAAAGAGATATTTCAATAAGTAATAAAAATAAGGCTATTACTGCATCAATGACTTTTTTATTTGCGATAGTGTTAAGTATTTTTAATATATTGCCTACTACTATTGCATTTATATTAGCTATTTTAATCTACGTATTTACAGGTTTACTACCCATAAGAGAATTATATAAAAGTATAGATTGGCCAATAATTGTTTTATTAGGTGCGATGATACCTTTGAGTGAGGCACTAGAAAATACTAACACAACCAAATTAATCGCAGATCAAGTTGTCGTTCTAACAAATGGACTTCCTTCTTGGTTTATTTTAGCATTAATCATGGTAATAACAATGTGTCTATCTGATATAATCAATAATGCAGCAACAGCATTAATAATGGGACCTATAAGTGTTGGCATAGCTCTTTCAATTGGAGTGAGTATAGATCCATTTTTGATGTCTGTAGCAATTGGTGCATCGTGTGCATTTTTGACACCAATTGGTCATCAATGTAATGCATTAATTCTTGGACCAGGGGGGTACCGTTTTGGTGATTACTGGAGATTAGGATTACCTTTAGAGATATTAATTGTATGTATTGGTACGCCTTTGATTATGTATTTTTGGCCTCTCTAAAAAATATTGTAATTTCTGTAAAAAATATGAATAAAATCTTATTTTTTGTCATTATTTATACCGGTGTAATTTTTTCAGAAACTTTTATTTTTAATGAAGAAAATAGAATAACCTTCTCTTCAAATGATCAAAGATTTCCTGATACAATCATTCATAATAATATCATTCACTTAACTTGGGTGAGTGTTAATGGTAATGATAAAAATATTTTTTATGCGAAATCTTATGATAATGGAATAACTTTTAGTGTTCCAATACAAATAAATTATAATCATAATAATATTATTGCGTATAATCAGAGTGGACCAAAAATTGAAGCTTACCATAACAATATATTTATAACATTTACAGATAATAGAAGTGGTTATACTGATATTTACTTAAGTACATCGAGTGATGAAGGAGATACTTGGGAACAGGAGACTTTGATATCAGATACACCACACACAAATATGTATCAAGATATTGATGTAGATGATAATGGAAAATTACATTTAGTATATTTTAATTTTGGCTCTAATTATCATTTAGAAGACGTAAGATATAGAAAATTTGGTGATGATTCAATCCAAAGTAGTATTCGCGTAGGTTTAGTTACAAATGAAGAGGAACCGTGCGATTGTTGCCAGCCAGTAATAGAGTTAGATCAATTAAATAATATATATATCGCATATAGAAACAATATTCAAAATATCAGAGATACATACTTAGCAATTAAAAGATATAATGAAAGTAGTTTTTCAGAACCGTTATTGGTTTCATATATGCAAGACCAAATAAATTTTTGTCCTTCATCCGGTCCAGCAATGAGAATTAAAAATAATGAGATATCAATTGCATATACATCGTATAATCATCAAAATATTTATACTAGCAGTTCCTCTCTCAATGATTTAGATTTTAATATATATACAAATGTAAATCCTGAAAACAACTCATTCCAAAACTATCCATTTATTGCTTTGGGAGATAATTCTCATTTAATTTGGGTTGACTTTGAAAACTATGATATTTACTATGGAATGTACGATAAAAGCACTGATTTGATGCACTACATTCAGAGGATTAATCATAGTTCTGAATCAATAAATCTTGATCCAATTCTTATATTCAATGAGAATATGATATATTCTTTTTGGTCAAGTCAAGTTGGAAACTATTTTGAGATTTATTTTTCTAAGACATCAGATCAAACAATCTTATTAGGAGATATAAATTTAGATAGTTACATTTCAATTATTGATATACTTGAAATTATAAATATAATTAATGGTAGTATTCAACCAACAAATTTTGAGCTTATAGCATCAGATTTAAATATGGATGGCAATATTAATATTCAAGATATAATATTAATTATTAATATTATCATAAATTAATTATATATTTTAAATTAATTCCAGATTAAACTACCAATAGATTTGGAAGGAATATATATACTTACTGGTTCTCTATCTAAATTTATATTAATATTTGCATTTAATTCTGTATTGTTATAAACAATTAAAACAATTTTGTTATCTGGTGTAAGATAGGCTACATTCGGGTAATTGTATGAAAAACTAGATTCAATTCTTAAGGAATTTGGTTTAACAAATTTAGACGTGTGACCAATTAGATAATAAGCAGGATTTCGTTTGATTTCATTACCTTGTATCGTGATTGCTCCTAAACAATTGCTACACCCACCAAAAGTATGAGGATCATTGTTTTGATCTGCAGCTAAATTCCATTGAAGAACGACTACACTCCAATTTCTTGGAGCACCAATCATAATGTTTTTCATATGCCAATTTATATCGCTATAAAAATTACCTGGAGCTTCTATCCATTGTTCAGTAAAATAAATATTTTTGGAGGGATACATATTTTTTATGAGTGACATATTATTTATATCACCTGCATATAGATGAAAAGCTGTACCATCAATGTATTGATTTGCAATATCATCTGCTAAAATGGATGTAGGGTAGTTAATATTATCTAAGTTGTGATCGTAAATTAAAATTTTTGTTTCAATTTTTTCTAAATCAAATAATGGTCCGAGATAATCCTTAATAAAAATCATTTGCTCATTCGCAGTCATTATCATACTAGGATTATTAAAAGGATTTTCTGGTTCATTTTGAATTGTGATTGCATCTATTTTTATACCGTATGAGTCCATACCTTTTATATATTTAACAAAATAGTTTGCATATGTAGAATAAAATTTCTTTAGTAACTTGCCACCGACGAAACTTTTATTTGTTTTCATCCAAGGAGGTGCTGACCATGGAGAAGCCATTATTTTTATGTTTGGATTTACAGTGATAATTTCATTTAGGACTGGAATTAAATTTGTTAAATCATTTTTTAGGGTAAAGTTAATTAAATCAATATCTGTTTGACCTGGAGGTAGATCGCTATAGCTGAAGGAAGTTAAATCTAGATCAGAAGCACCAATACTGATTCTTAAATAACTTACACCAATACTATTTGAATCATCACCAAATAATTCTTGAATTAAATTTCCTCTGACGGATGATTCCATATTATTTAATAGAAATGCACTACCACCTGTAAGGGTAAATCCAAATCCCTTAACTTCTTGGAACAATATATTTTGGTTGATATCAATCGTATAATTAATTGTATCTAAATGATGGCTTATACCAAATTGAGTTTTCTGTAACAGATTAGATTTATCAGGTGTTGTGAGATAATAGTCAACATCAACACATTCAGCTATTCCATAACAAAAACCTTCACAGTTTAAATCCTCCAAATTGCAACATGTTCCGGTTACATCCTCATAAGGACACGATTCATTTATAATGTTTTCAGTTTTTGAATTATTGGTACTACAATTATAAAAAATTATTACAATTAAAATATGTATTAATTTTTTTACGTACGTCAAAATATTCATCCTATATAATTTACAAAATTTTTTTTAAAAGAAAATTGAAGTAAGTTCAATTTAATAAAGAGTTAAAAATTCTATAAAAATTTAACTCATAACCATTAATTAATGTAAATATTATCGAATATTCTTTGATTTATTAAAAAAATAATCTTAATTTATTATAAGCGTTTTGAGCGTTTTTAATATTATTAATAAAATAAAGGTAACAATAAAAAAGAAAAATGAATACAATTGAGTTGAGTAGTGTAAAGGCATCAGAAAATCAAATTAATAAAATAAAAGGATTACTTGAGGATGATTTTCTTAACCCATTAGAAAAAACTAGAATTTCGAAGCTATTGAAAAACGATATTTCTAAAGAATCAGCTTCAAGAATTCTAAGTTATTGGCTTGGAATTGTAGAGTACGCTAATGGTTCGTGGAAAAAGATATCATCTGGTATCTTAGAAGAGCGAAAATCAGGTGTTCAAGCGGCTTGATAAACTATAGATTATATCATTTTAAAAAGAAAATTAAAGATTATTTTCTACTGTTATGATAGAAGATATTTTTAATCCTAGGAAATCCCGCAAAAATATTATCAGCAGAACTTTTTAGGGTTCAATAATGTTTCCTATATTTAATAGGTATTTTGTATCTATAGATTTTTTTGCCTCTCTCAACATCTGAACTGCTTTATTGCCATAACATTTTTCAAAGTCAACTCGTTTTCTTTTCCCAGTTCCATGTTCTGCAGAATAAATTCCCCCAAGAATTGAACACAGATCAACCATGTAATCATAGACTATAAGTGCTTTCTGTTCTTGATTTCTCGCCGGTATTAAATGAAAATGCAAATGGCAATCACCCAAATGACCAAAAAGTATGTATTCAATTTTTTCTTTTTTCAATCTCTGATGAATTTTATTTAAATAAATCTTAAAATTAGTTTTTGGAACAATTGTGTCTGTAATTATACTGACAGATCCCAACCTCTTTGTTTTAGATAAAGCATTGTCAGGCAAGGAGTGTCTCGAATCAAAAAACATGTTAAAATTATTTTTTTCGTTAAGGATTATTACATTATCAAGATCAAATTCAGGATTATGTTTTATTATGATTTTGGTCCACTTTTCTATCGATTTTTCTAAATCGGCATCAAAGATTGGATATTGAATATATAAACCAACATCATTTTGGTTTTTAAAAAAATAATCGTTATTATTCATATAATTTTGACAGTTGTAACCAAAATATTCCATTGCATTTAATTTTGATAGATCGTTTTTAAAGAAATCATATAAAAAATCATGAAATTTCAAAGCTTCCTTTTCACTTTTAAATGTAATAAATAAGTCTAGAAGTTCTTTAGGTTTTTCTGTTAATTTTAATTTACAACTAGTTATTAGACCAAAAATACCTTCGCTTCCTACTATGAAATCAATAAAATCAATTGATTCATTATAGGCAGAATACGGGCCACTTGCATTTTTAATTTTAGGTCTTTTATAGTTTGGAATTGTTATTTCATGTATATTTTTATTACAAATTAATTTAAATTTTCCTTTTGCGCATGATCTATATTGTCCTCTTCTAATTTTTGACGAGTAACCATTGATTAATACTAGATTTATTTCCTCTACCCAATATCGAGTTGACCCTTTTATTCCTGGAACAAATCCTGAAGCATTGCAAGAAATTGTACCACCGATACACGCATCTTTCCTACTTGTTGGATCTACTGGATAATAAAGGTAATTTTTACTTTCATTAATAACTTTATTTCTTAAATCCTCGAGAATAACCCCTGCTGAACAGGTTGCAATTTTTTTTTCAATGTCAACATCAATTTTAGGAGACAATAAATTTTCTGTTGAAAGTATTAAACCCCCAAATGGAGTTGCACTACCAGTTAAATTTGTTCTAGATCCTGATATAGTAACGGGAATATTACATTTATTACATGAAGTTAATACAACTGAACATTCTTTTGCAGATTTTGGCCTTACAAGAATTTCAGCAAAACCATTTGGAATGTTTGACCAATCTGAGGTGTATGAGCTTATTAAATCTTGATCAATACTGGAATCAATATTATTATTTATATAAAATTCATTAAGTATTTTAAAATTCCATTTTTTTGCGAGAAAATCAATATCTTCTAAAAAACTAATTGTTTCTTTATTAGAAAATGGTATTGCGTTCATTTTTGTAATTTGAGATTATCTATTATTATTTGATTTAATTTGAAGAATTATTTTAAATATTTTGCTAGGAATTTTTCCATTTTTTTATAAAAATCAAATTGATTTTCTTCATTGTAAAATCCATGCCCTTCATTTTTCTTGAGCATATATGGGATATCGATTCCTTTCTTTTTAAGAGCATCAACAATTTGATCTGATTCAGCTTGTTTCACCCTTTGGTCATTTGCTCCTTGTGCTACAAAAAGTGGTGCTTTAATTTTATCAATATGAAATAGGGGAGATGCTTCCCTTAAAAGATCTTTTTCTGTATTTGGATCTCCTATCATTTCATACATCATTTTTCTACCTAATTCCCAATATGGAGGCAATGTTTCAAGCAACGTAAATATATTTGATACACCAACATAATCAATACCACATTTATATATTTCTGGTGTAAATGCAAGACCAGCTAAAGTTGCATATCCGCCATATGATGCACCATATATCGCAATATGTTCCGGATCAGCAATACCTTCATCAATAAGCCAATTCACGCCATCGGTAATATCATTTTGCATTGTTTTACCCCATTGTTTAAAACTTATTTCCCAAAATTTTCTACCATATCCAGTGCTTCCTCTAAAGTTCATTTGGAGAATAGCATAGCCTCGATTAGCGAGAAATTGAACTTGAGAATTAAAACCCCATTCATCTCTGGCCCATGGACCGCCGTGCGGATTAATCACTACAGATATTTTCTCTCCTTTTTTATAATTAAGTGGAAGTGTTAAATAGCCTGGGATTGTCAATCCATCTCTTGATTTATAAGAGATAGGAAGCATATCTGCCATATCATCTGAATTAAGCCAAGGGCTTAAAGAGGCAAGTTTTTTAAGACTATTTTTTTCAATATCATAGTAATAATATGTTCCACGTGATTTATCACTATATGCTACAATTATTGCTTTTTTCTCATCCTTACTTAAATCAGATATTACTACTTCGACACCTTCTAGATGTAACTCAAGCTTTTCCTGAACATTTTTTCTCCACTCATCAAAAAAATATATTTGTCTTTTTTCCAATACATAGGAAACACCTGTTAATACCTTTCTTTTTTTTGATCTCATTAAATTATAAACATCAACTTTTTCATGTTCAAATATCAACTCACTCTCAACGGAATTTTTTAAGTCAAATTTATAAATTGCACTCTTATCTCTTCCTCTATTTGAGGAAACGTAGATGTTCTCATTGTCAAACGTGAATGACAGGGGAGTAACTGACTCTTTAAAATTTGTGGTTAATATTGATTTAAACTGATCATTTTCATTTTCTCTATACACTAATCCAGTATTAACTCCGTCAGAAGTAGTAGCTATCCGTAGTTTTCCATCATTATCAGTCATCCATCCAGATATATTTCCAGGATTCTCGGCAATTAATTCCATTTTTCCAGTATTAACATTTAACCTATATACATCATGAATTTGAGGATCTCTTTTATTAAGTGCGACTAAAATAAAATTAGGATCATTCTCCAAATCGTCAGTAATTCGAGCTTGAATATTTTTAAATGGAGTTAAATCAATGTCATTAGTAGCATCGATATTTACAGCGTATATGTGAACATTTTCATCTCCACCTTCATCTTTAATATAAGCGATTCTATTTTCATTTAACCAAAAATAGCCATATAAACTTCTTTTAGAAGCACTAGTTATGCGAATCACTTTTTCTGATTCCATATGTTTGACATACACGTTCATCATCCGATTACCCTCATCCCACGGCTTCATATATGATATATGTTTTCCGTCTGGAGAAAGCTTAAATGAAGACATTTCTGGATTTTTAAAAAAGTTTTCTAGTGGGATATTTTTAAGTTTTTTTGGTTTTAAGCCAATTTTTGATGGGATCATATTTTATATTCCTTAGTAGATAAATATATTTCGTTTGGTTATATCAAATAAGATGAATTTTTACTATTTTTCTAAATATTTATGCTATTTATATTTTTCAGTAATAGGTATTTCTTCAACAATACCTTTGAAGTAATCTGAATATATATACTCATTTAACCATTGTTTTTCTTTTTCAATCTCGTAGTAATCGACACGTTTCCACCAATATTTGTTATTTCCGTCCCACCAGTATCTATTTGATCTTAAAAGATCTTTTAATTCAAAGGCACTGTCTCTAGCAATTATCTTGTAGTGCGGCCTTTTTGAATTTTTTATAAGCTCGAAAAGAGGATTATTGTTTTTGTATGATTGATGACAAAGAAGATGAATCATGGCATCAACATCATTTAAAGCTCGGTGGCTGTCATAGTAAAATCCATGCCAAAAGCATAGTATCTCAAGTCCTTGTTTGACAAAACCTCGTTCTATCCAATCAACATCATTAATTGAACAAGCCCAAATTTTATTATTTGAGATGGCTAAATATCGATCAAGAAAAGCCCTATCAAAACTTGCATTATGGGCTACTAGAATATCAGATTTCTCAACAATTGATTGAACTATATTCCAATCAATTCGTTGATTTTTCACCATCTGACTTGATATACCAGTAATTTTAGTAATTTTTTCACTTAAAGCCATATTTGGATCATTAAATGATTCATATGTACTATCAATCGAAATTATTTGACCATTTTTTTTATCTATTTTTAAAAGTTTGATGCCTATTTCAATAATTTTATCATTTAATTTATCAGTTCCTGTTGTTTCAAGATCTAAAAAGCAAACTTTTAAACATTCTGTAAATAGATCAACCTCATGAAAAGATTTTTTTAAAACTTTATCATTTAATTTATAAAGTGATATTTTTTCGCTATTTTTTTTTATTGATTTAATAAAAGACATATGGAGTACTACTGATTAATTAATATTTTTTTTATGATCTTATCATAATTTTCAGCTATATAAGAGTGAGCAATGTTTTCTTTTAAATGAACGATGATTCTATCTCTTATTTTTATAGAATAACTTTTTTCTAATAAATATTTGTATAAAGAAAGTTGCAGTGAATAGTGGTTGAAGTTTGTATCAAGTAAATCGATTGTTTCAGGACGTATTCCTGTTTTATTTTTATATCCTACAGTATCAATCCTCTTTGATGTTTTCCAGTCTATAATATCATAGACATCTTCAGATTTATCATATGATAATAAATCAATAGTTCCTGCTAATTTTAAATCTTTTGAATAAACAATGGTTTCTGAGTATAGATCAAAATTAGATTTTAAATTATATTTTTCAAGCCAATCCACTGCAATTTTTGATTTATTGATATTAGGTAATTTCTTATGATTAATATAGTTCTCAACTTCTTTGTGAACATCTGTTCCGTGCTTAGCAAGATTATCCCAATTATTAATAATTTCTGCAATCGATAGATATCTGTATTTAGGAATATTTTTTTTTAAATTAGTTGCAACCTTTACTTTATCAAATTCCTCAAAATACTCTGAAATTAATGTAGTTACACTTTTAAATTTAATATTTTCATGATTCTTTAAAATGTATTTATGGTCAGCCTCATTAAGAGTGATATTGTTATCTATTTTAAAGGAATTATTGTTATACATTTTAAAATATTTGTAATTGATTAGAATGTTTAATAGTATTTAATGATACAGAAAAATTACGTTGAAATTTAAAAACAAAATACTGAGAAAAATGTAATTAATAAATTTAATTGTAATATTTATATGTTTTTTTAAACTTTTTAATCACTTAAATTAAGAATGTATAATTTTAAAAATTAAATAAATCTAAAACAATGAATAGTCAACATAAATTTATACCTGTTCTTATAATTTTTATTTTTAGTAGCTGTAGTTATCTACTGGAGGATAATGATATAAAAATAGAAGATCAAGTCAACGAATGGGGAGAACTCGGTTCTGATGGATATGATGACCGAGATGTATTATTTTTAAGTAATCTAATTGAGAATTCTCAGGGATTTTCAATTCCACCTCCTCGAGATTTAAATCCATTAAGCTTAGGTGATCAAATATGGGTAGATGGCCGATTAAGATCATTTAGTCATACTGGTGGTGTTGGGGGGTTTTGGCTTTATGGAGCTATACCGACTAGTATTAAGGATGTTACATACCTAAATAAATTAATTATTAAAGAAAATTTTTTCACTTCAATACCAACAGAAATTGAGCAATTAGAATTTTTAACAGAGATTATATTGAGTGATAATAGATTTATTGGAGATGTTCCAAAAGGATTGTGGGAAAATAAACCAGAGCTCATTAACCTCTCAATTCATAACAATGATTTTTCTTCAATTACAGATGACGTTTGTCAAGTATACTCACAAATTCCAAATTTTGTGATTACACACAATAGTATATGTGATATTCCTACATGTATTGACAATCCTGGACTACAATCATGTGATTGTTTTGAGCATATAAATCTTGAAATTTGTATGGTTTCAAATTCTAATATTGATTGTACAGAAACATTAAATAGTATAATTGACAATTGTCCATTAAAAAACTTCTGGGGTGATACATTGTATAATTATTTATTAGATTTGAACGGTAATACATGCGTGAAATGGAACGGAACATGTGACGAAGAAGAATATATAAGTTTTTCTGATACTACTAACCAAGAATTACCAAATATCCTTTATGATATCGACCTGACAGATGATTGTATTGATTGCGATGGTAATCCTTGCAATGAGAATTTAGTTTGGATAGGAGATGGGGTATGTGATGAATCCATAAATACAAATTTTTCATGTCCCAAGTTTAATTGTGATATGGAGGATTGTGGATTTTATCTTAATTCAATTGATGAATGTTATTGTCAAAGAGATTGTTTCGGTAATTGTATAAATAATACTGATTGTATAGGTGGTACCTATGACTGTTGCATAGATGATGGAACATGTGAAGATGTTGATTTTGATGGGCAAATTGTAGATTGGATTGGTGATGGTTATTGTGATGATGGTACTTGGGGGTATGGTTTTAATTGTTTGGAAGTTGACGGTTTTCAATTTAATTGTGATGATGGAGATTGTGGTTATTGGAATGAAGAGACAGGTCAATGTGAATTTCCTGATGGTCAAGTGAATTTAAATAAAAATAGAAATAATTACCTTAAATAAAGGGAATAAAATGAAATTATATACACTATTGTTATTAATTAATTTAAATATAATCATTGCTGGTTCAATAAGTGGTAAGATCGTCGATCAAAATGATAATCCATTATTTGGTGCTAATGTCTTGATAAAGAATTATGAACTTGGTGCTACATCAAATAATGAGGGTATGTTTTTTATAAACAACATTTTACCTGGTAAACATACGCTAATTGTATCATATATTGGTTTTAAGGATAGTTATACCGAATTTTATATATCAGAGTCTAATATTAATAATCAAACAAGCTCAGAATATAATCAAAAGCTTGAGTTAGAAATTTCAGAACAAGAAGATAAGTATATACTAAAAGCTGAACATATAGAAGATGTTGTTGTAAAATTATCGCCACTTTTATTGGATTACAATGAAATTGTAGTATCAGCTACCAAAACAAAAGAGAAAGTATATGATGCACCTGCAACTATTTCTCTAGTGAGCCAAAGAAAAATAAGAGAATTTGCAGGAAATGATATAGGCTCAGCCGTGAGCAAAGTGAAAGGTATGGATGTTTATCAAGCAGGTAATGGAAGAACTAATATAAATACCAGGGGTTTTATGGCTGTCTTTAATGGTAGATTTGTAACATTAATGGATGGAAAAAAGTTTACTGACCCAATATTTAGAACTGCATTTAATAATACTTTTCCAACAATAATGGAGGATATAGATAGATTAGAAATAGTTTTTGGACCAAGTTCTGCCTTATATGGTCCCAATGCTCATAATGGATTAATAAACATAATTACAAAACATCCAAAAGATTATCCTGGAATGAATTTTAGTATAACCTCAGGTGATAATTTTCAGTCGCAAAGATTAAGATATGCAGCGAGTGGAAAAAAAATAAGTTATAAATTTAATTTTGAAAATAGTAGATCTTCTGAGTGGAATTTTGAGAATAAAATATATGCTCCTGGTGATACTGATAATAATGGCGTATACAGTACGATTGGAGAAGAATTTGAGGATATTAATGGAAACGGTATCATCGACAGTGAATCATACTATGATGCTGATCATAATGGATATTATTCAGTTGATAATTCTATTGAAAGACAATGTTTTTTAGAGGGATGTAGTATTGATTTAGAAAGCGGAATTCCAACTTCAATTTTAGATTCGAATGATATTTCGTATGATATGGGTAATGTGATCCTTTTTGAAGGTGGTGATATGAATTCCAACGGAAAATTTGACTATTTAGAGCCCTTTATAGATTGTGGCTATAATTCAAGTGGAGAGAGGTTGTGTGAAGGTGATGATGGATGGACATCTAATATTGGAGACGGAATGCATACAGGTCCTGAAGGAGTCCCTCTTTTCAATACTGACTTCGAGAGAAATCTACATACAATTAAAGCTCTTGGTGCCATTTATTATGATTTAGGCAACAATACGGAATTTAGTATAGAACCAACATTTATTTCACAGAAAAACTATGTGCCTTATGATTTAGGTTATTTATTTATAGAGAATTTATATTCTTCAATTTCTTCCAAATATACAAGTAAAAATTTCAATTTTTCATTGAATTACGATAATGTTGATGGTGAGATTATTACTAGTGAGGAATTATATAATGCCGCCTTAAAATTATATAATGGTAATTTAGAAAATTCAATTGATTATTTGACAGGCGACAATAATAATAAAGATTACAGTACAAATGCATTATATGGTAATTTTTCCGGTAAGAATGATTTTAAATCAAACAGAATTAAATCTTTAATATATGGTTTTGATTTTAGATATGATAAACCAAAGACTAATAGGAATATTCTCAGAGATAAAGGTTCGAATCAGAAATTTTTATTTGATGCTTCTCCTCATGAAGAAGAGATCATTGGTGAGGATATCTCAATATTACAAAGTGGAGGATATGCTCAACTGAGTACTTCTCTATCTGAAAAATTAAACTTAGTGATGGCTGCGAGATTAGATTTTCACTCACATTTTTATGACTTAAACAAAAATTTATATTTTAGTCCTCGTTTTGCTTTGAATTATTCTGGTTTAAGATCATCTAACATGAGGTTGACATACAATCGTGCACATCAAACACCATCTTTGTTTCATCTTTTTGGTAATATTTATAATCAAAATACAATAAACCTCAAAGAAGACTTATATGGCAACATAGCTTGCTATTACAGTCCAGAGGACTACGATATATATGGCGATGTTATAAATCAAAAGACAAGAATTGATCAACCTTATACTGCGCTTTTTGCAGGAAATGGAAACGGTTTTACTTTAGTTCAAGGGAATGATACTACTGTTATAGACCCGTTAGAGGTTGAGATTGTAGATTCTTATGAGTTTGGTTTAAAAGGTATGCCTTTTAATAACTTATTTTTAGATTTTAATGCATATTATTCAAAATTTCACAATATGACAAGTACAACACAGTTTTTACAAACTTTGAATCCATATGGCAATGTTCCTTTTGATGCTCAGCAAATGACTCATATAGGAGATCAGCCAACAGATAAACGTGATATAACTTTCTCATATGTCAATCTTGGAGAAATTGAGTATTTCGGTATTGATTTATCATTACAATATCAAATAAATGATCATTCAACAATTTTTTCAACCTATTCTTATTATAACACTGTTGAATTACGCAATAACCAAAACGAGAATACATATGTTA
>MDTA01056017.1_pt1 | contig 23965 bp, 22 predicted proteins | sample 811151 | NCBI WGS metagenome assembly MDTA01 (sample SAMN05326648, study PRJNA326480) | marine metagenome | isolation source: seawater | place: Indian Ocean: South | collected 2010
TATGAGGTTCCGTATAAGGGAAACTGTTATTTATTAGTTGTTGGAAATAATTATACATACAAAAAAAAAATTTTTAAGAATTTATTTTATAAAATTTACAACATAGATTTTATTTTAAGATACTCATATTACCTTTTAAAAAGAATAATAAAATACTATTTTAAAAAATTTATTTAGTTGACTCATATTTTTTAAAAAGCTTTTATTTTTTTTATAATATATTTTTGCTGATTTTTATTTAAAGAATAATAAATAGGTAAACTTACTGATGATAGAAAATATTTGTTTGAATTTCGACCAATATATTTCCCTTTAAAACTCTTAAATTTATAAATTGGAATATAGTGATACATCACGTTTATTTTATTCTTTCTCATGTAATTAAAAAACTTTTTCTTTGCTTTTAATGAGGCATTTTTTAAATGTAAAAAAAATAAATGATAACTTGGAAAAATATTTTTTTTATATTCAATTAATTTAAATTTTTTAAGATTATTTAAATTTTTTTTATAATAATCGTAAATCACTTTTCTTTTTCTTAGAAAAATATTAATTTTTGTTAATTGACTTAAACCAAGAGCGCATTGAAAATCTGTGAGATTAAAATTAAATCCAATTTTATTGGATTTAGATATCCAATTAAATTTTTTATCTTTAATTATACCGTTAGATCTAAATTGAATTAAAAGCTCTTTTAATTTTTTTGAATTTGTTGTTATTGCCCCACCTTCACCTGTTGTAATTGTTTTAAGTGGATGAAATGAAAAAGTACATAAGTCTGAGTGGACACAAGATCCTATTTTATAAATTTTATTTTTATGTTTATAGCTTGCTCCAAAACTATGGCAAGCATCCTCTATTATTTTACAATTATATTTTTTTTTTAATCTATAAAATTCATAAATATTTTCAGGATAACCACCATGGTATTGTGTAAGGATAATTTTTAATTTTTTAATATTAAACTTTTTAATACATTCTTTTACATTATTTGGTGTCATTTGACCTGTATTTTTATCGACATCTGCCAGGTAAATATTTGCTCCAAAAAAAACTGCAGAGTTGTATGATGCAATAAAATTTACCGCAGGCATTATGACATTATCCCCAGATTTTAAATTTAGAGCCAAGAAAGACAAAAATAAAGCTGAGGAACCACTGTTACATACTATGGAAAATTTAGAATTAACTAAATTTGATATTTTTTTTTCAAATTGATTTACAAATTTTCCTCTAGTGATTACGTCTAATTTTAGAACTTTTTTAACTTCATTATAATCCTTATTATCTAAATATTGCTTTCCATAATTTATTATTTTCATTAATTCGAATTAGATTATTTTAGTGACTATAATTTAAAATGTTCTATTTTAAAAAATATTCTAATTTAATTATAATGAAAAGTTCTTTTTTTAGTAAAACACCTTTTTTTGTTGGGGATATATCGGCCAATCATTGTGGGAGTTTAAATCATGCAAAAAAATTAATAATTCAGGCAAAAAAAAATGGAATTGATGCGGTAAAACTCCAAACTTATAAACCCGAATCTCTTACTTTAAAATCAAAGAAAAGTTTTTTTAAAATTTCAAAAGGGTTGTGGAAAGGTCAAAACTTATGGGAACTTTATGAAAAAGCACAAACTCCCTATGAGTGGCACAAAAAACTATTCTCTTTTTCCAAAAAAATTGGAATTAAAATTTTTAGCACTCCATTTGATGAGGAAGCTGTAGATTTTTTAGAAAGTTTAAAGTGTCCAGCATATAAAATTGCTTCCTTAGAAATGCATCATAAAAATTTAATAAGAAAAGTGGTCAATACGGGAAAACCTATTATAATTTCAACAGGTACTTTTGATTTAGAAGAAATTACAAAAACATTTGAATTTGTAAAAAGATTAAAAGCTGCCGATGTTACATTATTATATTGTGTAAGTAATTATCCCTCAAATTTAAAAGATTTTAACCTTAATAATATAAAAATATTAAAAAATAGATTTGGTTGTAGGATTGGATTATCTGATCATTCATTAAATAATTTGGTAAGTTCAATGGCAGTTGCAGCTGGTGCAGAGGTAATTGAAAAACATATAGCTCTTCACAACCAAATAAAGGGTCCAGATATTGCGTTTTCTTTAAAGGGGAAAGAAATTAAAAAATTACGTGAAGATGTTGATTTAGCCTATAGCTTGCTAGGTAAGCCATATTTTTTTAGATCTGATGTAGAAAAAAAAAATATAATTAATCGAAGATCAATATTTGTATCTGAAAAAATAAAAAAAGGTGAAAAATTTACAAAAAAAAATATTAAAGTAATTAGGCCAGGACATGGCCTAAGTCCTTTATATTATAATAAGATTTTAAACAAAAAGTGCCCCAAAAATTTTAATGAAGGCACACCTTTAAAAAAAGAAATTTTAAAATTATTAAAAATAAATTAATTTAAATTAAATAAATGAATGATTTAAAAAAAGCTTTAAGTTACTTCTTTTTTATTCAAAGATTTTTTAAATCTAAAAGAATTTATTTAATTTTTATTTTATATTTTTTGGCTACTATAGTCGAGGTAATCAATATTGGTATAATTATACCATTTGTAAATATATTAGTATACCCAGATACATTAAACGAAAAGTTTTATTTAATTAATTATCTAAACTTAAACTTTAATTTAGAAGATATAAATATAAAAATTTATTTTTTATTGACTATAGTTTTATTATTTTTCCTAAAAACTATTTTTTTAATTATTTCAAATAAAGTTCAATTAAATTTTTATGCAGAAATGAGATATAAAATAACTAATTTTTTTTATAAATTACACATTAATTTGCCATATACATATCATATAGGTGAAAAAAAAACTTCAAATGTCATAAGAAATATCTCAATGGTTAGTTCAAGCTATTCTAGCTTTCTTGAGAGATTTTTAATTGTTGTTAATGATCTAATTCTTTTTATAGGAATTTTAATATATTTTATATTTTTTTATTTTGAAATTTTTGTATCAGTTTTTTTACCTCTAGCACTCTTCGGAACTATTTTTTATTTAAGTTCTAGAAAAATGTTTTATAACCTAGGCGATAGACTGCTTTTTTTAACATCTCAAATTATTAAGAGCACTAAAGACTCTCTTGACAATATTCTCCAAATTAAACTTTTAAGAAAAGAAAAGTTTTTTGAAGGCAAATTCTATGAGATGTCAAAAGAAAATAGTTATAAGATAGCAAAACTAGGTTTTTTTCAAAATTTACCCAAAATATTGGTTGAGTTTTTGGGGGTGATAATAATTGCTTCTATTTTAATTTTTCTACTTAAAATCGAGACAAAAAAAGAGGAAATTTTATCAATTTTGATGGTAGTATTGGTTATTTCTTATCGCGCAATCCCTTTTTTTACAAAATTAATAAACTTTCTTAATTATTATAGTTCATTTATTCCCAATATGATCATTTTAAAAAATGAAATAAATAAAAATGATCAAAATATTTTAAAAAATGAAAATAATTTTTTGGAGAATAAAATAGAAATCAAACACTTAGAAAATATAAAATTAACAAACGTCAGTTTTAGATATAGTGAAAATCAAAAATATATTTTTAAAGATATTAATTTAGAATTTAACAAAAACAATTTATATGGAATTTCCGGTGTGTCAGGTGCAGGAAAAAGTACTTTGGTTAATGTTATAGTAGGTTTGCTCGAGCCTACTGAAGGACAAAGATTTATAAATAATTTAAACTCTGATAATTGTTTTATTCCAAGAATATCATATGTGTCTCAAAAAAATTATTTACAAAACTCATCTTTAAAAAATAATATTGCATATGGTATAGACGAAAACTTAATTGATAAAAATAAAGTTTATGAATGCATTAAACTTTGTAAACTTGAAAATTTGGTAAACAATCTAGATAAAGGGATTGAAACTCAAGTGTCTGAATTTGGAGATAATTTATCTGTTGGACAAATTCAAAGAATTTCTATTGCTAGATCATTATATTTTGATAGTGCTTTAGTGATTTTAGATGAGCCAACATCTTCTTTAGATTTAAAAAATAAATTAGATATTCAAGAGATGATAAAAACAATTAAAAATAATAGAATTATAATAATGATTTCTCATGACAAAAATGAACTAAATATATGTGACAGAATCGTAAAAGTTGAAAATAATTCAATTAAAATAATATAAATACTTATCTCAATTTAAATTTTAATTCAGCTAACTTCCAGTCGTTTGGGTGGTCAATATCTTGAACTTTGTTATTTTCTATTTGAATAGCTAATCCATTTTTCCCAAAATTTAATATAGAAGTTAACCATGTATTTTTTTTTGCAACATAAAATTGCGCCGCATCGTGATAATAGCTTATAAAATCTTGCGTTCTTGTTTCAAGTTTATATTTTTGAAACAAAGAAGTTTTATATTTTTTTATTGAAAATGCTCTTTGAATTGGATGCTCATATTTAGTTGCACTAAATACATATTTTTGCTTATTTTTTTTAAGAATTTTCCTAGCTTCGATAATATGTTTTTTCTCTATAAATACTGAAGTTGGATATAGACATGTAACAGTTTCAACATTTTCTAAACTAATTTTTTTTAATAAGTCTACTATTACATCGTGAGTAATCACTTTATCACCTGAAAGTTTTTTATTTCTTAAAAAAGGAACTATAGCACCACAATTTTCTTCTATTTTTTTTATCTTATTTGAATTCGTAGAAACATAAATTTTATCAAATTTATTAAATTTTCGCACAATTTTAATTGTTTTAGCTATTATTGGTTCGTTAATAAATTTTTTTATATTTTTGTTTTTAATTCTTTTACTTCCTGATCTTGCTGGTATTATTGCTATATGCATAACAGTAAATTTTTTTAAAAATTCATAAATTAAGTTGATTTTACCATAATAAAAATAAATAACAATCTCACATGATAAGTCATATTAGAAATTTTTTATTATTTAAAGACTTTAGAAAGTTTAATTTAGATCGGTTAAAAAAAATAAATCAAAAAAATATAAATAGAAAAGATGTAGTTTTACTAGAGTTTAATTCATTTAATATCATTCATATTATTTTTTCTTATTTTTCTATTTACTTTAAAAAAAAAAATTATCATGTAGTCTCATTTTATAGTCATATACTTATGACTTATAATTTGCTTCCAAATTTAAAACAAAGAGTTTTTAGAACTATATCTCCTTTGCTTAATTTAGGATTTTTTGGAGTTTATAAATCATTTGGTGTAAACAAATTTATTTTTCCTAAAATTAATAAATCTATTGTGTTTAAATCTGATAAAAAATTTAAGGAAATTTATGAAAGTATTAAAACAAAAAATGACATTCTTAGTATTAATATAAATAATATTTATCTAGGTGATTTAATTTATGATACTTATTTAACAAGAAATGGAAATCAAAAGCCAACAATTGATTTTAAAGAAAATGATTTTAAAGATTTTCTGTTAGATTTTATTAAACTTTTTTATTTTTGGATAGATTATTTTGAAAAAAATTCAGTTAAGGCAATTTTAAGCACACATGGTTGTTACACCATGGGCATACCGGTAAGAATTGCTTTAAATAAGGATATACTTTCACTAGAAGTTAAAGAAAATAGATTAAAAAGACTTACAAAAAAAAACTTATTTTATTCATGCGAGGCAGAAAATTATCCTCACATGTTTAAAAAGTTGCCTCCTGAAAGGCAAACAAAAGCTTTATATATTGCAGAAAAAAGAATGGAGGAAAGATTTAAAGGTAGCAATGAAGACTTGCCATATGTAACAAGATCTGCTTTCAGTGAAAAGAATGTAATTTTATCTAAGATAAAGCAAAATGATAAAGTTAAAATTTTAATTTTACCTCACGATTTTATTGACGCTCCTCATTCAGGTGGTTTATTCCCATTTCCCGATATGTTTGAGTGGATGAAATTTTTGGCAAATATGTCGAAAAAAACAAAAAAATACGACTGGTATTTAAAGACACATCCTAGAATGGGAGAAAAATGGGAATGGTACCAAGAATTCACAAGAATAAATGTGTCTAAAATAATACAAGATTCTAATATAGTTACCTTAGATCCAAACACAACTCACAACGAAATTATAAAATCAGGTATTAACGTTGTATTAACTATTTTTGGAACAGCTGCACATGAATATGCTTATAAAAATATTAAAGTAATTAATGGAGGAGATACAAATCCACACTTTTCATATAATTTTAATAGGCATGTTTCAAATTATGATGAATATGAAAAATTATTCACAAATTTAGAAGATTTAGAATTTGAAATAGATAAAAAAAAAGTATTAGAATTTTATTATGTCCATTATATTTATTGTGATAAAAACTGGTTTTTTGACTATGATCACCTTCTAAAAAAATTAAACAATTATCACTTACAATGGACAGAAAAAATTTATGATTATTGGATTTTAAATAGTGAAAAAAAAGAAAATTTTGAAAAAAGTTTTCAAATAAAAATTGAAAATTTTATAAAAAGCAAAGATTTAGTTTTTACTTTGGATCATAATAAAAATATATGAAAAAAATTGGTGTAATTTGCAAAGACGCAGGAAGCGCTTTTTTTTTATCTAGAATATGTAAAAAAAATAAAAGTAAATTCAAATACTATCTAAAAAAGCCAGCTTTAGAATTATTTAGAGAAGAACTAGGATATTTTAAAAATAACGATTTAAAATTTAAATATAATCAATTTAATAAAATTATTATTGGCACAGGTAAGACAAATTATGAAAAATTCTATATTAATCAATTTTTAGAAAAAAAAAAATTAATAGTTTTTGTTGATCATTGGATAAATTTAAAAAAAAGGTTTACTTATAAAAATAAACTTCTACTTCCCCAAGAAGTATGGGTTGCAGATAAAAAAACTTTTCAATTTTCAAAAAATTATTTTCCAAAAACCACTAAAATAGTTCTTTTAAATATAAAAATTGAAAATAAAAAAAAATCAAATGGCAACAATTTTTTATACTTAATGGGATCTTTAAACAAAGATAAAAGAGATAATAGATTAACAAAAAAAATCAAAGAAAATGAAAAAAAATCATTCGATAATTTTTTGAAATTTCTTAAACAAAATAATATAGACGAAAAAAAAATATCAATTAAAATTAGGACACATCCAGAAGAAAAAAATAAAATTTATATAAAAAAAAAGCTGAGCAAATTTAAAAATGTGAATTTTTCAGACCTTACATTGGTAAATGAAATAGGATTAGCCAATTACATATTTGGTGCCAATTCTACCGCAATGTTAATTGCTCAGAAATTAAAAAAAAAATTAATTATTTGTCTAGATAAAAATAAACAAATTTATAACAATTATAAATCTTTTAAACTCGTTAAAAATTTTAATATAAATGAAAATTAAAGTTGCTCTCATTGGTTTGGGTAAAGTTTTTTATAGAACTGATAAATTTGAAAAATTTACACACAGTTTTAGTTTACAAAAACTTAAAAAAAATTTTAAATTAAATTACGCAATTGACCCAGTAAAAAAAAAACGCAGTATAGCAGAGAATTTATTTAATTGCGAAACCTCTAATAATATAAATATCTTAAAAAATAAAAAAATAGATCTTCTTATAATATCAACTCCAACTTCTTCACATTTATCAATCTTAATTAAAATATTAAAATTTTTAAGTTTTCCCCCTAAAGCTCTCTTACTTGAGAAGCCTGCTGCGCCAACACTTTCACAGTCATTAAAAATAAGAAGAATTTGTAAAAAAAAAGGAATAATTATTTTTGTAAATTATTTTAGAGATTACGATAAAAATTTAAGTAAAATTAAAAAAATTTTTCAATATAATTCAGAATCAAATATTGATTTTTCAGGAAATTATCAAAATAATTCTAGCCACTTTGTTAGTTTGTTTATTAAACTCTTTGGTAAATTACAAAAAGTTAAATTGTTAAAAAAGAAAAAAACTGAAAAAGATCTTATATTGGATTTTAATTTATATTTTAAAAATAATAATATGTGCATTTTTAAAAATAAATATTATAAAAAAAACTATCATCATTTTTCAATAAAAAATAAAAATAATAAATTGATTTATAATAATATAGATCAAACTTTTCTGATAAAATCATACAGAAATTCAAGTTTGTATAAGCTTAAACTTTCACAAAATTTTAACAATGTGTATAAGAATATACAAAAATTTTTTAATAAAAAAAAATATAGTTTATCATCAATTGAAAATGCAATAGAAGTTCATAAGGTATTTTTAAAATGCAAAAGAAAATAATAAATTATAAATTTAAAAAGTTTAATACATATAATAATAAAGAATTAATCGCTGCATCAAGAGTAATTAAATCTGGAAATTTATCAGGTTTTATTGCAAGTAAAAAACAAGGTTTAGCAGGCGGTTACTTTGTCGAAAAATTTGAGAGAAAAGTTGAAAAATTTTTTAAAGTAAAACATGCGATCTTAGTTAATTCTTGGTCTACAGGTCTTACTTGTGCTGTAGGAGCTTTGGGAATAGAACCTGGTGATGAAATAATTTTACCTACTTGGACTATGACAGCTTGTTCCGCAGCCATATTGCATTGGAATGCAATACCAGTATTTGCTGACATAGATCCTGATTCTTTTTGTATTTCTATTAAGTCCATAAAAAAATTAATTACTAAAAAAACGAAAGCCATTATGGTTGTTGATATTTTTGGAATGCCAGCTAATTATAGTGAATTAAAAAAAGTTTCAAAAAAACATAATCTTAAAATTATATGTGACAGTGCTCAATCACCAGGAGCTTTGTACTATGGTGTGCATAGTGCTACAATCGGCGATATTGGTGGTTATAGCTTAAATTATCATAAACACATTCATACAGGAGAGGGGGGTATTTTAGTTACAAATAGCTCAACTTATGCAAAGAGATTAAGATTATTAAGAAATCATGCGGAAGCAATAATGTCTAAATCCTCAAGCAAAAAAAATTTGATAAATATGATTGGTAATAATTTTAGAATGGGAGAAATAGAAGCCGCAATTGGTATAGAGCAATTAAAAAAATTAAATAATATTATAAAAAAGAGAATTAAAATTTCTAATTTAATTATTAGTAAATTAAATAAGCTGCCTTTTTTAAAGTTACCCAAAAATTACAAGAATATTAAAAATGTTTTTTACAACATTCCAATTTTATTAGAGTTAAACAAAATTGGACATTCAAGAAAGAAAATTAAAGAGGAATTGGATAAAACGGGCTTACAAGGATTGGCTGAAGGATATGTAAATCTTCACAAACAACCAATTTTTCAAAAAAAAATTTGCTATGGATCTAAAGGATACCCTTGGAAACCTCATAATACCTCAATAAAGTACAGTAAAAATAACTGTTTAGTTGCAGAAAAATATCACAACGAACTTTTATTAGCTTTTCAGGGAATTGCATTGTATGAACTTTCAAAAAAAAATATCAATGACATTTATAAAGCTTTTGAGTTTGTTTGGAAAAAATTAAAAATTATATAAATATGTTAAATAATAAAAATATATTAGTTACTGGTGGAACAGGTTCTTTTGGGCAAAAGTTTGTTAATAATGTATTGCTGAAATATAAACCAAAAAGATTAATTATATTTTCAAGAGGTGAGTCCAAACAATCATTAATGACAGAAAAATTTTCTCCAAAAAAATATAAATGTCTAAGATATTTTATTGGAGATGTAAGAGATTTTGAAAGATTAAAAATTGCTACAAGAGATATAGATGTAATTGTACATGCTGCTGCAATGAAACAAGTTCCTGCTTCAGAATATAATCCAATAGAGTGTATAAAAACAAATATTTATGGAGCTCAAAATATTGTATTGGCATCAATTGAAAACAAAGTTAAAAAAGTAATAGCTTTATCAACAGATAAAGCCGTAAACCCTATAAATTTATATGGTGCTTCTAAATTAGCATCAGATAAATTAATAATTTCTGCTAACAATCTATCAGCAGGTAAAGGTCCATTATTTTCGGTTGTAAGATATGGAAATGTTTATGGATCTACAGGATCTGTTGTTGAGTTATTTGATAAATTAAAAAAAACTAAATTTCCATTTCCAATAACTAATAAATTGATGACAAGATTTGTAATTAGTTTAGATCAGGGTGTAAACTTTGTATTAAAAAGTTTAGAGATGATGAAAGGTGGAGAAATTTTAATTCCCAAAATCCCTTCAATTAGGATAATTGATTTAGCAAAAGCGATTGATAATAATAAAAAACATTCAATCGTTGGAATAAGACCAGGTGAAAAAATTCATGAAGCCATGACAGCTAAAGATGATAACAATTTGCTAATAGAATTTAAAAATTATTTTTTACAACTACCTTCTTACACATTGTCTAAAAAAGAAATTGAAAAATTTAAAATTGGATCTAAAGGTGAAAAAGGAAAAAATGTTATGTTAAATTTTTCTTATACATCAGACAATAATAAATTTTTAAGTATTAAAGAGATAAAAGATTTCATAAAAAAACAAAATAATTGATGATGCTGAATCTGCCTTATCAATTAAAGCTTAAGAGGTTTACAAAGAAAGATATTACAAAGAAGTACCTGAGTTTTTTAAATGATAAAAACTTATTAAAATATAGTGATCAACGACATATAAATCACAATTATAAAACTTCTATAAAATATTTAAATTCATTCAAAAAAAGTCAAAATCTTTTCTTAAAAATAATTTTAAACAATAATTTTATAGGAACTTGTACGATTTATATTGATAAGCACAATCAAAATGCAAATATTGGTTTCCTCATAGGTAATCAGAATATTCATAATAAAGGTTTTGCATCAATTATTCTTAAATATTTAATAAAATACTTATTTCAAAAAAAAAAACTTAATAAAATTAGCTGTGGAACAATTGATCAAAATTATTCAATGATTAAAGTTTGTAAAAAAAATAAAATGTTTCTTGATGCAACACTTACAAATGAAAAGTTAATTGGAAAAAAATTTCACAATGTGTTGATTTACTCAATCCTTAGAAAAAATAAATGAATGTTGTTATTTTAGATTATGGTTCAGCCAATTATGCTTCTTTAGTAAATTTTTTTAACAAGTTTGAAAAATTGAGCATAAAAGTATCTAACAAAAAAAATGATTTAATCAAATCAGATTTGTTAATTTTACCAGGTGTTGGAGCTTTTGATAATGCAGTTAAATTTATAAAAAAAAAAAAAATTGATAAAATAATTAAAAAACATGTTTTAAAAAGCAAACCCTTAATAGGTATTTGTTTGGGAATGCAAATTTTATTTGAAACATCAGAAGAATCTAAAAAAACTTTAAAAGGTTTATCAATATTAAAAGGTTACACTGCAAAACTAGAAAATACCAACGTTGGCTGGAAAAATCTAATATCTAGAAAAAATATATTTAAAAAGTTTAATAAACATTATTTCTATTTTAATCATAGTTATTACAAGATCTGCAAAAATGAGGACGTTTTAAGCTATATAAAAGTTGAAAAAAAAGTTATCCCTGCAATTATTAGAAGAGGAAACACAATTGGATTTCAGTTTCATCCTGAAAATAGTCAAGTCAATGGTGTTAAGCTTATAGATTTTATATTAAAACAATTTACAATTTTATGAGTAAAGACAAAAAAAGACTAATATCAGTAATCAGTATTTTAGATAATTTAGTTGTTCAGTCAAAGAATTATAAAAACTATTTACCTATAGGAGACCCAAAAATAGTTGTTGAAAATCTAGCAAGATGGGGATCTGATGAAATTTTGTTGCAGTGTTTTAATAGATCAAAAAAGCAAATTGGTCCAGATCTGAAAATTTTAAAAAATATATCAAATTATAAAAACGCTACACCTATAATATATGCTGGTGGTATCAGAGATAAAAATGATGCTCTTGAAGTAATAAAAAATGGCGCCGAGAGAATTATGATAGGTTATTCTTTCTTTAAAAATTATTCTTTTAATAATTTAAAAGAAATTTCTGATTCAATTGGAAGACAATCTTTAATTCTATCTTTACCAACAATTATTAAAAACAAAAAATTATTTGTCTATGACTACGTAAATAGTATTAATAAAGATTTTAATGAAATTAATTTTATTAGTTTAAAAGATATTGTATCAGAGATCATGATAACGGATGTTCTTAATGAAGGTTATTATGACAAATTTAACCTCGATATAATAGATTTGTTAAAAATAAAGGATATTCAACTTATTTTTTTTGGAGGTATAAATTCAAAGATTAAGATACAAAAAATTTTAAAAAATAAAAAATCTTCAGCAATTGGAATTAGTAATTTTCTAAACTTTAAAGAGCATGCATATCAAAAAATAATTAACAAAAATAAGTCTAATTTTAGAAACTCATTTTATGAAAAAAAATAATCAAGAAATAAAGTTTTGTAAAAAATGTTTATATAGCTCTTACCATCCATTAGGAATTGTTATAGACGATAATGGTATTTGTTCTGGTTGTAGAGTTCATGAAGAAAAAGATACTATTTATTGGCCTAATAGATGGAAGCAATTAAAAAAACTTATTGGTCAATATAAATTAAAAAAACAAAATTACTATGATTGTATTGTACCTGTTACTGGAGCCAAAGACAGTTTTTTTACAGTTCACGTTGTTAAAAACTTGTTAAAAATGAATCCACTTTTGGTTTACTACAATAAATATTGGAATACTCCAATTGGTATAAAAAATTTATCAACTTTAAGAATAAAATTTAACTGTGATATATTATTTCAAAATGTAAATCCTATTAAAGTAAAAAAAATTACAAAAGCTACACTCTACAAATTAGGTTCTATGTATTGGCACTCATTAGCTGGTAGTACAGTTTTTCCCGTCCAAATTTCTGTTAAATATAAGATACCTTTAATTATTTGGGGTGCTCATCAAGGATTAGAGCAGGTTGGAATGTTCTCACATTATGATGATGTTGAAATGACCAGGAGGTATAGAAAAAATCATGATCTTATGGGTGTAGAAGCTGAAAATTTAATTGAGACTTCTGATAATTTAAAAGAAAGCGATATCTTTCAATATTTTTATCCTGATGATTATGAATTAAATAAAAATGGTACGAGGGGTATTTATTTAGGAAATTACATTAGATGGGATGTTAAAAAACAGCACGAATTAATGATAAAATTATTTAAATATAAAACATATAGTTTTAATAGAACAATGGATTGTTATGATTTTGTAGATAGTTTTAATTACATGAATTTACATGACAAAATAAAACTATATAAGCATGGATTTTCAAAAATTACTGATCAATTGTGCAGAGAAATAAGATTTAAAAGAATAGATCGTAATACGGCATTAAAATTAGTTAAAAAATATGAACATAACAAACCTCTTTTTGAAAAAAATTTTTGTGAATGGTTAGATATTAATTTAGAAAGTTTAAATTACCTTTTAGATACATTTAAAAATAAAAAATTTTGGCATCAAAAAGATGTTACAATTTGGAAATTCAAAGGACTAAGTTATCAAAATAATTTTAATTTTAAAAAGAAAATATCTAAACTGAATTATAAAAACAATTCAATTATAAATAAGGATGCTGAATATATAATCTTTGGGAAAGGTATGAGTGACTTCAATGAAATATTGTAAAATATGTTTAGAGAATAACCTTAGACCGAATGTGAAATTCAAAGAAGGTAAGTGCCCATCTTGTTACTATATCAAGAGAAATGAAAGTGAGCATTTCTGGAGAAAAAGACTAGAATTACTAAAAAAAATAACATTCAAATATAAGAATTCTAAAAATAATTTTGATTGTATTGTTGGTGTTAGTGGAGGAAAAGATAGTACCAGACAAGCACTTTGGGTTAGAGATAAGCTGGGACTTAATCCCTTGCTTGTATGTTTAAGTTATCCTCCTCAACAAGTAACATCAACTGGTGCAGACAATATATCAAATTTAATAAAATTAGGTTTTGATGTGATTATTTCGTCCTTAGCTCCACAAACATGGAAAATAATAATGAAAGAATCATTTTTAAAATTTGCAAACTGGGCAAAACCTACAGAATTAGCTCTTTTTAGCTCAGTACCCCAGTTAGCAATAAAGTTTAAGATTCCTCTTATTATATGGGGAGAAAATGTAGGATTACAGGTTGGTGATATGGCTTCAACATCAAAAAAACAATATGATGGTAAAAATTTAAGAAAACTTAACACACTAAATTCTGGTGACTTAAGTTGGATAAAATCTGATCAACTTAAACCAGTGGATTTGTTACCTTACAAGTATCCCTCTGAGAAAGATTTTAAAAAAAACAAAATTCAAATAATTTATTTAGGATGGTTTTTTAAGGATTGGTCAATGCTTAACAATGCCAAAGCTTCTATAACCGAAGGTTTAAAAATAAGAAATAAAAAATTTAAAAATTATGGTGATTTGTTTAGAACAAGTTCATTGGATTACGATTGGGTGACATTTAATCAATTAATTAAGTATTACAAATTTGGTTTTGGCAGAGCTACAGAATATCTTAATGAAGAAATTAGAACAGGAAAAATTTCTAGAGATGAGGCTGCAAGTATAGTTGAAAAATATGACGGAAAATATTCAAATAAAATTATAAAAGATTTTTGTAAATTTATTGATATTAAGCCATTATTATTTTGGAAAATTGTTAAAAAAAATGTAAATAAAGATTTATTTTTCATAACAAAAAAAGGGATTAAACCAAAATTTATAGTTGGAAAAAATTTTAATTAATTATTTTTTTTATTAAATTTTTTAAAGTTCAGTAAAGAAAAAGTATTAAACCTATCTGTATACTGAAAAAAAATAGTTTTTCGTCTGCTACCTTCTTTTAAAAAAATATTTCTTTTATGCAAACCATTTGTGAATGTTATAATTAGAGAATTTGCTGGACATACAACTTCTGCAATATTTTGAGTTAATTCTTCATTGATCTCATTTTTTTTTAAAATGAAATCTTTTGAATTTAGAATAAATCTTTGCATAAATTGGTTATTAAGTTTATGAGTTTTTTTTATGTAACCAAATGGTGCCTCATTGGATGATATTTGATTTGGAGAGTAGATAATTTTTAAGCAGGGTAAATAACGATCAATATGAAAATTTGTATCTTCATAAACACTGTCGTTTTCCTCTCTTAATTTGCAATTATGAACAAAAAACTCGGCAGATGTATTAATTATATTACCAAATATTTTTTTAGTTATAATTTGACTCAATTTATTTAAAGTTGGCAAAAAACTTATATCTTTACGCATAAATGAAATTTCAACATTTTTTTTTTTATTTTTGTACTTGATTGAGGAGGCATCAACTATTTCAGGCGAAATCCATTCGGATACAATTTGATTGTCTGTTATCTCTTTAAAATAATTTTGAATATTATTTAACTCTTCGTTTTGTAGAATGTTTTGTACAACTATGATACCGTTTTGTGATAGAGATTTGAACACATCACTTTTTTCGTCGATTAAATCCTTAATATCAAAATTTATATTATTTACTTGCTCATTTTTTTTAAAAAAAAAATATTTTAAACTTTCATTTTTTTTTACTAAGTATAAGTAAAATCTTATAAGAATTAATTTAAAATATTTATTATTAACTTTTGCAAGATTTTGAACTCTTGGATATTTTTCAAAAAAATCTAGGTATTTTTGAAATTTCAAATAATTTGTTACTTTAATCATAAATTAAATTATTATCTAGATAATACAAAATAAATTTTAAATTATTTTATAATTGACATAAATAATATTAATATTAATTCAGATGAAATTATACCAATAATGATAAATTTTTATAAAAAAATAATATTTATAACCTTAATATTATTAATTCTATTTTTTATATTTGGAACTTATTTATTAATTTCTGAGGATAAATTTTCCAAGAATATAAAAAATTTATTTCCAGATAATTTAAAAGTTAGTTTGAGAGATACTTTTTTTTATATTCCAAGTAAATTAAGAGAATCAGACAATTTAAAAAACAAAGTTACAGATTTAGATTTAAAAATCAGAAAATTGAATAATGAAGTTCAGGCAATAACTTCTAAATTAGAATCAGGGACAAAATCTAACTTGAACCTAATTGATAGTTTACAAAATAATTATAATCTAACTAAATTTGTAATAGATTTTTCATTACCATTAAACTTAAATAAAATGCATAAAAAAAATGGATACATAGAAATTTTTGAAAATTATATAATTATTGTACTTTGGTCTGGCAAAGTTATGTATCTTAAAATAGATGATTTAGAAAAAAACTTTATAGAGTTTAAAACAGTCAAAACAAATATTAACGATCATTTGAGATTTGATGATGAAAAATTTATATCTATAAAAGATATATTGATTTTAGATAATAAATTATACGTTACTTATACTAAAAATCTCAATCCAGCAAAAAATTGTTTAAATTTATCTGTTCTTAGAGCTAATGTTTTGCAAGAAGGTGAGAAATTAAAAATAGGAAATTTTGAAAGTTTTTTCACTTATGATGAGTGTAAAGAGGCCAGATTCAATGGTTATCAATCTGGTGGGAGATTAATTGAATATAAAGATAACAACTTATTGATGACAATTGGAGATTTTCAAAATTTTACCCCTGCGCAAGATAAAAATAGTTTTTTTGGAAAAATAATTTCAATTAATATTACTGATAAAAAACATAGATTAATATCAATGGGACACAGGAACCCCCAAGGTTTGTTATATGATGAGAAAAAAAAAATAATTTTATCTACAGAGCATGGACAAAGGGGTGGAGATGAAGTGAATTTAATTTTCGATAATGAAAATGGAAAGGTTTCTAATTATGGATGGCCGATTGCTTCTTACAGTGATTATTATGGTTACGAAAATTCTTCGATAAAAAAAATCGCACCATTTAAAAAAAATCATAAAAAATTTGGATTTATAGAACCACTAATTTACTTCACTCCTGCTATTGGGATAAGTCAAATTATTAATTCATCAGCCTTTAAAAAAAAATATCCAAGTGATGTTTTTTTAGTTTCAAGCATGAAGGAAAAAAAAATTGTTTTCTTACAATTAAAACAAAATACCAATAAAGCAGAGGTTTTAAATGAATTAGTTATAGGTGAAAGAATAAGGGATATTGTAATTTTAGATGAAAATCGTTATTTATTATATTTAGAGGACACTCCATCTTTAGGCGTACTTTCGTTAAAATAATTTATTTTTGATTAAATTCTTTGATAATTCTTTTTATATTTTTTATTGATTTATAAAAAATTATTATACTTAAAATAAATAAAGATTGACCGTTGTCTCTTCTAATTTGTATCTCTTCCTTAAAATGGTCTAAAAAATTAATTTTACTTGAATAACCACCTCTTCTAAAAATACCAAATACTTCATTTTTATTAGTAGCAACTCCTTTCATTTTTTTTTTAACAATCATTCTAAAAAAATAATCATAATCAGCAGAAAATTTATATTTTAGATTATACAACCCAACTTTTTTGGCGGACTTTAATTTCATAAAAAACCCTGTTGAATGACTACTATAAAAACCCCAAGAAAAATAAATTTTCCAAGGTCTGTAACCATGTAAAGTTCCCCAATGCTTTTTTACTGCCCCAAAAATAAAATCTTTCTCAGGATATTTAATTATATATTTTTTTAAAATAGACAAAGCGTTAGGTAACAAAATATCGTCGGAATTTACGAAACCAACATAATCTCCTGTTGCTAATTTAAGGCCTTTATTAAAGGCATCGTATATTCCATTATCTTTATCACTTACCCAGCAATCAATTTTTGAGGAATTTTTTTTTATTATCTTTAGTGTTCCATCTGTAGATCCTCCATCGATTATTATTAATTCATAATTTTTATATTTTTGTTTGTAAATGCTATTCAAAGTTTTTTGAATATGTTTAACATTATTAAAAACAACAGTGATTATTGAGATCACAGGATAGTTTTTTTTGCTCTTACTTTTCAACTTATTAAATTTAATTAATTATATTTTAATTATTTGATACAGTTTAGATTAGTCAATTTTTAATATTTAGTATATATCCTTATTTTATAAACCAAATAATTAAAAAGTTATTTTCTTATATAACTACAAAATAAAAAATGAAACCTAAATTTTTTTTAATAACCGGTGTGGCTGGATTTATAGGTTTTCATTTAGCAAAAAAAATTCTTAAAGAAGGTCATAATGTATGTGGGATAGATAATTTCGATAAATATTATTCTATAAATCTCAAGAACAAAAGAATTAATGTTCTTAAAAAATTTAAAAAATTTAATTTGATAAAAATGGATATAGAAAAAGAAGAAAATTTCAAAAAAATTAAAAACAAAAGAATAGATCACATTTTTCATTTTGCTGCGCAAGCGGGCGTAAGATACTCTGCAATTAATCCTAGAAAATATATAAATACTAATATTTTAGGCACAATAAATGTCTTGAAATTTGCTTCAAAAATTAAACCAAGATCAACTTTTATATCTTCTTCAAGTTCAGTTTATGGTGATTCTAAAAATTTTCCTGTTTCTGAAAAACACAATCTCAATCCAAAAAATATCTATGCCACATCAAAAATTATAAACGAAATTTCTGCAAAAAGTTTCTCATCAAATTTTAATCTAAAAATTTATTCTTTGAGGTTTTTTACTGTTTATGGAGAGTGGGGAAGACCAGATATGCTTTTATTTAAAATTTTAAAATCTTATAAAAAAAATAAACACTTAGAACTTAACAATTCAGGGAAACATTATAGAGATTTCACTTATATCGATGATGTCATTGAAGCATTATTTAAACTTATAAACGTAAATATAAAAAAAAATTATGATGTTTTTAACATTTGCTCTAATAACCCAATCCATATTGGGAAAATGATTAAATATATAAAAAAAAATCTTTTAAATTTTAAGGTAAAATCAATTAAAAAAAATAAACTTGATGTCTTTAAGACTCACGGAGATAATTCCAAAATAAATAAAATTATTAAAAAATATGAATATAAAAATTTTTATGAAGGATTTAGTAATACATATAAATGGTATCTCAAAAATAATAAAAATTTAATTTTTTGAAATTATTAATTCATTTTTAAGTCCATAAAATTTTTTAGGTAAAAGTTTTTTAATATACCATAACCATCTTGCAATAAATTGATTCCTGGAGTTAAAACCATTAAATATTTCATACATAGTTTGCTCTTTAACTGAGAAATAGTTGGCTGCATTAATTATATTAGATCTTACGAATAAAAGACTTGAACACACTGATAGTAATAAAGTATCTTTAATAGCCTCGTCACCTAATAAATATCTATGATTTTTTCTTTCATACTTTAAAAAAGCATCATTTTTATTAGATCTATATGTATTTAAGTATAATAATTTATCAGGATACTTTTTTTTTAGAAAATCAAGATATCTGGTTTCTTCAGTACACAAAAATATTTTGTCATGACTTTCTTTTTTTAAGATTTCCTCAATATATTTTTGCATCTGACTTTCAGTAGCTGGTAAAATATGTCCTCTGCTAGTTTTATAACTTGTGCCTCTAAAATGAATACCTAATATTTTTTTATCATGTAAATTATGAGCATTCATAAAATTGTTCAAAAAATCCTTATATTTATCTTTAATTGAAATTTCTTTATTTTTAAAATTTTCAAAATTTTTATCTAAATGTATTCGATAGCTCATTTTGTGATGAAAATCGTCTCTTGAAAAAACAACATTTTTACTTTTATATACTTCTTTTAGATTGTAATTTGAAACTTGTTTAAAATAATATAGCCATGAATTAAACTTGTTATCTATACTTTTAGTTTCATTATATGGATTTACATAATTTTCCATATCAACAACTGGAATAAAATTATTTTCTTTAGATATAACAAGATGATTTAAAACAAATGATAGATAAGAAAAAATTCCAGCATGTGAAGATCTTTTTATAACATAAAATGTTTTATCATTGTTCAGATTTCCAAATTCACAATATTCAAATCCATCTTTATTATAGGTATTAATTGGTTTTAATTCTTCTCTAAAAATTAATGGTTTTGGACCTTCATCAACCAATAAAATTTTTTTTATTAACTGTTTTATTCTTTTCATTATTTAAAAATAGTATATTAAAATTATCTAAAATATGATCATTAAAAACTGCAGATCTTGTAAAAGTAAAAAATTAAAAAAATTATTTAGTTTGGGTAAATTAAGCTTTACAGGAAAATTTACAAACAATTTTTCCACAAATGTTCCAAAAGCTGAATTAGGACTGGTCATGTGTAAAGAATGTGAACTAATACAATTAAGTAATAGCTTTAATAAAAACTATCTATATGGTCCAGACTATGGCTACAGAACTGGGATGAATATGACCATGAGAGCTCATGTTAAATCTGTAGTGCAAAAAGCAAGCTTGTTAACCAAATTGAGGAAAAACGATGCAGTGTTAGATATAGCTAGTAATGATGGGACATTATTAAATTATTATAAAAATTCTGTAATAAAAGTTGGTATAGATCCTACCATAGTTAAATTTAAAAGATATTATAGGAATATTAATTATGGTATAGCTGATTTTTTCTCAAAAAGTAAAATTGAAAAAAAAATAAAAAAAAAATTTAAAGTAATTACTGCTTTATCAGTTTTTTATGATGCAGAGGCACCTAATAAATTTTTAAGTGATGTTGAAAAATTGTTAGAAGAAGATGGAATTTTTATTTTGGAACACGCAGATTTAAGTTCAATTTTAAAATTAAAAATGTTTGACACTATTTGTCATGAACATCTTGAATATTATTCTCATAGAGTAATACTTAACTTATTAAAAAAAAATAATCTTGAGCTCTTTGACTTTAGTCTAAATGATATAAATGGTGGAAGTACTCAATACTATATAAAAAAAATAAAGTCTAAAAAATATAAGATAAAGAAACAGAAAATTAATAAACTCTTAAAAAAAGAAAATTATTTAAATTTAAATAAAGTTGAAACTTTTAAGAAATTCTTCAATAAAATTAAGAAGGTTAAATTTGATTTAGTTAATATTTTAAAAAAAATAAAGGCAGATAATAAAATTATCCATGGATATGGAGCATCAACCAAAGGTAATGTTTTGCTTCAATATTTTGGAATTGATAAGAAATATTTAGATGTAATTTCTGACAGAAATCCAAAAAAAAACGGTTTTTATACTCCTAATTTTAAAATAAAAATTGTGACTGAAGAATATTCCAGAAATCTAAAACCCGATTATTATTTAGTTTTACCATGGCACTTTAAAAAAGAGATATTAATAAGAGAAAAGCGAATAAGAAGACATGGTACTAAGTTTATATTCCCTTTACCCAAAGTAACTGTAAATTAAAAAATTTTGCTTTTTACTATTTATTAAAATATAAATAATTAATCCAATACACTAAACTAATTATTTATGAAAATTGCCGTATTTGTCGATATTTCAGGAGGATCCGGAGGAGGTCTACAACAAACATTAGGAATAATTAATGTTTTAGAAAAAATTAAATCTGATAAATATGAAATAAAATTTTCCAGCTCATCCAAATTTGCATTAAATTACTTTAAATCTAGAGGTATAGAAAGCCTATTTTTTAACAAAAGTTCTTTTTTAAATAAACTTAATCTTAAGCTTTTTAAATTTGATTTTATAAAAAAAATATTAAAATTTTTTAGTATTAGCAATAGTTTTGAAAAATTTTTAAATGAAAATAATATTGATCTTGTTTTTTTTGCGGATCAATCACATCTATCTATTTTTTGCGAAAATAAAAATTTTATTTTCAACGTTTGGAACCTAGATCATAAAAAACATAGTTTTTTCCCTGAATATACTTTTGAAAAATTTATAAGTTCAGAAAAAATATATAAACATGCATCAAAAAGAGCTTTCAAGATAATTACAGATTGTAAAAAGACAAAACTTGAATTTTCTGAATTTTATAATTGTCCAAAAAATAAAATTTCTATATTACCATTAATTCCAAATTTAATTTTTAATCAAAATAATAGAAGCCAGGATAATAAAAATGAAAAATTGAAAAATATTGATTTAAAAAAAACTTTGTTTTTTCCTGCTCAATTTTGGGCACATAAAAATCATAGATACATTGTAGATGCCTTCAAAGAATTAAATTTAAAAGGTAAAACTGAATTTAATTGTATTTTTACAGGGAGAGATAGAGGAAATTTGAAATTTATTAAAAATAAAATTAGAGAATATGGACTAGAGGAAAAATTTTATATCTTTGAATATCTTGAAAATGAGGAAATCATTAATATTTATAAAAACTGTTATTTAACAATTCTACCTACTTACGTCGGGAACACTAGCTTGCCCTTATTTGAAGCATTTTATTTCAAAAGCAAGATTGCCTACAATGCGGAAATTTTAGAAGATGAGTATAAAGACAAGGTTATAAATCTTAAATTAAATGATCCAAAAAATTTATATGAGATTATAAAAGAAATAAGTGAAAAAACTGAAAAATATGAACTAATGACTAAAAATTCAAAAATTTTTATAGACGATTTATTAGATAAAAGCAAAATTACAAATCAAATTAAAATTATTTTTGATCAATATTATGGTTATCACTCAAGATATAAATAAAACTTTATAATAATTATATTAATTATTTTATTATAAAATAAACATATGATTTAATTATTTTTTATATATAAAACTTTTTATAATGAAAACTTCATTAGTTATCACAACAATAAATAGACTTAATAAAAATTTAAAATTATTTTCAACAAAGTGTAGAGATAAAAACTGGGATTTTTACCTGATAGGAGATAAAAAAACTAAAATTACAACAAGTAAAAAAAATCACTTTTATTTTGATATTCCTAGACAGAAAAAAACGTCATTAAGTTTTGCAAAAATTTGTCCTGAAAATTCCTATTCAAGAAAGAATATAGGATATTTGTTATCTTATTTAAATGGGAACGAAATTATCGTTGAAACTGATGATGATAATTTACCAAAAAGAAATTTTTTTAATAAAATAAAAATAAATCAAAAGGTAGAAAGAATTAGAAATAGTGGTTGGATAAATATTTATGATTTATTTACTAGTAAAAAAAAACATAATGTTTGGCCAAGAGGTTTGCCATTAGATGAACTTTTAAATAAAAAAATTTTTTTAAAAAAAAGAAAAAATTATAAAAAATATTTAATTCAACAAGGAGTTTCTGAGATCAATCCCGACGTAGATGCCATATATAGATTTACTCAAAAAAAAATAAATATTAAATTTAAAAATTACAAAGTATCACTTGGAGATTCTCTTTCTCCATTTAATAGTCAAAATACAATTTGGCATACATCTTTACTACCTTTAATGTATTTACCAGTAACATGTACAATGAGGTGTACTGATATTTGGAGATCATTAATTACACTTCAAATAATGAGAGCTAATAAATTGGAAATATTATTTTTTGGAACAAGTATGTATCAAATTAGAAATAAACACGATCTATATCAAGATTTTAAGGACGAAGTGCCAGCATATTTACACAATAAGAAAATAATTAATATTTTAGAGAATATTAAATTTGAAAAAGGGAAAAAAAATTTTTTATTAAATCTTAAAAAATCATACGATGAGTTAATAAAATATAAAATTTTTGATCCAAAGGAAAAAAAATTTTTAAATGCTTGGATAAATGATTGTAAAAAATTAATGAATTATAAGTAAGATTATTATGTTATGGAAAATTATTTTAAAAAATTAATTAAATATTTTTTTTCTAAAACATCATGGAGATTAAAAAAAATACATACAAAGAGAAATTACGTTAATCAAAAACCTAATTTGAGTGTAATTAAAGCCTTGTATAATTCTAATGGAGTGATCCACATGGGTGCACATAGA
>MDTA01116166.1_pt1 | contig 23962 bp, 21 predicted proteins | sample 811151 | NCBI WGS metagenome assembly MDTA01 (sample SAMN05326648, study PRJNA326480) | marine metagenome | isolation source: seawater | place: Indian Ocean: South | collected 2010
ACCAACTTCATATAAAGTTGCAGCAGAAGAATAGGTCGAAATATGTCCTCCAAGATCTTTTTCTTTATTGGCCTTAAGGACCATAATGATGGCATTCCACCTTATAAAATGCCTTATTTTTTCTTCGATCTCCCAATCACCAGGATAATCTTCCTCCTCATCTGCAGATATGGTATTTTCAAAAGGTATTTGCTTAAAAAAATCATCTATAAAGCCCTTGTTTTCTGCATACTTGAAGAATTCATTAACAATTTTTTTGGTATGTTCAGTTCCGTCAAATAGGCTCAGATTCTCAAGAGCTTCTATCCAATCTTGTAAATCTTGGTTTGTAGTTAATTCTTTAGGATTTGGGCTAGACATTTTTAAACTTAATATTACATTATGAAAGCCAAATTACGGAAAATTTTGCTTTAAATCACTAAATTTATATAGTTCATTCTAAACAATCAACAGTTTTAGTGTTTTTTTTAAACGCAATTAAGAAAAAAGCTTCCTAATTAGCAATTTTGCTATTAAAATCAAAACTTAACAAAACTCATATGAAAAATTTAATAAGAATACTTTTAGCCACCATTATCATGCCAGCTTATCTCATAGCTGATGAGGCCGATGAACCTGCATCTGCACCAAAAGCTGACGAAGTTGAAGTCAAGGAAAATGAAGAAAATGATGAAGAAGTAATCGAAAATGATTCTGAAGACAATGAAGGTTTTACCCTTCCAGGCTTAAGCGCTGAAGATCTGGCTAATACACTAGCTTGGGTGCTAGGGTATGGTGTTCTATCAGAAGCCACTGGAAGCGATACTGAGCCTGAGCCAGTGCCAACACCTGCTCCAACTCCAGCACCAACACCAGAGCCGACTCCAGAACCAACACCAGAGCCGACTCCAGAACCAACTCCAGAACCAACACCAGAACCAACACCAGAGCCGACTCCAGAACCAACGCCAGAGCCAACACCGGAACCAACGCCTGATCCAGGAACAGGAACAGGTACAGGTACAGGGACTGGGACAGGGACTGGGACAGGAACTGGAACTGGTACAGGAACTTTCTAGTAAGTTAATTCTGGAAAAAAATTATTCAATTTAGTTAACACTACTGAATTTATTCACAAGACTATATATATCATTTTTCCTGATTAATTTTGATGCAGGGTCCTTTGTTAAAGGCCTCCATTCAAAGTTTACAAGCTCATTTTTTTTACCTAAAGGTATTTTAAAGTAAATCCCCTTATCAAATGATCCTTCTCCAAATTGATCAAAACTTACATCTGTGAATGACGCAAAAATACCCATAGAAACCCCACCTTTAAATGTCCTTGAAAAATCTAAAGTTGTACCAGTATCACCTGCCAAATATTCCCCAAAAGATATCTTAAAATCAAAAGGCACTAGATATGAATTTTTATAATAAAAATTTAAATGGTGAGTAATATTCTCGTATCCAAGGAGGCCAAATCCGAATTTATAATCTCTTTTATGAACCTTATGTGCTTCATATCCCCAATTAAATTTTCTATTATGTCTAAAGTTTAAATACTCAAAACCATATCCTGAAAACATATCTTCATATATCCCTAGTGAAAATAAAAAATGATTATTGCTAGAAACTGTTTTAAAGTATTCTAGTTGAGCCCTTCCAACAGATACACCATCTCCTATATTATTTAAATATTTCTTTATATCTGATCTAACTTGTGCTGGATAAGTATCAACTGGTGGCAGTACAAGATCATCAAAATTATCAATTAGAGATAATTTTAAATTTGTTGAAAAAAATAGATTTTCAGAAATAATAAATTCTGCATCATGCTCAAGCAGTAATGCTGCTTTAACAAAATCTTCTCTACCTGCAATAAAAGGTCTTATTTTTAAAGAGAATGCTTGGTTTATTCCTTTATAGTCATTTTTAAAAACTTCCTTTAGATCTTGATCATTGCTTGTATTTTTAATGACATCCAACCCTGCAATTTTGTAGTTTTTAACTACAACCTCTTTGAATCCAGCGTCAACAATTGACTTATTTGTAACATTATCTAGATACTTGAAGTCATGTGAAAATTGCGTAAAGTCAACATGAACTTCATTATTTTTTTTCTGTATTCTTGAAATTCCAATATTATTTAGTCTATTAATTTTTATTAGATTCTGATATCTATCTTTAGATAAATTTTTATGTACTTTATATTTCTTATCAGGTTGAATAAATTTTTCTCTATACGAAATGTTGAATGAAACATTAGTATCTCTTTCATAATTTAAGCCAAATATATACTTATCTCTTAAAAAATTAATACCCACATTAAAATCTGACTTTCTTTTTTCATAGCCAACCCTTCCAGGTGTTTTCGTGGGATCATATTCAAATTTAAGAATAGTATTTTCATTTATAAGATAATTTAAACCAGCGAAAACTGAGATACTTTCGCCTGAAAAAAAATCTTTTAAATTTAAAGTGCCGCCCTTTCCTATCTCTGAATCTCTAGAACTAAATTTATCATTTAAATATATAAATGGGTTTTTAAAATGCTCATGATGATTTAATGACCCCCAAGCAATGCCAAAATGATAATCAAAATTTCCCCTGCTCAATGATGAAACAATATATTCTCCAGAATATAAACCAGTTCCTCCTATATCATTTAATCCTAAAGCTATTGCCGGAAATCTACCTTGCTCTTTTAGTCTAAGTTTTAAATTAAATCCTTTATCTTTGTAATCTTGTGAAGTAAACGATCCATAGTATCTATCTTTAATACTAGAATAGTAAATAGTCCCTTCAAGCCAATCATAAGGATACAAAGTTAATGCAACTTTACGATCAGGAAAGCCGCGGTAAAACGATAGAGATGCTGAGGGTGCACTATAGAATCTTGCTGAAGGGATATTGATTACCCCTAGCGCACCGTGATTATTTATTGGGTTGTAATAAAAACTATCGCTATATGCATTCAAGCATAAAACAAAGAGAATTATGAATCTCATCTATTAAGATTTTCTAAAGCTGCTGCTGCAAATGCAAGATTACTTAAAACAGATGTTACAGGTGCTATTATTGATAAAATATCTGTATTCGCATTAATATTTAATGGAACAACAACAGTATCACCTGGTTCAATTCTAATATTCTCACTAAAAATTCCTGAGGACTTAACAACATACCCATTTGATCTTATAACATAAACAGATCTTTTGCGTGCTAACTGTGTATAACCACCCGACAGTTCTACTAAATCACTTACTGAAAGACCTTCAGTAAAAATAAATGATGAGGGGTTTAACACTTCACCAAAAACAGAAACTGTCATTTGTCTTTTGGGAATGAAAATACTATCTCCATCTTCAAGGAGAAAATTATCAATATTCTCTGAATCAATGGAAAGATCTCCTGACAACCTAGCAAAGATGTCATCATCTATCTCCTGATCTACTAATTCTAGAATTCTTGGATCTATCTGTCCCTCTATGGCAGGATTTACTGCAAAAAAATTTGTAATCTGGTCTTTTGCTTTTTCATAAGATTTAATATTACTCTCTTTTATAGACTCTCTTAAAAATATCACAGCATTTCTATCAGCAGAATCTGTATAACCGTTTGCTATCCTATAAAGCTCACTTAAAGAAGTATTAGGTTTTAAAACATAATTTCCTGGAAATTTAACCTCGCCCGTTAGTGAAACAGATATTGTTTTATCAATCAAATCTCTAAAAGTAAGCGAATTATATCTTTCAGCTTTAAAAGAGATTTCATTAAAATTACCAATTATGATTTTATTAGCTAACGGTGATAAATATATTGTTTTTTCATTAGAGAAGCTATCAATATCGAAGCCAAGGTAGTCCGAAACTTCTTTTGCAGTTGTTTTGCCAAACAATGGAAAATCAATATTTTCACCTAGAATCGATACACTTAACATGTAATCACTTATTAATTTTTTTGTGTTTTCAGAGAGCTTATTGTTCTGAAGAATGTTTTCATACTTTGAAAAGAAGATAATCTCAAAATTATCTTCTAATTCTATGTTTTGTGTTTCTTTATCAGAAACTGAAAATAACTTTGTGAAATTATCTTTTTGCACTACTGCAAGATATGGGTATATGCTGTCAGAGATTTTTACTTTTTCCATTAAGTCTGACAGATATTTATTATCGATATTAAAATAGCCCTGATTCTCTATGGGGCCTGTTACTCTAATATTCAGCGATGAGCTTGGAACTATTTTAAAGATTTCTAATTGGAAAGGAGAATTAAAATCGCTTATTTTTGTTTCATCTGAAGACTTTAACTCATTTATTTGTGTGCCAGTAAAATTAGCCACATAATCTATTAATGAAATATTGTTTGGGTTTGCTCCTGGTTTCAAACCCATAGAATATTGAATAAGGTCTGATATGCTATCACTTTGAACATATTCGTAGATTAAAGGTCTATTAACCTCCCCGGAAATATTTATAAAGTTACTGGTTGATTTTACAAGTATTGTATCTCCTTGTTGTACATTAATGTCCCCAGCTCTATTTCCATTGATTAACAAATCATAAAGATCATACTGAGTTTCCTCTCCATTTCTTATTAAAGTGATTGTTCTTAATGATGCATATTCCTCAAATCCCCCTGAGTAAGCTAAAGCTGAGGAGATCGTTGAAAATGGATTTACAATATAAGTTCCAGGACTTTTTACAGCACCTAATACATTAATTTTTCTAGCTGAAAGAGATACTAAGCTTACAAAAGACTTAGTACCCACAAATGAAAGCTGAACAACTTTATCTATACTTTTCTGTACCTCACTTATGGATTTTCCATAGACATTTAGTTGGCCAATCTCAGGAAATAAGATAGCACCATCCATCCCAACTTCTAGCTCAAAATCTGTATTTTTTCCTCCTGTAAGGATAATTTTAATTTTATCGCCAATTGAGATTAAATAATCATTTGGAACAGGAAGATCAGAAGTTGAACTAATTGAAGTTGGAATTGAACTAATGAAATCAAAACCAAATTTTTTCTGTTCAGCATCTTCTGAAACTTCTTCTGTTATCTTGATATCTAAAGTATCTATTGATTTATCTTCACCTTTAATTTCAGCCTCTATCTCATTGGCTAAATCATTTTGAAGTGATTCAATAAGATTCGGATTTTTTAATGCAATTTCAGTTAAATCATCGATATTTTCTTGTGCAAACATCTCTGCAGATAAAATTAAAAGTAAAGTAGAAAAAAAACGCTTCATAGTAATCGCAATAACCATGGAATTATAACCCCTACACCCGAAATTTAATAGATTACAAGTTTTTATGCGTATTTTTTTTACACTTTTTTAAATCTTTAAGCATTTGACTTAGATTCTCTTTCCAATGATGTCTGTCTTCCTCATCAGAATGCAAAACACTATAAGCTGGTCTTTTTGCTTTGGTTTTAAAACTGCTGGAATTTATAGGTATTATTTTTGTAGCATTTGTAATTAAGCCTATATCTATGCTTTTTGCATATATCTCAGTTGCGAAATCGAACCATGAAACTTCTCCTACATCAGACCAGTGATATATAGGCTTAATTTTTTCACTATTTGAAACTTTAATTATAAATTTTGCTAAGTCTTTTGCATAAGTTGGGCTGCCAAATTGATTGGAGATTACTCTTATTTCTGACCTCTTTTCCATCAATTCAATAATTTTTTTTACAAAATTTTCCCCAAATTTAGAATATACCCACGATGTTCTTACAATTGAATAATTGCATGGCATAGCATGTTTAATTTCTAATTCGCCCTTAAGCTTTGATGCCCCGTATATATTGATTGGGTCAGGTTTGTCAAAAACTTTATATGGTGAACCTTTTTTACCATTAAAAACGAAATCAGTTGATATGTGAACTAGTCTTATTCCTTTGTTAAAACAGTATTTTGCTATGTTGCTCACAGCTTTACTATTTATATTAAAAGCATTTTCCTTTTCTTCTTCAGCTTTTTCTACATTAGTATATGCAGAGGCATTAATCACAACATTTGGTTCGTAATTATCTAAACATTTTGACAGAGATTTAAACGATGTTATGTCTATTTCGTTTCGACCTAAAAAGATTCCATTTTTATTTTCTGCATGTAATTCTCTTGCTAGTTGTCCAGATTTTCCTATCACAACAAACATAAAAATTTTATATTTTTCCTAGTCTTTTTCTTGCATGTTTGCCTTTCTGGATATCAACACACCATTCAACATTATCTAGATACCATTGAACTGTCTTTCGAATACCAGTTTCAAATGTCTCTTTTGGGTACCATGCCAATTCTTTATTGATTTTTGTTGCATCTATTGCATATCTTGTATCGTGCCCGGGACGATCTTTTACATACTTAATTAGACTTTTAAATCCGTCTCCATTTGAAGCAAGAGCTAACTTATTTTTTGGAGCGAGCTCTTCTAGAACTGCACAGATCTCACATACAACCTCTAGATTTGTTTTCTCGTTAAATCCTCCAATATTATATGTTTCGCCAATTGTGCCTTTCTCAATTACTTCATATAATGCTCTTGCATGATCCTCAACAAAAAGCCAATCTCTCACTTGTGAACCATCTCCATATATTGGCAACTTTTCCCCCTCTAAAGCATTTAAAATAATTAATGGGATTAGTTTTTCAGGAAAGTGATAGGGTCCATAATTATTTGAGCAATTTGTGATAATTGTAGGCAGTGAAAATGTTCTATTCCAAGCCCTTACAATATGATCACTAGCTGCTTTAGACGCTGAATATGGAGAGCTTGGATTATAAGGGGTTTCTTCAGTAAATAGATCATTTTCCCCTAGATCACCATACACCTCATCAGTAGATATATGATGAAACCTAAATGAATTCTTTTTTCTCGGTCCTAAATTAAGGTAATAGGAAAGTGATGATTCAATCATTGAAAATGTACCTACGATATTTGTTTGAATGAAGTCAATTGGGCTATCAATAGAACGATCTACATGACTTTCTGCTGCAAGGTGCATAACATAATCTGGTTCATATTTATTAAATAAAGAGTCAATTTTGTTTTTTTCATTTATATCAAAATGCTCAAAATGATATCTAGGATTATTCTCAATTAATTTTAAAGACTCTAGGTTTCCAGCATATGTTAACTTATCAATATTAATTACTTCATGGTCAGTTTCTTTTATTAAAAATCTAATTAGTGCTGAGCCTATGAATCCAGCACCTCCCGTGACAAAAATTACTTTTTTCATATTTCAACTATTCAAAGAATTCTGCTTCCTTAAACAATACACCCATTAAATCCTTATTAGAAAGCTTGGGAGATTCTTTATTATCCAGCGGCCATTCTATATTAATATCGGGATCATTCCATTTTATGCATCTCTCATGTTTTGGCGAATAATAATTTGTACACTTGTATACAAATTCAGCAGTATCACTCAAAACATAAAAACCATGTGCAAAACCTTCTGGCACCCATAATTGTTTTTTATTTTCTTCTGATAGTATTGTGCCAAACCACTTACCAAAACTAGAGCTTGTTCTTCGTAAATCAACTGCCACGTCGTATACTGTACCTGAAATTACTCTTACAAGTTTACCTTGTGGCTGATTAACCTGATAATGAAGACCCCTTAGAATACCTTTGTATGAGCAGCTATGGTTGGTTTGTACAAATTCTGCTTCTTGTACATTCTTTGAAAACCAGTCCTTTCTAAATGTTTCCATAAAGAAACCACGAGGATCTGAAAAAACCTTTGGTGTTATAATTTTTACATCAGCAAGTGAAGTATCCTCTACTTTCATTTCTCTTTTGCAATCTTTTTAAGATATTTGCCATATTGATTATTTTTATATGTTTGTGCCATTTTTAAAAGATTTCTTTTTGAAATCCAACCATTTGTATAGGCTATCTCTTCGATACAACCTATTTTTATTCCTTGTCTTTTCTCAATAGTATTTACAAAATGTCCTGCCTCCAATAAAGATGAATGAGTTCCTGTATCAAGCCATGCGAACCCTCCTCTTAGTTTTACCACATTTAATTTTTTGTTTTTCAAGTAAACTTTATTTAAATCAGTAATTTCAAGCTCACCTCTTAAGGATGGTTTTAATTTTTTTGTTAATTCTACTACTCTATTGTCATAAATATATAAACCCACTACAGCTAAGTTTGATTTAGGTTTGCTGGGTTTTTCTTCGAGGCTTAGTGCTTTTCCTTTTTCATCAACTTCCACTATTCCAAAGCGGTCCGGATCAGAAACTTCGTAACCAAAAATAGTAGCGCCTGATTTAAGTGATTTTGTTTGTCTCTTGAAAAAATCTCTTAAATCATACCCATAAAATATATTGTCACCCAATATCAAAACAACCTGGTCGTTGCCTATAAAAGACTCACCAATTAAAAATGCTTCAGCTATCCCTTTGGGTTTTTCTTGTATTTCGTAAGTTATATTTAAGCCTAAATGTGAGCCATCATTGAACAGCTTTTTAAATAATGGCAAATCATTTGGCGTTGAGATTATCAAAATATCTTTTATACGAGCCATCATTAAAACTGATAATGGATAGTAAATCATTGGCTTATCACTTATTGGTAAAAGCTGTTTAGAAATAACATTTGTCAGTGGATGGAGCCTTGTTCCGGCACCACCAGCCAGGATTATTCCTTTACGTTTTTTCAAAATAAGCCCTCATATTCTTTGCGAACAATATCCCATGTATATTTTTGACTAGCAATCTCTTTCATATCGTTACCATTACTTTCAGCATTTAAGTTCAAGCTTTCTATTAGCTCAGTTACACAGTTAAAATAGTATGCCTTATTATTAGTAGTATATCTGTTATAAATACAATCAAAACAAAAAATATTAATTCCAAAATGCATAATTTCAACAAGAGATGGATTTGTGCCACCTGCAGAATGACCATGAATATAACCCATGCATAATGATCTTAAATTAAATAATTTTTTGCTGTCATACACAGGATCTAAAAGTTCAATATTAGAGTAATTTTCATAATCTTTTCTTAATTTAGCTCCATAGGTACTATTGTGCCAATTCCCAACAAATTTCAATTTTTTTTCTGTCTTGCTAAAAGCTTCTAAAATTAGATGTACATTGTTTTCAGGCTCAACCCTACATATAGATAAAAAATAATCTTTTGGAGAATTTTGAATATTGCTTGTAAGTGCATGTTCGCCGCCATAAGCTATAGTAACTGCTTTCTTGTTATAAAATTCTTTAACATATTCAGTTATTGCATAGTTATCTGAAATGATTTGATCAGAGAATCTTACAGCAATTGCTTCACTGAACTTCAGAAATTTTTTAGCAAAAGGTCCCCATTTTTCCCTTTTCCATTCGAGGCCATCAATATTTGTTACAACTTTTCTTTTACTAAGTGCTTTAATGACCGGAATAAATATTGCACCAGATACACCAAGAAGCAATAAATCGTTTTTTCGGAAGACTAAGCTATGCAGAATAGATACTAAATCATACAAAATACTTTGAACGCCATTTGCTTTCAAAGGCAAATATATTAATTTTGCATTTTTAAAATTTGAAATTTTATTTTCATACGCACTTTCTTGACAATAAACCAGGAATTTTATTTTTTTTGATGAAGCAAGATTTTCTGCTAGAGACTCAAACCCACCATATCTTGAAGGTATTCCAACTACACCTATAATCGAAACTTCTTTCATTATGTGCTACTAGTATTCATATCTTTTAATTGCACCTCTATGGTTTTCATGAAAAATAAAAGAGGAAGCAAAGCAATTGGATGGTTTGCCATACTTGTTAATGCTTGTAGAGCCAGAAGAAAAATAAATATGAATCTTCCTTCATTCTTTAGCTGAAAAATCATTAATACTAGTAAAAATATTATTGGTATGCTTAATAGATTGAAATCAAGAAAACGTGAAAAAAGAAGCGATTCAGGAGCTGCACTGCTATCAAGTCCTTGAATAACTTGAGCATAAATACTGGATGAACCTATCTTATCTGGCAAAAATGTAAAATCTGAATTAGTGGCATAACTTAATGGGGAGATATGTTCAATTATGCTGTTACTATGCATACTTATAAGTGTATTGGGGTAACTTTCAATTAAGCCTTCTAGAAAAAAAACTAGCATTGGTAGTGAGATAATACCTGCTAAAATTGCTGTTTTATAAAAAGGTCTTACAAGCCGCACTGCTAAAAAGAATAGGACGGATTTCGAAAGTGTAAACATGCTCATTAGAAACAGAAACCATTTTCCATTAAAATTTTTTCTTAAAATAATAAATCCTGAAAAAAGTACAGCTATCAGCCCAGGAGAATATAAAGGAAGACTAGGTCTTGTTCCAAAAAAACCACCTCCTAAATTTACTGAGACTCCCTTTGCCTCATAGTAATTTTCTAAATTGAAAAGGGAAGAAAATTGAGTATGGAATCCTAAAATCTGTGAAATAACTTCTAAAAAATATATCGAAAAAACAAAATAAACAAAAAAGTAAATTGTACTATCACTTACTGAATTTTGAGGTCTCTTTAGGTAATAAAATATTACAGCAATCAAGCATAAATCTCTAAGTCCATAAAAAAATATGAAAGGGTCAGAGTTACTTAAACCATACTCTGATACTGGGGCCAAACCAATCAGCATTAATGAACAAATGCATGCCAAAATTATGAACTCTAATCTTCTTTTGCTAATTAAAAGATAAAAGAGAAAGATGAATACCCATAAATCTCTTAATAAAATAAAAATAATAGAAAAATTGGGCAATATGCCTGACAGAAGATTAAATAAAAACCAACCAAATGTGGCGTATATAAAAAAAAAGCTATGGAAATTAAATTTAATTTTCTTCCTCCGTCAATTTACACTCTATTTATTTGATTCTTTCCAATTACATTCCAATTGACTGTCAATATCAACCTTGCTAATGCATTAAAGAGAGCAAATATAATTATAAAACAAATGAGATTTTCAGGAGAAATAATGAAAAAACTTACGATCATTAACATCACTACTAAAAGAGAAATTAAACTGGAGAATTTAGCTTTGTTCATCATTATATAAAGGTATCCAATAGTTCCAAAAGCAAGATTTATGGCAAATGATGACCAAAGAACCCAAAATTCTTTTTTAGGCACAGAAATATTTGTAAGAATTACATCATCTATGAAATCTAAAAAGAAAAAGAAGAAAACAGATATTAAAGCTGACAAAGTAATCCCAAAAATTACATTTTTTCTATATAAATTATTTATACCTGTAATATTTTTTTGTAAGAATAATTTTCTAACTTTTGGGGCAAAGGTAAAGTTCATAACCAAAATAAATACCGTAGAAGCTTGGCACAATCTCAACATAATATTTAATTGAACAATTTCAGAATTATTTAAATATTCATTTGCTAAAACAATAATTCCATGGATGCTGAAAACTGCTATAAGTGAGTTGAGATATAAGAAAAATTGCTGGTTCCAATCTATTTGATTTAATAAATAAATATGAAAACCTTTCATTAAGTTTTTTGATTCTATAGGCTCCAACCAAAAAATTAGAACGCAGCTTATAAAACAATTCACAAAACAGGAAATTAATAAAATACCTAAAGGGGGTAGAATTTTTAAATTACTTACATCTATAAGGCTTACTAGTATAAACGTAGCTGGCATTAGTATGCTGCTTACAAATGTAGCTGCAATGAAGTGCTGCCTTCCTTGAAAGTAGAAACCTACAAGAGAATAAAAAATAGTTAGTGGAATTGATAAAGGAACGAAAAGATAATCCAAATTATTAGGCTCAATAAACATAAAAAAAACAATACATATAAAGATCAATATTATTGAAAATAGAAGAATTGCTTTTATCCATGAAAAAATTGTTTTTGAATCAACTGTTCCAGATGATGATTGCAAAACTAAATCATCTAATCCAAATTTCAACAAAGTAGCAAAAAGAAAAATAAGGCTAAAAGAAATAAAAAAGGGGGCTGAAATGTCAGTTTCATAAATTGCAGCAACAAAAATTGTAAGTGAAAGGGATACGAAAGCTCCAAAAAGTCTAAATAGGTTATAAATCATTTATTTTTTTTGTTATTTTTTCGAAACAAATTTTGGAGAAATCACCTATTTGGTAGTCAATACTATAGAAGTTTGATTTATGAACCAAATTTTTTTCAGCTTTAATTTTATGTAAAGATTTTTTTAAGCTGGCTTTGTCTTCGCATACATAGTCATAGACTGTATTTAAATCAAAATAAAGATCTCTGCTATTTTTTTTGTATTCCATATAATCAGGTACATATCCAAGAGAGCGCTTATCTAAGTATAGATAATCAAAAATAACGCCAGAATAATCTCCAATCATTAAATCAGATAGCACCATATATTGAGCCATATCTGTATCCTTTTTTATAATTTTAACCTTCTCATGTTCTTTAAGTTGGTCAGCATTATGACGATCATAAAAATGTAAATTAACAATTAACTTTACATTTTTTAACCCTTCAATAGCATCTAATAAATCTTCATAGTTTCTGATAATAGCTTTAATATCTTCACCTTCATTCCTATGTGTAGGCATGTATAAGATTACTAGAGTATCTTTTGAAATTTCCAATTTACTTCTTAGAGCATTCAATTCTTGGGTTTTAACACTAAAACCATCGCAACGCGCTTCAGGCATTACTATGATTTCATCATGATTTCTTGCGTACTGTTTCTTTATTGGTTCAAGAAAGAATTCTGAACTAATTGCATAAAATTTATATTTATCAATTGTAATATCTCTTAAAAACTTAATAAATTTTTGAATGATATTATGTCTATCAGAAAAACTAGATTTTAAAGCTTGTCCATGACCAATATTTATTAAAATACTATTGAAGCCCATGCAAAATGGCGAAAAATCTCTTGAATTTACATTGCATATAAATGTAAAGGATGTAAGTTGATGAAAAATTCCTCTTAAGCTATAAGCGTGATAGGCATTAAGCCCTTTTTTTGATATCTCTTCAATTGCTTGTCTAGATTTTGATATCCAAATTATTTTGTAGTTTTGATTCTTTGAAGCTTCTTCAAATATGTACTTTGGGCTATCAGAATATTTTTGTCCAAACCAAGCTCCAAAGCATATTTTTTTTCTATCTTTTTTTATGAAGAGTGTAATAAGAAAAAATATTGGAGAGATAAGTTTAATTAATAGGAAATCTCTTTCTAAGAATAAATTTTTAATCGATTCACCATAGTTTATTTTCATTGTATTGATAAAGATTATCATTCATGGTGACGAAAATATGTAAAAGATTGATAATGTTCAAGAATTTTTAGCTACAAAATCACTCACTGTTTCTTGAAACCTTTCAAACATCTCATCTGTTAGACCATGATGCACAGGAAGTAAAACACCTCGTTCCATTACCCTATCAGAGTTTGGGTATCCATTTTCATCAACGATTTTGTTGATATTTATAAACCCAGGTTGTCTATTAATATTTCCTGTAAAAACTACTCTTGTTTGAATATCTCTTTCCTCAAGATATATTTGAAAATCTCTTCTTGAAAAAGAAGCTTTCTCGTTAATGATGACCGGAAACGCTAACCATGCTGTATTTGCATTTTCAAGCTCTTTTGGCACATCAAAAAGCCCATTAAAGGAGTTAAAAAAATCTGATTGTTTTTGAAAATTTAATTGTCTAGTTTTGATGTTATTGCCAAGATTCTTTAATTGTTCTAGCCCAAATGCTGCACCTATTTCACTACCCTCAACGTTATACCCTATTCTTTCAAATACAAATTTAGCATCATATTCTATTCCGTCTAGATTCACATTAAATCTATTCTCGATTGATTCACTGTTTTCATCAAACAAACTTGAGCTTCTTCCCCAAGATCTTAAAAGTTTAGCTTGCTCTATAACTTCCTGGTTATTTAACGCAACAGCACCTCCATTTCCTGCGCAGTTAATTATGTGAGATCCATAAAAACTCGTAATGGACATATCAGTGAATTTTCCAGAACTTTCACCGTTTATTGTTGCACCTAGAGTGTCTGCAGAATCTTCTATCAAAATTAAATTATGCTTTTCAGCTATTTGTTTAATTGCTTGCCAATCACATAGATTTCCCATCAAATTTGGAGCTAAGATTGCTACAGTTTTTTCAGTAATCATTTTCTCAATTTGATTATGGTCGATACAATAAGTCAGAGGTTCAACATCAACAAAAACGGGAACAAGATCATTTTTTACTAAACACCCAACTGATGTTGAAAAAGTTAAGGCTGGAGTTATTACTTCAGACCCCTTTTTAAAACCAAATGCTTCAACACCTATATATAAAGCTGAGGATCCTGAATTTACGTACAAACACTCATTTTTGTCGAAAAGCTTTGCAATCTTCGATTCAAAAATTCTGGCATAATGACCCATTTGAGTAGATTTATTTAAGCATTCAACTACTGCGTTAATTTCATTTTGTCCATATACTGTTTTTGCATACGATATCTTCATGGTACCTTCCTTGATAAATAGTTGTGTATTTGTGATTTTGAAAAATTATACATATTTTCTTTGGAGTTCCAAGCTTTATTCCAACTGATAATTAAATCCAAACTATTTTGTAAGGTAAGAGCTGGCTTCCACCCTAATTTTGTTACAGCTTTCTTAATGCTGAGTTTTAGAATTTGAGACTCAGGCATATCTTCGTCATTTTCAATTTCGATTTTGCTGTAATCTTCGTCAAGTCTCTTAAATAATTCTTTTGTTATCCATTCCACAGACTGAAAGCTCTCTTTAGTTGGTCCAAAATTCCAACCTCCGCTATAATTACCATTTGTAGATGCTTTCTCGGCAAGAATTATATAACCATTAAGTGGTTCAATAACATGTTGCCATGGTCTTATTGCGTAAGGGTTCCTCAGTTTGATATTTATTTTTTCGTTATAAGATTTTAGTATGTCTGGAACTAATCTATCCACAGAATAGTCTCCACCTCCAATAACATTTCCTGCTCTAACTGAACAAAGTGAAATACCTGAATCCTCATAGAATGATTTATAAAATGATGAAGATACGAGTTCTGCACAACCTTTACTGCAGCTGTATGGATCATTGCCTCCCATCGGGTCATCTTCCTGAAATTCTCGACCAGTTTCTAAATTTTGATAACACTTATCAGATGTCACATTAATAACACATTTTAGGCCCGAAATATTCCTGCATATGTTTAGGATATTTGCAGTACCAATTACATTAACTTCAATTGTTTTCAGAGGGTCTTCATAGGAATCCCTAACGAGAGGTTGTGCAGCTAAATGAAAGACTACATCAGGCTTAAATTTAATTATTTCTTCTTCTAAAAATTTATAGTCTCGAATATCTCCAAATGATGATTCAATGCATAAATCTGGTTCAATGGAGTTAAAAAATGAATTATCTTCTTTAGTTTTTGGTAAAGAGAATCCTTTTATAATACAACCGAGCTCTTTCATGATTAAAGTTAGCCAAGTCCCTTTAAATCCAGTATGGCCGGTTATAAAAACTTTTTTATGTCTCCAAAAATCTCTATTCATGCATTACCACATCTTCCATGGAGCATTTTTACTTTTCCATAGTTCTTCGAGTAGCAACTTATCTCGCAAGGTATCCATTGGTTGCCAAAAACCATCATGCATAAATGCTGAAAGCTCACCTTCACTCGCTAATCGTATAAGAGGATCTTGCTCCCATACGGTCTCATCACCATCAATGTAATCAAATATATCTGGTTTAAGAACAAAGAAACCACCATTTATCACGGCACCATCACCTCTTGGTTTTTCTTTAAAGTTTTTTACAAGACCTTCTTCCATATCTATAGATCCAAATCTTCCTGGTGGATTTGTAGCAACAAGCATAGCTTTCTTGTTCTTATCTTTGGCATAATTAATACTTTTGGTTATATCTAAATCGCTCACTCCATCACCATAGGTTAAACAAAAAAAACTATCATCCTTAACATACTCTTTTATTCTTTTAATCCTCCCTCCGGTTAATGATTCTTCGCCAGTATCAACCAGGGTTACATTCCATGGCTCCGCTCTTTCCTTATGTACATTCATCTGATTATTTTTCATATCAAATGTTATGTCAGACATGTGAAGAAAATAATTGTTAAAGTATTCTTTGATAAAATAACCTTTATAGCCGCAACAAATTATAAAATCATTAACACCATGAGCTGAGTACATTTTCATTATGTGCCAGAGAATTGGTTTGCCACCAATTTCTACCATTGGTTTAGGCCTAGTGCTTGTTTCTTCACTCAAACGAGATCCTAAACCTCCTGCTAAAATTACAGCTTTCATATTTATACTTTTTTCCTAAAATATCTAATCAAAATATAGAGACATGCTGATATAAAACCAATTAAGACTGCAAATACTACAATAAGGATTCTTCTGGGTTTGACCTTTTCCTCTTCAACAATTGGTGGATCAATATATTTGAATACATATTCCTCATTAGCTTCTACCAATGTAAGTTGTTGTATCTGATTTTTAATTAACTCTGAAAGTGCTTGCTTTATTTCTGCAAAATTACTTTGTGCCATTTGCAAATTTAAATATTCTATTGCTTTTTCTGCCTCAAGTTTCTTTTGAGCTCGAAGAGATTCATTAATTTTATGAATAATTAGCTCAACCCAATTTTTAGCAACATGTGGAGATTGATGATAAATAGATATCTTTATAAAACCAGTGTCCTTATCCTCTGAAATTTGAAAAATTTCTTGAAATTCTTTAAAACTCTCTTGAGCGCTTGGTTCTGGCAATTTTGGAAGTTTGACTTTCCTTACCCAAGTGCTGGAGTCAAAATTATATTGAGAGGAGTCGTAGCTAATAGTATTAAGGCTTGCATCCCAAGAATCTATAGCCATTAAATCAGGTAAAAAAATGTTCATTAATACTTGATCTTTAAAAAAGCTAAAGGACTGCAACTTCTCAATTGCTTCAGTTGTTTGACTTACGCTTGAGCTCGACGGCAGATTTATGCCTGCAAGTGATGCAAGTCCGCTGTAACTTTGCATCGTCCTATTCAGACTATTTTCTGCTTGGACTGGTGCCAAAAGAGCTTCAGATTTATAAATATTTGGCAACCATAAAGCCAATAGCAATCCAAATAATGTAGTAGCACCCATTACTAGAGAAATTAGAAGTCTACTATTCCAAAGAGTGATTATTATTTCTTTTAAATCTATCTCATCTACTGGGTTTGAGTCTTTTTCAATTTCCATAAAAATATGTGTTTATTATAGCTTTAAAATACTTATGGTGCCCAGGGCCGGACTTGAACCGGCACGAAGTTTCCTTCGAGGGATTTTAAGTCCCTTGTGTCTACCAATTTCACCACCTGGGCGGAGGCATTAAATTTTATCATCGAAAGTAATATTTTGCTTTGTTTCTCTCGAATCTAGTTTTTTATATTTTGATCTAATCTTATTGTTAATCTTTACAGTCGTAATTAATGAGTTCAAATCAACACCTTCATTTTGAGCATACTTAATAAAAGCTAAGCTATCTTTTGGAAAACATGCTCCTCCAAAGCCTTTTCTTCCATCATGGCCAGGCACCTCCATATGGCTTTTACCTATTCTTGTATCACGTGATATTACATTTATCACAGAATCCCAACTATCAGAAACCCCAAGTTTAGAAAAAATATTATTCAGTTCATTAAAAAAGATTACCTTAGATGCCAAAAAAGTATTAATTGAATACTTTATAAATGATGCTGTTTTAAGATCTGTGAAAACATGTTCTTTAGTTTTGCACCTTGAGTGATTAAGATAGGCTTTGGAAACAATTGTGGAGGCATTTCTGTCACCGCCAAATATAATCATCTCAGAATTTACAAAATCAGAATTTGCATGTTTTTCTCTAAGAAATTCAGGGTTATAAATCAATTTTGAATCCATTGATTGCAGCTCATCCAGAATAGAAGGCAAAACTGTACTTTTCACAACTTTTATAGCATTCGGACAATTTATCACTAATTCTTCAACTATACCTTTAATTATTGATGCGTCTTGGCTTCCATCTTCTGCCATGGGTGTTGGGACGCAAATAAAAACAATCGGTGGATCGAATTTCTTTAAATCTAAGACTGTTGTCTTTAAATTAGGATCAACAATGAATTTTTCCACTCTTTTGTTAAATGCCCAGTCAGTAGCTTTACCCACAAACCCATGTCCAACTATTGCTAATTTTAATTCTTTAAATATTTTCATAATCTTTATGCCACTCTAAAAATCTTTCCATTCCTTCTTCAAAATTTACTTTAGGACTATATCCTAGTAAATTTCTTGCTTTTGTTATATCGGCATGAGTTCTGAGTGCTTCATTCTTTGAAACTACATTTATAATTTTTGCCTTAAGTGTTAATTTTTTTTCTATTTTTTTTAAAAGATCTAAAGTTTGTACTGGTTGATCATTACCAAGATTAAAAATCTCATTTTCACTTTTTTTCATAGAATCAAAGATGTAATCTATAGCTCCAATAATTCCATCAATAATATCATCAATGTATGTCATATCTCTGTACATATTTCCGTTATTATTCAATCTAATAGTTTTTTTATTCTTTATTGATTCTGTAAAAGAATAGTAAGCCATATCTGGTCTTCCAAAAGGTCCATAAACAGAAAAGAGCCTAAGCCCTAAAAACGACTTCTGTGCTTTTTTTATCAATGCATGCTTTTCGTTTTCTAGCTTTGATTTACCATATTTTGATTTTGGTTCCAGCTTAGTTTTTGATTCAGAAAACTTTCCACCTTCTTTGTCACAGTAAACTGAACTACTAGATGCATATATAATTCTATTGATATTTGAAAGCTCACAATAATTGCAGAATGATTTAAATCCCTCAATATTCGTATTTTCATATAAATATTGTTTTTCTTTCTTTATTCTTACCCCTGGTTGGGCAGCTAGATTTATTGCTAAATCAAAATTTTGGCAATCAGTTTTTATGTTGTGTAGATTACATTTAGAAAAGCTGAAATAGTTTGAATCAAGCTTTTCAAGTCTTTTGATTTTTAAAGCGGGGCTATAATAATCATTCATATCGTCAATACCAGTAACTTGATGGCCACGATCAATTAGTTTCTTAATTAAATGGTAACCAATGAACCCTGCTGCACCTGTAACAAAAATTTTCATTGTAATATTAGCTGATCACAAAGCTGAATAGATATTATAAGAATCGTAGTTCTTTAGAATATCACTCTACTACTCACTCTCAGATGGTTATTTTAAACTATTTAGTCTAAGAATCACTTTTGATAATGCATCTTTCAAAAAAGTAAATTAATTCTTACTCCTTAAGGGTTATATCTATAATCGAGTATTTAGAACCACAGCTATACTGTGAATATTTACTTTCTTAGTTTGCTTATTGAATGAAAGACAGACATGGGCAAGAAAAAAACCATATAAATGAAAAATTAAGTTTCAATTAAAAACATGCCATACTACCATTAGCGTAAAGAAGTTATTTTTGCTGGCGGTTTAAGGGCCATACCATTAAAAAAACTTATTTTTTAAAAGAAGGGCAAATACACCAAAAAAAGGTATTTTATAAGCTAAAATCAATTAGTATTGCTTCTTAAATCAAAAGAGAATATGACAAATAAAGAATTTGCTATAAAAGTTCGAAAGCTAGTACTTAATATGATTTACAGAGGGAAAAGCTCTCACATAGCATCTGTTTTTTCCATGGTAGAAATATTAACAATTCTTTACAATGAGATTTTAAATGTAGCACCTGACGATCCAAACAATCCTCAACGTGATAGATTCATACTTAGTAAGGGTCATGCAGGTGCGGGAGTATATGCATGCCTAGCTATAAAAAAGTTTTTTCCTGAAAGTATGCTGCTTGATCACTATCAAGATGGGTCACAAATGAGTGGACATGTTTCACATAAAAATATACCAGGTGTAGAGTTTTCAACTGGTTCTTTGGGCCATGGTTTAGGAATAGCGTGTGGAATTTCCATTGCTAACAAATACGATGATAATGCTAATCATAATTATGTGGTCATGAGTGATGGAGAGTTAAATGAAGGCTCCAACTGGGAATCATTTCTCTTTGCAAGCCATCATAATCTAGATAATCTCACTGCGATAATTGATAGAAATGGGTATCAAAGCATTTTAAAAACTGAAGATACATTGGCGCTAGAGCCATTAAAAGAGAAATTTTTAGCATTTAATCTAGATGTGCATGAGATAGATGGACATAATTTTGATGAAATTCTGCTTGCAATTAATTCTGATAGTCGTGGAAGACCAAAAGTAATTATTGCTAATACAGTTAAGGGTAAAGGGGTTAGCTTTATGGAGAATAACATTCAATGGCATTATACCCCACCCACAGAAGAAGAATTTCAAAAAGCACTGTATGAAATAGAAAATGCGTAATCAGATCGTATCAGAAATATTCAAGGAATCTTTAAAAAATAGAGATATTTTTACTTTAACAGGAGATCTTGGTTACGGACTCTTTGAACCTTTTATGGAAAAGCTTCCCAAGCAATTTATTAATGTTGGGGTATCTGAGCAAAATATGATTACAGTAGCAGCTGGACTTGCTAAAGAGGGTAAGAAGGTATTCGTATATTCTATTTCTAATTTTGCTTCTTTAAGATGCGTAGAACAGATTAGAAATGATATTTGTTACCATAACCTCGATGTAAACATTCTCAGCAACGGAGCTGGTTATAGCTATGGTCCTTTGGGTTTTAGCCATCATGGTACAGAGGATATTGCGATAATGAGATCGCTCCCTGGTTTAAATATTCTTTCTCCTGGAACAACAAAAGAAGCGACCCTTTCAGTGAAGCAATGTCTTTCATCTAAGAAACCGCACTATCTAAGGATAGATAAAAGCTTTTATGATCAAGATGAAATCTCTTTTTCAAAATCACAAGGTAAAATCAAAATATTGCTGCTTAGTACTGGATCTATAGGTGAAGAAGCTTATTTAGCTGCTGAAGAAATTTACAAATCTAAAAAAGAAATTGAGATAGAAATTATATCAATTTGGAATTTTAATGACATAAATGTCTCTAATGAGTACATAAAACATAAAGTTCTTGAAGCTGACTATATTGTTACCCTTGAAGAGCATAATATAAGCGGTGGATTTGGCTCATATGTACTTGAAAATTATCATGAAAATCTAGCTAGAAAAAAAATTAAAATACTTGGGATTGAAAATAAACTTGAACAAATAGTTGGCTCACAAAATTATTTAAGAAAGATTAATCATTTAGACAAAAAATCGATAGTTAAAAGCATACTTGACTTTATAAGTGATTGATTTCCTTATAGAAGTTTGAAGTCTTCCTCAAAGCTTCATTTAAACTTATTCTAGGCACGAGATTAAGCTCCCCCATCTTATCGGTATTTGGAAGATATTTATTAATTTTTAGAATTTTTTGCTTTTGGCTTTTGACAATTAATTCAATTTGCTTGTCAGAAACATTTGTAATTTTTTTTGCTAAATCCAATATTGAGATAACCTCATTTGAACCAATATCAAAATCATTAGAATTTTCTAGAAAAAAACTTTTGAGAACAAAACTCGAAAAATCAGAGGTGTAAAGATAGCTTCGTAATGGACTGCCGTCACCATTGATTGAGATATCCTCTCCTTTGAGAGCGTTTGAAAGAAAATTACCAGCTGCAAAATGTGTATTAAGAGGCATTAAAGGACCAATAAAGGTATAGCATCTTAAGTTTTGTGTAGTAAATGAATTTTTTTCTCCAGTTTGTATTATTTTTCTTTCAGCAAGATATTTGCATCTACCATAGTTATTAACTTCAGTTTTTGCATTATCAATTAAGTAATTATTTACTGCTCCTGAACTTATATGAGTGAACGATCTTATTTTCGTTAAATCAATTGAATTCAGCAAATTATCTGTTCCATCAATTATAGTTTTTTCCATTAATTTCTTATTTTTTATAAATTCATCTGTGACGTCGCTAGCTGCATAAAATACAAAATCTGAAGAAAATTTTTCATTCATATTCGTAATATCTGACTCTACTAATTCAATGAAATCATATTTTGAAATTTCAGGATATTTTGCCAAGAGGTTTTTGATGCTTCTGGTGACTACTATTATTTTAATTTTTAAATTGAACTTATTATTGATGAAAATCAGTGCTCCAAAAACCCATTTGCCAAGAAAACCAGTACCTCCAACAAGTAAAAATGTTTTACCTCTAAATTCATCTAAGTGGGTGTGAATTGAATCTGCTATGTCGCATAAATCATCATAAGGAATTCTAAAAATACTGTTTTTCATTTAAAAAATTAATTTAAGCCCATTTAAAAACCGTCATTATTAAATTTATAGATTTAAGTTTTTATGTGCATTCATTTTCTTTAATTGGAGGCTGAGAACGGAATCGAACCGATGTTAACGGAGTTGCAGTCCGCTGCATAACCACTCTGCCACTCAGCCTTAAAATTTAATTTTAAACTAATAGTTGTAAGAATCACCTTTAAATGGTCCGTCTTCATCTACTGAAATATACTCAAGTTGTTGTTTTGTAAGTTTTGTTAGTGTGCCCCCAAAACCTTGAACCATCAAAGAGGCCACTTCTTCATCAAGCTTCTTAGGAAGTACTTTCACATAAAGCTCTTTTTCATCTGGACTTTTTGAAGCATAACCATCCTTGAATAGTGCTATTTGTGCTAAAACTTGATTACAGAATGATCCATCCATGACTCTGCTTGGATGGCCTGTGGCTAAAGCTAAATTAACAAGCCTGCCCTCACCCAATAACAATAAATAATCCTTATTAGATCTTATAACTTTATGAACACCTGGCTTAACTTCAAACCAGTCAAATTTTTTAAGATGATTAATATCTATTTCATTATCAAAATGGCCAATATTGCAAATGACGCAGCCTGACTTTAGGGCATCAAGCATAAATTTATCAAGAACATTTACATTGCCAGTTGTTGTGACAACTAAATCATACCTTTTAAGTAATTCATTGTTAAGATTTGTTCCATCGTTGGTAACTTTACCATCCTCATAAGCTGAAACTACTGAGAAACCATCAAAACATGCTTGCATAGCACATATAGGATCAACTTCTGTAACATCCACGATCATTTTTTGTTGTGAGAGAGATTCTGCAGAGCCTTTACCTACATCTCCGTACCCTATAACAAGTGCTTTTTTACCTGCCAGCAGCATGTCTGTACCTCTTTTTATTGCGTCATCAAGACCATGCCTGCAGCCATACTTATTATCGTTTTTAGATTTAGTCAAAGAATCATTAACATTGATTGCTGGTACTTTAAGCTCGCCAGCTTCAAGCATTTCTTTAAGCCTTTTAACACCAGTGGTAGTTTCTTCAGAAATGCCATGAATATTTTCTAACATTTCTGGATATTCTTTATGTACTTTAATAGTAAGGTCGCCCCCATCATCAAGGATCATGTTTGCATCCCAAGGCTTAGCATCTTTGTTGATAGTTTGATCTAGGCACCATTCATACTCCTCTTCTGTTTCACCTTTCCAAGCAAAAACAGGTATGCCTTTGGCAGCAATAGCTGCAGCAGCATGATCTTGAGTAGAAAAAATATTGCATGATGACCACCTGACTTCTGCACCTAAGTCGATTAGTGTTTCTATAAGAACTGCTGTTTGAATTGTCATATGAATACAACCCATAATCTTCGCACCCTTAAGGGGCTGTTCATCTCGATAATTTTCTCTCAGTTGCATAAGAGCTGGCATTTCATCTTGCGCGAGTAAGATCTCTTGTCTTCCAAATTCTGCTAGTGAAATATCTTTTACTTTGTAATCATTCATCATTATTACCTTTATAAAACTCTAGTCTTTCAATATCATCTTCTGAAGTTTCATCACCATATTGAATCTCAATTATTCTACATTCTTCA
>MDTA01023132.1_pt1 | contig 23959 bp, 25 predicted proteins | sample 811151 | NCBI WGS metagenome assembly MDTA01 (sample SAMN05326648, study PRJNA326480) | marine metagenome | isolation source: seawater | place: Indian Ocean: South | collected 2010
CAATCACTCATCATGAAGAATATATTCATCAAGACAATTATCGTAAAAAAGATTGTAATAATGATTTAATGAATACAGAATATTCAATGCAAATTATCGACAATACTGCTTACATATCAATGTTGGTTTCTCCAGGTAATAATATATTAAAAATCAATAATCCTTGTATTAATTCAATACATTTAGAATCGTTGAATATTGTTGAAGATATTAATCTAACTAAATCTTCATGCGAATATACCTTAGGAAATTACCTGATAATTGATGACTTCAGTGAAAGCCTAATTTTTGAAGATAGTTTTGAAATCCCAGTTATTGAAAATTTATCAATTTCAACAGTCGATTATGCTTTAACAATAGAACATTCACTAGAAATGGGCTTTTCACAGTATTTGGAATTCCAATATGAGTATATTGAGTTAGAAGTAATTGAACCCGAATTATTTGAGTTCCAAGGAATATGGATAAACATTGGAACAAATGAAGAAAATTGTTGGATGTTATCTAATGATGAGCAATCAGTACTGCTAGTAGATTCAAATAAATTACCTTCTTGGAAACCCGAAAGTGGATGGGAGGGGGATTACCTAATCTCTGAATCTGACTCCGTTAAAAACGAATGTCTGACAAAATTTGATATTTCTGGTATAGAAATTCATTCAATTTTCAGTGAACAAAAAATAGTTGTTGAAGAACAGGTTGTCGTAAATGAAAATCCAGTAGAAGAGGTCTCTGAAACCATAGACGTCCAAGAAGTCACTACAGTTGCCATTGTTGTTGTTTCAACATCATCCATCTTTGCACTGCTTGGAGTTTTTGTAATGAATACTGAATCACTAAGAATTCCATCGACTGCTGCCGGATTATGGCTTCTAGGTTTATTAGGAAAAACACAAGAAACCACCGATGGAAAATTCCAAAGAGGACGATTAATGGGGTATTTGACCGCTAATCCTGGATGTCATTTCCGAGCTTTAATGGCAGCATTAAATATGAGTAATGGCCAAATTACTCATCACTTAAGACTTCTAGAAAATCAAGAATTAATCTGGAGATTAAAAGATGGACGTCTAGTAAGATATTATCCTCTAAATAACTCATTACATCCTGGCATGGACCCAGACCAATTACCAATTCCACTACTTTCTCCTGATCCAAATAGCCTCCAAGGTAAAATTTTGACCTTACTAGATGATGAGCACCAATATGGTAAATTCCCAACACAAGCAGAGTTATCGGTCAGTTTGGAAAAGAGCCAACAATTAATCTCTCACCACCTGCGAACTTTACAGAAGTTTGGATTGGTCGAAAAAAGAAAAATGGGCCTCAAAAATCGATATAAATTGACAAAGGAAGCTTTATTCTTGCTTGAAACTGATATTGATTTCAGATTGAAAGAGTGATTTCTTCTCTTTGAAGTCCTTCAGTATCCATTTTCCAGTCAATATTTTTCCATCCTTTGTTAGTAATTTCAAGAATAATCTTATCTCTATCACACTTTTCTGACAACAACATACCTACTACTCCGCCACCACCAGCACCCATCGCTTTCCACCCTAGTAATTGCCCAGAATTCATGTAAGGGTCAACAATTTGTCTAAATGGATCATGTAATTCCATACCTAATTTATCAACTGCACCCATAACTAGCCGGAATGACTCCGCAAAGATAGTTATAGATTCTTCATCAATGGCTTTGGACATCAATAAACCAGCATCTCTAATTTGATTTAACGCTTGAACTATACCAATATCACCGCTTTCATATCTCTCCCAAATATTCTGATGTAATTGCCCAGATACGTGACTAATCATGCTATTAAAAAGTAAAAGCCTATCTTCCAATAAAGCAATAAATTGTTTTGAAGGATTAAGTGATTTTGTTTCAACACTTTCGCCATTGAAAGACATATGATTAATCCCTCCGAGTGCACTTGCCCACTGGTCTTGCCGCCCCCCTTTATTGCCCAATAATGCCTCAAATTGATAGGCTATTTCAGCAATCTCTGTTGCTTCATATTCCGAACCTAAAATTGTTCCAATTAAACCCACATTCATAGATCCAGATGTTCCTAACCCTGAACCAGTAGACATGTCAGTAGAATACGATAAAGTGATTTTTCTTTCATCATCAACTTCCATAACACATTTTGTGTATTTATTGATTGCAATATTTACAACTTCACCATATTTCTTAGAACAAAAATTTGGTACGTCAGTCCAACCCCCTGCTAAATCTATTCTACAAGGCGCCCGAACGGTGATTCTCTTCGCCATGAACAATCGAATGAATACTACCTCATCAAGAGTGTCATTGAAAGGGGGGTAATTCATGGACGTAATATCTCGGAGAAGAGGGTTGGTAACTTTGAGTGAGAATAGTATTACTGTTGATGAACCCTATTGGCAACAAAAGTGGGCCGAATCTAAGATTTTTGAATCTAAAATAAACAGTGATAAAACCCCTTTTTACTGTTTGGAAATGTATCCTTATCCTTCAGGAAAAATGCATATGGGTCATGTTAGAAATTATTCAATTGGAGATGCTGTTGCTAGATACAAGAGAATGATGGGTTTTGATGTGTTATACCCTATGGGGTTTGATTCATTCGGAATGCCAGCGGAAAATGCTGCAATCAAAGAAGGCGGCCACCCATATGATATTACTGAAAGAAATATGGCTTCTATTACTGAACAGATTAAGAGAATGGGATTCTCTTATGATTGGAGTCGAATGGTCAAAAGTCATGATCCAAACTACTACAAATGGAATCAATGGTTTTTCACTAAATTTATACAAAGTGGCTTGGCATATCAAGAGTTTGCCCCAGTAAATTGGTGCACTCCATGTAATACTGTTCTTGCTAATGAGCAAGTAAAAGCTGGTAGATGCTGGAGATGTAATGGTCCTGTTATTCAAAAAGAAATGAGTCAATGGTTCCTTGATACTCCAAAATATGCTCAAGAACTAGTTGACGGCCTTGATGAGATTAATTTCCCAGAAAATGTAGCTGCGATGCAGAAGGATTGGATTGGCCGTTCAGAAGGTTCTGAAATTACTTTTACTGTAGAAGGTTCTAACGAAGAGATAAGGGTCTTTACCACTAGACCTGACACTATATTTGGTGTTACATTTTTGACATTAGCACCTGAACATCCTCTTTCTGAATCACTGGTTAAGGGTACAGAGTTTGAACAAGGTTGGCAAGAATTATACGATGAAGTTTCGATAATGACTGAATTTGACAGAATCAAAAATATGAATAAGAAAAAGGGGTCACCTCTAGGAAAAAATGCAATACACCCCTTAACCGGCGAAAAGATTCCTATTTGGACAGGAAATTTTGTTATTGCTTCATACGGAACTGGTGCGGTAATGGCTGTTCCAGGTCATGATGAAAGAGATTTTGATTTCGCAAAAAAATATGATATTCAAATTAGAAGAACATTAGTGATGAAAGAAGGTGCTGACCCTAATGAAGAAATGAAAAAAGCAGAAACTAATTTTGGGTGGATGGTTAATTGCCCTTCAGAATTTGAAGGCCTTTACGGTGATGAGGCGAAAAGTGCAGTTATCAATTCTTTAGAAGAAAACAACAAAGGTACGAAGACAATTAATTGGAAAATTAGACCATGGTTGATTTCAAGGCAGAGGTACTGGGGGACTCCTATTCCAGTTATTCACTGTGATGAATGTGGCGCTGTGCCTGTCCCTGAGTCTCAATTACCCGTAGAATTGCCTAGGGATGTTACATTTGGAAAAGGAAACCCATTGGAAAGCTCTTCCGAATTTATCAATACAACCTGCCCTAAATGTAACAAGCCTGCACGTCGAGAAACCGATACTATGGATACATTTGTTGATTCCTCATGGTACTTCTTGAGATATACTGATGCGAATAATAATTCGGAATGTTTCTCTAAAGAAATCGCAGACCACTGGATGAATGTTGATTTTTACTGTGGAGGCATAGAACATGCTCAAATGCATTTAATTTATGCTCGTTTTTGGACAAAAGCCCTCCGTGATATGGGGCTTCATTCTATTGATGAGCCTTTCAATGAATTACTTTGCCAAGGTATGGTTAACAAACAAGCTCCATGGTGTGAAGATTGTTCAATCACTCTATCGGTTGAACATATTGGAAGTAAGTGCCCTCACTGTAATGGCGAATTGGGGCTTCGTTCCGCAAAAATGAGTAAATCTCTAGGTAATACTGTATCGCCGGAAGACATGATTGAAAAATACGGCGCTGACACTGTACGCTTGTTTATTTTATTTGCAGCAAATCCTACTGCCGGTATGGACTGGTCAGATACTGCACTGGAAGCGAATCATCGAGTTATGCTGCAATTGATGGGAATTCCAAATCAAGTTCTTAATTGGGGTTCAGAAGTAAATGAGATTGATGAATGGCTAGATTCTCGAATAAAACAAAGAGTAATCGAATTTCAAGAAGCAATGGAAAAGTATGATCTTAGAAGAGCTGTTGAAATATCTCACTATGAATTGATAAAAGATATGAATTGGTACCTTAGAAGAAGCGGAAATAATCGTGATCTAGGTATTGAATTATTGAACACATGGTCACATCTTCTGTCTATTTCAACACCCCATCTCGCCGAAGAATGGTGGCGATTGTTGGGCAATGATAGTTTGATTTCTAATTCCGAATTTTCTGAGCAAAGTGAACTTTCAGATAAAGAAAGCAGCACTTTGGATGATGAATTTGTAATGCGAAATATTTTGGAAAATGCACGTAAAGTGAAATCTATTGCCGAAAGACATTTGGATGGTCCGGCTGAAAAATTAACTCTTACGATTTGTCCAAAATGGAAAAGAGAGTTGGCAGAAATGGCGATAGAATTTGTTGAAAATGGTGGTAACGTAAAATCTTTCATAGGTCAATTAAAAGAGTCACATCTAGCAAAACAAGATAATTCCGGAGAAATCTTTTCATTCTGGGGTAAGAAAATGCTTCCACAAATTTTCAAATGGGATGATAAATCAAAACTACTTATCTCTGGACAAATAAATGAATTAGAGTTACTATCTAAGAGAAAAGAATTTCTAAAAACAGAATTGGGATTAAAAGAAATCATTGTAATTTCTAGTGAAGATAATTTGGCAGATTCTGATAAAACAAAATCCGCATTACCTCTTAGTCCGTCTATAATTTATGCATGATATTGGGTGTTCAAATGGTTCCACCCAATGGTGTTTGGAGAGAATTTCTAGAACTCGAACAAGCTAGGCATGTTGCTGTAAATCTGCTTAATTTAGATAACTGGCCACAATGGAATTCTACCGCACAGAGGATTTTGTCTTCAGAAAAAGGAGAACTTAGCGAAGGGCAGAGATTCGACCTTCACAGAATAGAGAGGCAACAATTGATTGAAGAGATGTGGCAAGTGAAGTTTATCCGTAAGGGGAATGACCCCGAATTTACAGAAATCGGATTTGATTGGCTTGGACAGAGTTCTAATGGTAAAAAAAGTGGTAATGCGGTTAAATCTCTAAGGCTAGAAATTACTGTTCTCTGTGAAGACCAAGGTGGCGTGGAAATCGCTGCTTGGTGGCAAGTAAGTAAATGGACTAGATTTTTCAAAGCAAGAGTAGAAAATAGTGCCAAACAAATTGCAAAGCAATGGTTGAGCGACTTATCCAATAAAGCAGTTCTCGAGCTCGAAAATATTAAACAAATTATATCTCAAGAAGAGGAATGAATAGTAGTATTCATGGAGGGGCTATGATAACCTCCCAATGTGGCAGAAGAAAATAATGGAAAAAATTCTTCTTCCCGGGATATTTCTAAAAACAATGCATCAAGACAAAAACGCCCTAGAAATAGAACTAAATCTAAACCATATGGAACAACTCCCAAAGAAAATCGAATCCAAAGGAATGCATTACAAATAAAAAAAATGGAAGATAAAGCATTGCAAAGATTTACTATTTCTCCACCTCTAATGGGTTTCCCAGACGAACCGATTGAACCGCAAAGTTTCTGCTTTGAGTGGCCGACATCTCCTGTTCCACTAAATGTCGAAGCCGAGATGGCTAAGTTGGTTGTACGTAAGGGTGAGTTTGGTTGGCTTGATGACGAAAGAGTAAATGAAATTGGAGAAATTGTCAAGAAAAAAGAAATGAGTTTAGATCAAGTACTATCATTGAGGTCCGCTCTTCTTCAACAGAAAACTGTTTACGGTCATGGACGATTGAAATCACGAGCAAAGGTACTTCTCCGCTTGTACAATGAAGGAGTGAATGTAGTAGATCTTTCAAAACGATTTGATTTTCCCCCAATGAATATATTTCGAGTAATTCTTGCTGAAAAGAAGTGGTCAAAATCTAGAATTAAAGAATCATTAAGAACACCTAGTAAATTATCTAAAAGAGAAAAAGAAGAATTTGAAAGGGCGGAAGCAGCAGATCGTGTATCAAATGTTGATCAATCAGAAACTCATCTTCGAGCTGATTTATTTGAGGACATTCTTTGCGATTGGTTTGAATCTAAAGGTGTTAGGATAAGGCGTCAAACTGAGATGGTTTCTGAGCAAAAATTGGAACATGGGCGACCTGTTAGAACGCCGGATATATTATTGCTAGATCTTGTAGAAATTAATGGAAAACCAATTGCTTGGATTGATGCGAAACATTTCTATGGTGCTGATGTCGACTTTCAAAGAAAAAAAATGGTTAAACAAATGAATAGATACATCGAAGAATGGGGTTCAGGGGCAATTGTCTACCGTCATGGATTTAGTGAAAATCTTTTCATCCCCGGCTGCACTTTATTAGATGCGAATGCACTAGATTTATCTTCTCTTGAAGACCCTTCATCCTGAAATTTTTGTTATCTTAGTTCCAATTCCAATTTGTTCTAACTCTTTTGATATTTGTTCTAATTCATTTTTCTTGAGTGGATTTGTTAATTTTCTTGGTAAAATTACCAGTGAAATGCCAAGCATACAAAGGCGTATGCTAATTTTTGCTTGCAATTCCAATTCTCTAACAACATCTCTGGTTTTGGATAGTAGTTGTTTCCTTTCTACTTCTTCAAGTAACTCTGATTGTTCAGCGAAATTTCTTGATTGTGTTAAAATTTGATCCCATTGTTCATGATTCCAAGATTTAGTTTTCATGCTATTAATTGCTGTAATTCCTGCACGCGTAATTTTCTTCTGCCAGTTAGGGTCATCGATATATTTCGATGTATGTCTTTCTTCCGAAGGCTGCCAAGCTAACAATATCTGTTGAGGACATGGGAAACCTAGTGCTCTTCCTGAAGCACCTGGCGCACCTGCCTGAATACGAATCTCAACTCCACCAGCAGAAATACCCAATACATCTCCTAAACCGGAACCATGTAATCTCTCAATACGGTGACATAATCGTAAATACTGTCCTGAAAGTCCAACACCTGTCAATTCTCTAAAAGCATAAGCAACAGCAACAAGGCCTGCAGCAGACATACCAAATCCCTGACTTGTAGGCAAATCTAACTTAACTTCAATCTTGTATGATGATATCCTATCCAGTAATTTTGCATGTCGTAATTCTTCTACAAGGTCAAAATACATCTCTGTTGATTCAGACATTTCTACTCCATCCATATCCTCTACCCTAACTTCGATTCGTCCATCTTCAATTATCATTTCACCATCTAAACTAGAGCCTGCTGAAAGTTGCTGCTCTTTTCGACCTTGTCCAGATTTTGTTTCTGTGACTGAAACTCTAACACCATGATCGATATTCAATCCGATTCCTCTACTACCCTGATTTCTCAGTAACCTACCATCCTTTTCAATGGTAAAAAGTAGGGTGATATGTCCACCGATAATAGTGTCGTACATATTCTTCTAATTCGATGCAGAAGTACAATAGCCATGAATACTGTGATGAAAATTTAACATTTCAGTCGATTTTAACTAAAATTTGAGGATAGGTTTTCAAAATGTTGAACCTCTAGCCTCATCCATGGCAGATAGTAAATCTCTTCCTCATGACCGTGGCCACTTACTGTGGACTGCCGATGAAGGCCCTAGTCGTATGTTATTATCTAGCATGGATAGATGGATTAACACAATTCTGGCTGATGATGGTATTGAAATGCCATTTATGGGAGGAAGTAATGACGTAAATGCAGTAATTTTAGCCAAAGGAAGCGGAATTATCGTAGGAACATCGATGATAGACCATCTTATCCAGATATGGGCGCCTTCGGTTCAAATTACATGGTTTGCTAAAGATGGAAAAAAAGTCTCCAAAGGAGATGAAATTGCAGAAATAAATGGTGATAGAGACACTCTGCTTACTATCGAGAGAAGCATTCTAAATATTCTAGGCCAACTTTCCGGTATTGCGACAGAAACAAAAAGATGGACTGCATTAGCAAAAGGCCAAATTGCATGCACAAGAAAAACAATTTGGGGACTGTTAGACAAATGGGCTGTTCATATGGGAGGAGGTTTAAGTCACAGACTTAATAAAAATGAAGCTGTGATGATTAAAGAAAATGATCTTGCCTCAATGTATCAAGAATTAGGTGATAATTCCTCTAGAATCGCTCACTTCCTCCAAGAAGTTGACATTAACACATGTGGTGCATTTTTAGAAATTGAGACTCGAGAACAAAAAGAGGCTTTGACTGCTGCTGCTATTTGGAATCAAAAAGAAATTGATGATAAGCCTAAGCTCGTCATAATGCTAGATAACTTTGGACCTGAAAAGAGTAAAGATACTGCTGCGCAAATGGTTGACATGGGTGTTAGAGATTGCGTAATTTTAGAGGCTAGTGGAGGAATCGTATTTGACAATCTCAAAGATTGGTATGAATGTGGACTGGACGTCCTATCTACAAGTTCTTTGAATCGTGGAGTTTCTCCACTTGATATCTCTATGATATTTAGATAATCAGGTGATAAAATGGATGATTTCGCTGCAGATACTAGTCACCCGAGATATCAATCATTACTTAAGCGATATCAGTTAGAAAAAGCAGCAGAGAAAGGTATGTTAGCAGGAAGTGCACTAATCGCTCATGGAAGGGGAGAGGCCTATGATTATCTTCTTGGTGAACAAACTATTCCTTCGGCAATGTTAGCAACTGAGTTCGCATTGAATCAATTAAAAAACGCCGAAAAATGTGTAATAAGTCTTAATGGAAACACTACTGCGTTAGCAGGAATTGAATTGATGAAATTAGCATCTGCCATCGATTGTCCAGTGGAAGTAAATATTTTCTACAGAACACCTGAGAGAATGAAGGTTTTATTGGAACACCTAGAATCAATAAATGAAAAATTCGGATTGAATGTCAAAATTCTCGGTGCAAATCCTGATTCACTAATTCCTGGATTGGAAGGCCCGAGAGCTAAATGCTGCAAAGATGGAATATTTTCTAGCGAAGTAATTCTAGTCCCACTTGAAGATGGTGACCGTTGCGAAGCATTGGTAGCGATGGGAAAAACAGTAATTGTCGTCGACCTAAATCCACTATCTCGTTCATCTCGAATGGCGAGTATTACAATTGTAGATGAAATATCTAGAGTAGCTAGAAATATGCTTTCTTTTATTGAAAATGATGATCAGTTGAACGATGGGGAAAATTATGAGAATGCTAAAACCATACAAAAATCAATTCTGTACATTACAAAATCTCTTTCCGAAAAATATGATTTGCAGACTTAATCGCTATTGATAAATTTTGACGGCGCAAGACTTTTATTGACACTGATGTACTGATTATCGAGGAGAATGGTGAGAGAACCCGATATTAATCCTACCAAAAAAGGAACTTTTGGCACTAGTATTTCGTTTGATTTAGAAGAGGCTCCTGCTCCACAAAGGCGTTCTGTTCGTAGAGATTCAAAATCTGAAGAAAAGAATATCTTAAACACTGATTCCTCAGAAATAAACTGTCCTGGTTGCGGTCATGGATTAGACGAGAACGAATGGCTAGATGCAATTGTTGGTTTTGTATCTGGTGCACGCGATTTTGAAATTGGTAACCCGGTTAGAGCGAGAATTGTTCAAACATTAAAAAATGAAGCAGCTAGAATGAAAACACCTAGTGCACGAGAAGATTGGGAGTTAGCAGTTGTAAAAAGGTTGATGAGTGAAATAGAGAGAATTGTTCAGGCTGAAATTAACCGGAATCAGAATGAAAACATAGGCCACTCTCCTGTACTCGAAGAACAGGAGCGTGAAGAATTAATTAGGGCTACTGAGGCACATGTCAGGCAAACAATGGCCTATGAAATTCAAGAACAGTTGATAATTGAATTACAACCTCAAATTGAAGCACAGCTTCGCGAACAAATCGAACAAGAAATGTGGGCCCAATTTGAACATGAGTGGAAAAATCGGATGAATAATTAAATTATTTGATTTTTCAAACCGAGTCTTCATAGGCTGTCACGATTCAAACAGTGTTATGAGAGAGGACCGGCTTCATATTGAATCAATGCCCGAAGAAATTCAAACTCTCTGTGAAGTAATGACTGGAATAGATCCTAATTGGACTTTAGAAGAATGGTTAATTCAACAATCCAAGATGGCCTTAGAATTAGTTTCAGTAGACCTCAACCGTGAAAAAATAAAATCTGAACAACGCCTAAAAAGGCTGCAAGACCTATCTAAAAGAATTAGGAATGATAATAATACAAAAGACTCGAATCAAAAAAATCTCTTTGATTGCTTTGATTTAGATTATGATAAGTCAATGTTAGGTTTGGGTTCAAGAGCTGTTGAAAATGATATTTCGGAAAGTGGCGATTCACATCCTGCCAATACATTCCTTGAACTATTACCAGATTCACAAGGAGATGATCCTTTACTGGCAGTAGCATGTCAATTATTACTCATGGCCATCGAAAAAGAAATTGCTAGAGGTGAGCCCGTTGCAACATTAGAAACAATTGTATTAGAAATGGATGCTAATGGTGTATCATTTGAAGAAATTGATGAGGCGATTGAATACTTGCTCATGAATGGCTCAATAATTGAAGTCGATGATGATTGTTTCATTTCAATCTAAGTTTTCATTTATTGGGATTATTATGACAACTACACGTAAACAAGCTGCACAGAGGCTTTTGGACACCTTTGAATCCGAAAAAAGAATGAAATTTAGGGTTATTTTCGCATCAACTCAAGCAGTTATTATCTCTGCAATTATTGGTTACTTAACATCTTGGCATTTCGGACTTGCTGCATTCTTAGTAATGGGTTTACTGATTCAATTTGCATATGATAGAATGAGCAATTCAATAAAGTCAAGTAAATTAACAGCAATAAATGCTCTGAGGTGGAAAGAAGAAAGTTTAGAAAAAGAAGACTTGATTGACACGCTAAATTCGCTAATAAATAAAGGATGAGAATATGGAAACTAATTCTGATTATGATTCATTTATCAATCGAATTACAAAACTGAATCTTTATTTGATAACTTCTAGTTTATTGTTAACTATTTTTGTCACAATTACGGTAATTTTTCTATCGCCTAATCTAGCATATAATTCTATAATAATTTTAGTATATTTGATAATTTTTGGAATCAATTATTCAGTCACTAACAAGATAAAAAAACAACAGATTGTTGATTTTGCAAGGTTATTTGAAATTGATATTGATGACAATTATGATCAACTAAACAATACAATCTCCATGTATAAAAAGGGAGAATTTGAAAAGATTGAGGTCTCATTTACCAATAAAAAGCATAGAAGATCTAGAGGTTTTGATGAAAAGGGGCCTACAAGTGGAGTCTTACTTTCTCCTTTAGATAAAAAAAATCAGCGTATTGATGCTATGTCAAATAATGACTACCAAGGCATCACTGAAGAGATAACTGCTGGAGAGTCTCTAATTCGTGAAGCTGACGAGAAATATGCAAAAATGTCTGAACAGAGATGGAAAGATTCTGAAGCAAAAGATACCGACTTAATTGAAGCAGGTGTTGAAAGGTTGGGCGACTTAGTAAAAACTGATTGGTTTGAAAAAAATGCAAAAGATGGAGCCATAAAAGAACTATACAAAGATAAAGATTAATCATAAGGAAGGGACAAATAGAGGTTTAGGCTGGGACGTAATATGAAGGTAAAGGCAATTCTAGTTGCTGGTGGTCATGGGAGCCGCCTATATCCTTTCACAAAATATACGCAAAAGACTCTGTTACCGTTGTATAATAGACCTGTTATTGATTATGCCTTAGGAACTATTAGAAGAGCAGGAATTAAGGATATCACGATTATATCAAATCAGTTCATAGGCCAAATTGCTAAACATATAGGATCTGGCCTGCCAGGAGAAAGAATTCATTATGTTCTCGAGGAAAAACCAGAAGGAATTGCTAACGCTCTTTCAATAGCTAGGCCTCATAATGAAGATTGTCGATTGATGATCTATTTTTCTGATAATATTACTACCCTAGAGTTGAAGAACTATGTCGAAGATTTCCGATTGGCAGAAAAAAATCCTGGTTGTGTTTTACTTGCTAGAAGAGAGGATAGTCCACAAGCATTTGGAGTTGCAAAATTAAATGATAAACAAGAACTGATTGATATTGTTGAAAAACCAAAAAATCCTCCCTCAAATTTGGCTATTGGAGGGATTTATCTTTTTGATGAACGTTTTTGGCAATTTTTAGATCAGTGCATAGGTAAGGGAATTGAGGATTTATCAATAACGGATATCAATCGAATATATGTCAAAGAAGGCTCTGTAAAAATGTTGAATGTAGGAGAAGAAACATGGGTCGATTGTGGAACTCCGGAATCTTTACTCCAAGCAGGAATCATGGCCAAAGAGGGTAAGTTAAACCCTGAGCCTTTCGATGAATAATAGAAACCACAATACATTAAGGCTTTCTGCACCATAATATGAAAGTCGGAATAATCGGCGCTGGAATGGTTGGTGGGGCAATTGAGCATTGCTTTTCTGATGCTCATGAGTTATTTGTTCATGATCCATCTAGAGGAACTGATCTTTCAATCGTGACTGATAATGTTGATTTTGCATATATCGCCGTTCCAACTCCCCCACATCCTGAAACTGGAGCATGCGATACAAGAATAGTAGAAGAAGTTCTAGACTCTTTGCCGGATGGGTTTACTGCAGTAATTAAGAGTACAGTTGTTCCTGGAACAACACAATTATTTCATGAAAAATACCCAAAACTAAAAATCGCTTATTCTCCTGAATTTCTAGTAGAAAGGCGCCGATTAGAAGATTTTGCTAATCAAGATTTGTTAGTATGTGGAACTCATCATAGAGAAGTTGCTGATACTGTTTTTAAACAACATAAGGAAGCTGGAGTAATAAGAACTGAGAATCTATTTCATGTATCCCCTACTGAGGCTGAACTTGTTAAGTATACAAAAAATACATTCTATGCAATAAAGGTAATTTTTGCAAATCAGATGTATGATATATGTCAGCAGTTAGGAGTTGATTGGTATAAAATTAGAGAAATGATAATTGCGCCACAAGCTCAACCTATAGGCGAATCACACCTTGACCCAATTTTTGGATTAAATCGAGGATTTGGTGGAAAGTGCTTACCAAAGGATTCTCAAGCCCTTGGAGTACTTGCAGAAAGCCTTGGATGTAAATATGAATTGCTGGAAGCGATACAGAAAGATAACCTTGGGTTGCGAAAAATTTTGACTGGAAAGCCAAGTGATGTTGATACATTAGACGATTGATTTGGTGGTGAAAATATAGGCCCAAAAAAGTTAGAAGAGGTTTTTCCTATAGGTACATTACAAAGATTCGCTACCGCTGGGGGATTTAATACCCTTATTTTTTGGCTTTCTTGGGAGCTTTTTAGAATTACTCCGATCGTTGAAATCTTTGGAGAGACTTTTGTTTGGGCTATGTCTTGGGTTTTTTCTAGTTCAATCGCCCACTTCGTTCACAGATGGTTTACGTTTGATGGCAGAAGAGATATACGACAAACCTTGATAAGAGCGATTTCTGTTTACTCATTTGGTTTAGTAGCCTCAACTTTGAGTTATGATTCATTGTTAATCATCTTAGATTTACCAATTAGACTAATCTTTTTGATTAACATGTGTATTTGGGGAGTTGTAACCTGGGCTGCAATGAGATGGTTTGTTTTTGGCTATACAGAAGATAGCGAGGAATAATTTGGTAAGAAAGTTTTACCTCAAATTAAGCAATTTTCCATTCTTTTCAAGCGTGAAGTTCATTGGTGATGAATTACAGGCACCTTCATGCTGCCCGATACTATTCATAAGCTATCCCGAGAAGAGAGATTTTCTTATGCAAGACTCCTAGCATTCATGACCAGAGTTGATAATGAATTAACAGTGGATGAAATGGCCATGTTTGAACAGCGCCTAGGTACCGCTCTTTTATCACCTAACCAGAGAGCAATGATTAGAGAAGCGCTAAAATCTCCACCGCCTTTAGATGAATGCCTTGCAGGTCTCAGTGAAGAAGCTGGTAGACTTGCATTGAGAGATGCTGTCTTGATGGCAGCAGCTGATGGAGAAGTGGATGATGATGAACGTGAAGTATTGAAAGAAATCATCTCTCACCTAGGATTATCCGAAGAGTCCTTATCCCGTTTGTTAAAGTGGACTGTAGAAGGCTATGCTTGGATGCAGAGTGGTTATGATATACTTAATGACCTCTCGGAGTGAAGTCTTTGTTCCCAAATCCTGCCAATCAATTATCTCTTGAAGAGCGTAAGGCTCATGCTGAACTCATGGTAATAATCGCTTCTATTGATGGTGAATTAGTTCAGGAAGAATTAGTAATTATTGAATCGTTAATGGGAGTTTCTATGCTCCATCCTGAAATGAGAGTTGATATCAGAAATATGCTGTCCAATCCATCGAATTTTGAAGAGGTGGTTGGTCCTCTTTCTAAGCAAGTTCTGAAAATAGCTTTACGAGACGGTGCTCTAGTGGCTGCTGTTGATGGGAGTTATGATAAAAAAGAATTAAAGATTCTGAAATCATTAGCAAAATTAGCAGATGTAGATGATAAAGTTCTGTCAGAATTATTCGAATGGGTCGAAGAAACTTGGATGCAATATAAGAAGGGCGAATCACTACTTTCAATATCTTAGAATTACCTTGTTCCGGTAAAAATTTTCTAGAAATAATACTTTTTGTGGCGTTTTTGTCCAGTTTACATAATGTAAATTATGTAAAGGGTTAACACGATTGTTTATTACTGATAAGCCACTGGCTACTGCGTAGGCTCGAGATTGATTATTATGGGAATTCATCCAAAGATAGGGATTACCGGATTACCTAGAAGTGGTAAATCTGCCGTGATGGAAAAAGTCCTCGAAATGTTAGTCGAAGAAAGAACCCGTGAGATAAATGTCAGAGGGAACCCTACAGGTAAACCGATTGTTGGAGGCCTTAGGACTGAACCCATTTTAGAGAATGGTGAAAGACTTGGTTACAAAGTGATCAATATTATTACCGAAGAAGAGGGGGTAATCGCTCACAAGACATTCGATTCCCGTTTGAGAGTTTTGGGTTATGGTCTTGATCTTAAAGCGCTTGAACAAGTTGCTATTCCTGCAATAAATTTTGCCAAAGAAGAATGTGAGGTTTTAGTTATCGATGAAATCGGTAAATTCTCTGTTGAAAGTGAAGAATTTGTTAATTGTGTTAGGAGTGCCTTGCAGGTTGATAAGCCAACCTTACTAACACTTCACAAGAAAAGTCGTCACCCGCTTCTGCAAGATATTCGCAGAAGAGATGATGGTAGAATACTTGAAGTAACTCCGGTCAACCGTGCTTTACTACCTTACAAGATCCATAAATTAATGAGAGAGACTTACTGATTTAGGATGGAAGAAATATGAACGACCCCTCCAAGGCCGCTTCTAGAATACTCTACAGTACAGGCTTTGGTTTAATTCTAGCCTGTGGTTTTGGTTTACTTGAAGGAAGGATGGAGATAACTCAAATCGGAATAGGCCATATATTTTTGATTCTAGCGATAATTTCTATTCTTATTGCATATTCATTAGGACGGGAATATAATTTTTTGAAAAAAATTTATCCCAATGAATCTGAAGATGAAATGATAGAGAGAATAAAGAATGAAATTCATGAAATTGAAGTTCATTCCGCAGTTGGTAGTGCATGGGCAAAACTTGAATCCCAAGTTTTAGAAAAAGAATTAGAACAAGAATAAATTGTTCATGATTACGAACATTGATGAATTACCTTCTGTACGGTAGTATAGGAGATGATGATATGAGTGAGGTTCCTGAAGGACTATATTACACAAAAGAGCACGAATGGATTAAAGTCGATGGAGACCAAGTGATAATTGGAATTACCGACCATGCTCAAAATGCCTTGACAGATATCGTTTATATTGAACTTCCAGAAGTTGGCATGACAATGGGTGACATGGATGAATTTGCAATTGTTGAATCTGTAAAATCTGCATCTCCTATTTTTGCCCCTTTGGCTGGAGAAATTACCGAAGTCAATGAAGAGTTAGACGATGCTCCTGAATTAATGAATTCTAGTCCTTACGAAGATGGATGGATTGTTAAGATGAAATTGGATAATCCAGATGGGATCAATTCATTGATGGATGCAAGCCAGTATAAAGCTGAAATTGGCGAGTGAGTATATTGAATCGTTCTGAAATGATAAGTATCTATGTTGACGGTTCATGCTTAGAAAATCAGAATGTCGATCAAAATACTCCCGCTGCTTGGGGTTTAGTTGTTGTATCCGGAGATAACGGATTAGGCAAAGGAAATGGCGAGATAGTTGAAGAAATATTTGGAACTGTGATAACCTCACCAACTGATGAGAATTTTCTTGGTGCAGAAGTGGGTTCGAATAATACTGCTGAGTTATCTGGCTTCGCTGAAGCATTGAGATGGTTATTGATTGAGGGCAGTGATACGCCTGCAATAATTAGAACCGATTCCTTATATGCAGGAAATCTTGCAACTGGAAAATGGAATCCCAAGGCTAATAAAAAAATAGTCGAATCTTTACAAAATTTGTGGAAAGAGGTTTCATCTTTGAGGGAAATTGATTGGGAACACGTAAAGGCTCATCGAGGACATCGTTGGAATGAAAGAGCAGACCACCTTGCATTGAGATGTGCTCAAGGAATTACTCCTATTCCTCTTTCATTTTGGAAACCCGGTCAACGCTAATTTTCGATTCTTGATTTTAGCCAATCGGAAAATTGTGGTGAAATATCTGCTCTTTGCAGTGCATGATCTACTTGGGCTAGTAACCAAGAGTAAGGGTTTCCCGAATCATACCAACTAAAACCATCTAACTTAACACCAATAAAGCCATCACCTTTCATCCAATGTTTCTGTAATTCAATTGATTGTAATTCCCCATATTTTTCAACAGTATAAATTTCATTTAGTAATTGTTTGGAATCAGGGGTGAAAAGATATCTACCACATAGAACAAAATTTGACGGTGCGAGATCTAATTGAGGTTTTTCTACTACGTTCTTGATCATGTCTCCATCAAGTTCAACCACGCCATAACTGGATAAATCTTCATCTTTAACTGGTAAAATAGCCCCACATGGAAGATTATTCTGTTCATAACACTCAACCAATAATTTGCTTGCATTCGAAGGAATATATTCTTTCGATGATGAATGGCTATCAGTTATTACATTGTCACCAAGCAATACTAAAAAAGGCCCTGTAATTTCATCTAAAGCACAAGATATCGCATCTCCGAGTCCTAGCTGTTGTTCTTGAATATGCACCCTAACTTCAATATTTGAAAAAGATAAAAATAGGTTTTCATCAAGTTCTGGTCTATTGGAATGCAAATGAGAGATATCTCTGAGAAGTGGTGATAAGTCTTTGTTTGGCGAGCTTATAATATGAATTCTTTTTACTCCAGCCGCCTTTGCCTCTTGTGCTAAATGAATTAATACTGGAATATCTACTAGTGGCAAAGATTCCTTGGATAAAAAAGCACTAACTGGGTACATGCGAGTTCCCAAACCACCTGCAACAATCAACGCGTCTTCAACTACCGCCATTATTCGTGCTAACAGGCACATACTTTCAAGGATAACCCAATTTCATGTGTAACTATGGGCGAAGTGCCAGAGTGGCGACTATTGGCAGCGTTCGGTACAATCTGTGTAATTCAAACATTTCTAGATTTTACTCCTGCTGGTCCATGGGATTCACGGTCCTTTAGTAGAGGAGTTATCGGATTAATTGGATTAGTATCGATCTACATTTCCTGGTTTAGATTCACATTCAAACGAAGAGGGTTAATTCCAACTATTGGATTATTGAAAGAACCTGAAAAAAGTTGGTTTTATGTGACAATCTTTGGAATTGGTTGCTATCTATTTGTCATAATAATGAATAAAATGAATTTTGACAAATATTTTCCTGAAACTACTGGCATGATTATTTTGTTAGTTGGCAGTTTATCGATATTAAACTCAATCTATGTGTGGATGGTAATAAGTGGTCCACTGAAGGAAGATTTGATTAGAGAGCAAGAATAACTAATCAAGGAAGCCTAATTCTTGGTCTAGTGTCTCGAGTGCCTCATCAATATTAGGTAATTCGTCTGGAGCTTGCATAGAACTTTTATGGATTTTTACTTCAGCATTTTCAGGAATTTCTCCTCCCTCGGAAAGCCATTTAATCCAGATTTCTGCTCTTTCCGGTCGCCTAAGTTTTAGATTATCCCATAATTCTTCCAGTGAACAATCTTTATTTTTTAAATCGGTGATACGACCTGCAAAATGGTCTGAAGAAACCTCTTCCATGCGTATCAATAACTCTCGCATTCTAGTTCTAACAACTTCATCGCCATCGCTCCATAAAATTGGCAGAATGTTTTTTTCGTCTTCCGGAAACATTTCAATATAATCTCTCAAGCCTTGTACTAAATTCCTTCTAACTAAAGGCAGATTATGCTGGCTTAACTCGAGCATTTTTTGAGCCCACAATTCAGTATCAAAGAACTTTAAGTCACCGACCGTAGAACTAACAGCGGCTAAAACGACTTCATCATCATCTAGCAACATCTTTTCAAAAAATGGTAAAGCATCGACAGTAAGTCTACGGAATAATCTAGTCAACACATCGGCCATTGCTCTTCGAATTTCTACTTCATCTCTTTCGATGAGTCTTTGACTTAATTTCAACCCTAAGTCTCGGTTATAATCAGTTAGTTTTGCTAAACAAAGCGTAATTTTTACTGCTACATTGGGAGACTTATCCAATGCTCTTCTCATAAGTATCTCTGGTAGATTTAATGATTCAATTAATCCGGGTCTTTCGAGAAGTAATCTAACCCATTCTATGAGAAGATTACGTCTTTCTTCTCCACCATTCTCCAATCTTTCTAATAGCCATAATGCTGCTTTAATTCCTTCCTCATGAGCTACTACACTGGTAATCCTAGGGACTTTTGCATGAGGATTCCAATCAATATTTTGTGGACCTGATTCTGGTTGAGTATGCCAAGTGCCTGGTCTTTCAGCTAAAGCGATTGATTCCAATAAATGGTATCCTTGATGAACCGATTGACCTCGAGGCACTGTAGACATTCCATCAATTAGGCATAAACTAACCCACCACCTATCAGTATTGGGAGCGATTGGATCTAATGATTGAGCAAGCCATTCTGTGGCGATAAGAAATACCATCCTTTCTGAAACAGTATCGACTCTTTTTTCCAGCCATTTCTGATGTACTTCAAATGGGTCGTCTGTCAAATTCATCCTATGTGGAACTATCAAATCTACAACTGAATTTAACTTTGATTCAAACATTCCTTTATCTGCATGCAATAATCCTAGGCCTTTCTCTATAATTTCTTGAGGAGATAGAGGGTGAACCGGTGGAAAATCGCTATCAATAATAGGCGGAGAAGGTAATGGCCAAGATTGAGTTCCTCTTTCTAATGCCTCAACCAACAAAGTTGCAACATTCTCAAACGTTATTTGAGAAAGTCTATTTCGACTCTTGCCCATGGGTTAAACACCTTACGCTTATTTGGAAAATAAACGGCTCAAATATCAAGTTCAATATTCAAATTTTGAATTAATTCCTTGTATCTATTACGAATGGTTACTTCGGTTACTCCAGCGACTTCGGCTACTTCTCTTTGAGTTCTACGCTTGCCGCAAAGAACGGATGCGATGTAAATGATTGATGCTGCAATACCTGTTGGACCTCTTCCACTGGTAAGTTCCTTTTCTTGAGCAGCTTTGATCAATTCATACGCCTTTGCCTCAACTTCAGCATCTAATCCTAGTCCTGAACAGAATCTAGAGATATAATCTTCTGGACCTGTTGGCATGATTTTCATTTTCAATTCTCTAACCATGAATCTGTAGGTTCTTCCAATCTCTTTTCTTCCAGTACGGGATGCTTGTCCAATTTCATCAAGAGTTCTTGGTACACCACACTGCCTACAAGCAGCATAAAGAGATGCAGCAGCAACTCCCTCGATAGAACGGCCTCTAATCAGACGCTTGTCGACGGCTTTCTTGTAATTGACCGCTGCTGCCTCACGAACTGACTTTGGTAATTCCAAACGGCTAGCCATTCTGTCTAATTCAGCTAGTGCCATAGCAAGGTTTCTTTCTGTTGCATTAGAAACACGACTTCTCTTCTGCCACTTCCTCATTCTGTAAAATTGAGATCTATATCTAGAATTGATTGTCTTTCCAGAATAATCTTTGTTTTGCCAGTCAATGTCAGTAGACAATCCTTTGTCGTGGAGCATAACCGTCATCGGTGCTCCGGTTCTAGCCCTTTGATCTCCTTGCTCAGGAGAGAATACTCTCCATTCTGCACCTTGATCGATGACATTGTCTTCTAACACCAACCCACAGTCGTCACAAACAACTTCGCCACGTGTCTCGTCACGAGTCAAATTTCTACTTCCACAATCGCTACATTTTACTATGTCTTCTACTTGTTGTTGATCATCCATATTTTCACCTCTACAATTACCCATTTAGGGGAACACTCTTAATCCCTTAGACTAGGTTATATGAATGTTTTGCACAAGATTAGATAACATGACATCTCAATATTTTTACATTTAATTTTTTTTATTTATAGTATTTGGAATAACCGTTATACATGGAAGCATTCTGCCGGATACTGAGTGCTATGCGCGAAAATTGGCCCCCACAAAAAATCGCACTAGCCGAAGACAAGCGCGTTCTATTTTTAACCAAAGATTTAGATTTAATTAAAAAACAACTTTATGAAGGATTAAATCTGAATATGAAGGATTTGAAACCTAGTGATTTACTCGATGATATCAACACCGATGTTATGACACCTGCATGGGTTTGCTTTGATCATGAACCCTCTGAAATTGCAAAAAATGCTTATGCCGGACTAAAGCATAATGGGTTAAGGGTTTTCAATGAAAATGCTCTAATTGATGGTAATTTCGAAGTAATTGTTTCAGGTCAAAGAAAGGGCACTGGCTCAAGTAGAGAAACTGCCGCTCAATGTGAAAGATGGGCTGGAATAAATATCGTCATTGCTTCATCATTCGCACCAATACATGAGAGAAATAATATCAATTTAGGGCAATTGATGGGTGATTATTCTATTCTTGAAAGACTTCAGGATGGTGAAGAAATAAATTTAGAAGAATTCACTAGTAAATATGATGATGTAACCAAATTAATTATCGAAAATGGTGGATTATTTCCTTTCGCTGAAAAACTGAAAAATAATCAAATTAACCTAAAACCATTGGAAACACCTGTAGGCCCTATGACTATGGCTGAAAAAATCATTGCTCGAAATTTGGTCGGTCAAAAGGAAGGACAATGTGTAAAGCCACATGACCCAGTGATTGCACAGGTTCAAGGTGGTTACAGCCATGAATTTACAACTGCTCAAGTTCACACCTTCTTAAGTGAAGAATACGGATCAGATTATTCGCTTCCCAACCCAAGTAAATTTGCAGTTTTCGAAGACCATTTATTGTATGCAAATCACAACCCAAAATTTGTACCTCACATGGATAAAGTACAGACCTTGAGAGATTTACAAGTCGAATTCCAAAAACATACGAATGTTAGAGATTATTCGGCTAAAGACGGGGTTTCTCCTGGCATATGCCATCAAGTAGCGAGAGAGGAATTCATTGAGATTGGTGACTTCATTCAAGCAACTGATTCACACACCTGTATGGGAGGGGCTTCTAACGCACTAACCTATGGAGTTGGTGCTACTGAATATGCTAGCCTAATTTATTCCGGTTTTACATTTGTTAAAGTTCCTGAATCAATTAGATTCAATTTAGTTGGTACTCTAAACAAAGGATGTACTGCTAAAGATGTCATCCTATACATTTTAGCAGATCACGCCAGAGAAGAATTGACTTTGAATCGCTCAATGGAATTTGGTGGAACTGGATTAGAATCTCTATCTATTGATGAAAGAGCCACTCTATGCAATATGGCAACTGAATGTAGTGGTAGAACCGGTATCTGCGAACCAGATGAATTGCTATACCAATGGATGGAAAATGCTCAATCCCTAAACAAGGATGAAATGATTAAATTATCAGTTATTCCTGATGAAGGTGCAGTATATCATGGAGGCGTCCATGATATTGATTTATCAAGAATTGTGCCAATGGTAGCTCATCCTGGGAATCCAGATGAAGGGATACCATCAGACCCGACTAATGGAGCAAATATTTCAGAAATTGGTAGCGTTAAAATCGATATCGCTTATGGCGGATCTTGTACTGCTGGGAAAGAAGACGATGTCGCATATTATGCCACGGTGTGTGCTGCTGCAGATGCTGCAGGATTGAAGGTCAAACAAGACGTCGACTTTTACATCCAATATGGCAGTGGATTAGTAAAGGATTTAGCAGTAAGAAAAGGTTGGCATGATCTATTTTTGAAAGTGGGAGTTAAGTTAATCGATCCTGGTTGTGGTGCTTGTATTGGAGCAGGCCCCGGTGTTTCAATTACTCCCGAACAAGTTACAGTTTCAGCAATAAATCGTAATTTCCAAGGCCGTTCAGGGCCTGGTAAATTATATCTTGCAAGTCCACTAACTGTAGCAGCTTCAGCATTTTTAGGAGAAATAGTTTCTTGGAGAGATGATTTGTTTCAATGATGAGTATGAAATTAAGAATTATATCATCCGGTGCAGCATTTGTTATAGTCGGAATAATTCTATCAATGACCCTAACTCAATTAATTATCGACCAAGTTATTCAGCAGATTTCTTGGTTTAGCGATTCGGGATTTAAGGGCCAGATTGCCTTTATTGGTTTGTACATTATTTTTGGAATCTTAGTTATTCCCGCAAGTTTCCACAAATACCTGTCCGGTATTCTCTTCGGCTTCACATTTGGATTACTAATTGCATGGATAGGTGGCATGATTGCAGCGATAATTCCGTTCCTTTTAGGCAAGAAATGGTTAAACCCATATGCAAAAAAATTACTAAATAAAAACCCTAAGTTAAGAGGATTAGAAAAAGCAATAATTGCCGACAAATGGAGAACCGTAGCATTATCAAGGGTAAGTCTAGTGATTCCGTATGGAGTACTAAATTACGCATTTGGCGCCACAGATATAAGATTAAGAGATTATTTAATAGGAAATTTGGCTATGATAGTGCCCTCAATAATGTATGCATGGTGGGGCTCTCAAACACGAATCATAGCAGGAGCAATCGAAACCCAGGACAAAGGAATTAGTTATGTAATCAGTATTGTCATTTCGATAATTCTCACCTTTTGGCTAGTTATTAGAAGTACTTCAATATCTAGAAAAATACAATCTTACGAAAATAATTAACACCGCAAAAATGGCTGCTGTAACTGTAACACGGTATTAGGATTAAAAACCGTCGACATTCGATGAACAATAACACTAGTGGCCCGACGTCATTGGGACGGAGGAGGACCAATGTGGAGGTCTAAG
>MDTA01010767.1_pt1 | contig 23943 bp, 22 predicted proteins | sample 811151 | NCBI WGS metagenome assembly MDTA01 (sample SAMN05326648, study PRJNA326480) | marine metagenome | isolation source: seawater | place: Indian Ocean: South | collected 2010
CACCTCACCCTTGGGGGTAATGGGTTCGATGCGCGCGGCCCAACTGACGTGCGAGCCGACAAATGTATCTGTCCTGATGACAGGGTCGTAACACGGATAAACCAGCCCGGCGCGAAGCGCAATGCGCACGTTTAACGTCGACGGTAAGCCAAGCTGTGGCCAGTAAGTATGACTTATCCAGTCACGCAGGCGGAGCGCAACACGTCCAGCGTCCAACACCTCGTCAAATACCAGGTAGAGCGCACCCCCCCAGGTATTACTGAACAACGGTGCGGTTTCATCCTGACCCAACAACTCTGCGACAGGTGAAAGAAAGTGCTGCACAAACAGCGGAATCTGTTCTTCCGTTAACTTGCTGTAACCCACTACGTCTGCGAACAGGATAGCCTTGATCGCCTGCTGCTCGGTGATGTGTGTAGGGTAGGAAGCGTTTGTGTTATCCGTTTCGGCCGTAGCCTCCATGGTGGCCACGGGGGAGGGCACCATACACGCGGCGGTCTGAATGTCCTGCAGCGGGATAACTTCCGGACTCATGCCCGTTTTTGCCAGAAGTCGACCAGCCAGGCCGTGCCCCCAGGGCCGACGCCTTCGATACCGTCCCACACCACCATCGGCACCAGGTCGGTGTTCAGGCGCCGGGCTTGCCACTCCTCGGCGGCACCCAGCGCCTGCTGCTCGAACTGCTCTTTGCTGCACGGCAATACCACGTGAACCTGGTTGCCCTGTTCGCGCACGCGTTCGTGCATTTCTTCAATAAACAACATGTCCACGCCGCTTGCGGCAGACGAATAGCCGAAAGCAGCGTTCAGCTCGTCGAGCCGCCCGCGGATTGCTTTGCGGGCGGGTTCTTCCAGGTGAGATGAAAAACGGTGTTGTGCACGCGACGGTGAATCGATGGTAGTACCGGCAAACAGGATTACAGGCGGCATCGCAAAAATCGCCCGTATCCGGTTCGCAAGCTCGATTCCAAGCTCGCGGCTGGCAACGATCATCAACGCTTGTTGGCGTGTCGAATCGAGCTCGGTGTATTTGCCTTCGCCGAGCTTCGCGGCTGCCTCGTAGTGTGAGAGGGCGGCATCAAACTGGCCGAGGATCAGGTGAGCCTCCCCAAGCGTCGCCTGCAGCCAGTAGTCAGGCCCATCGCTTACCAGTAGCGCGTCACACTCATCGACCACTGCCTGGGCCAGTGTCGTTGCGTTGCTCATATCGTCGCGTAACAACGCAGCGTGGCCGTGTTGATAGCCGGATAATAACTACGGTCAATTTCGTAGGGTTCGCGATACTTGTGGAACGCGAGCTCCAGGTATTCGTGTTTGCGTCGCACATCCTGTGTGCGGTTCCACAGATCTTTGTAGGTTCGCCCGTAACAACTGAGCGTCTCGACACGCATGTGTGGTGTCATATCTTCCAGCAACAGCGCATCCAGCACATCCTGCGCGTTGCGGGCGGCGCCACTACGCGCAAGGCCAAGCGCAAGCAGATCACGCAGGCCATGGTGTTCAGGCGTGAACTTGATGCCGGTGATGGCGACGTGTATGCCTATCAGAGGCTTATCCTGGCTCTGCAACGTTTTGCCAAGACGCGCGAAAGCGTCGGGTTCATTCACGAAGTTGCCAGGTAACTTTGCGTCTGCCCATAGATCCAACAACCGTTCGATCGATAGAGGCTGAATATCGTCGATACGTTGGCGCCATGCAGGCAGGCGCGCCTTCTCTTCCTTGCTTGCCGCCTTGTATGTCTGCGCGTCTGGTTCGACGATCCGGAAGCCAAGGGACACTATCAGGCGCAGCGTCTCCAGTGCAGTTGCGCGGTCGTAGGCTTTTTCCGTGTCGTCCAGTTCATCGTACGCGACCAGGTTTGGTGTCGTCTTGAGTTCGTCGATGCGTTCCGGTCCAAATCGCCAACCTTCTGCCATTCGCCGGGCGGACCAGACTTCATGCGTATTGCGCGACAGGGTTTCCGCGAGGGTGTCCAGCGCCTTGGGTTCGTAACTCACGATTTGCTTTGGTGTTGGGTCCACTCATGTGACTGCAACGCGGCGGCGTCCTGCTTGACGGGGATGTCTTCACAGTCGGGGCGTGGGTGATTTGCCCAGTGTCCCGTCGGCTCCGTGCCGCGACACACGATCGAGTGAACGTTCCAGCCTTCAAATGCGCGTACGTCGGACGACAGGAAACGCATGGCCAGTCCGCAACGCCGTCGGGTTGACTGATTGACGTCAGAGCCATGCAGAATCCAGTCGCTATGCAACGAAATCTGACCCGCCTTCAGCTCCAGTGAGACCGGCGCATCGCCGAAGTCTTCCGGGTTTGGCACGGTCTGATTCAAGACGTTACGTTCTTCGGCCGCACTTTCGCGGAACGGGATCATTGGCGAGAGGTGGGAACGCGGAATCACCTGCATGGCCGCGTTACCGACGTCTACGTCATCGATGGCAAGCCAGGCAGACACCACTTTGCTTGGTGAAATAGGCCAGTAGGATGCGTCTTGATGCCAGCTGACGCGTTTGCCGTCGCCGGGCAGTTTCGCAAAAAAATGGCTGTGTCTGAGGATGATCGTCTCCCCGACCAGGTCCTGCACAACATCAAGGAGTTTGGGCTGAGTGACAATATCCCAGACACCGCGACAGTGTTTGTGTCAATTTGTGATTTCGTAGCTGTTCCAGCCGGCGGCCTGTGCTTGCGGTAACAGTTTGTCGAAATAAGCCAGTATTTCAGCGATTTCGTCAGCGTCGAACACATCGATGGGCGCAAGAAAGCCGCGCTCGTTGTACTGGCGAATCTGCGCTGCGCTCAATACATCCGGGTTGTCCACGCCGAGCGGGTAGAAACGCAGGTCCCGATTGAGATGCGGATACGCATCTTGAATGCTTTGCATCGGCACGCCCCTGTCTGGCACGCAAAACTAGCGTGCAAGTCTACAGCTAAATGGCTGCGCCGAGGCGCCCGGGCAATGACCTCAGGCGGTGGACCCCAATAGCTTGACCATGGTTTGCTCGGCGCAGGTCGCGCGCGGATCTCGTTTGACGGGACTCGCATTGAAGGCGAACAGTTCATTCGGGTCATCCCACGTTGCCGGTTCATCGGCACCAGCGGGCATCGTGGGTGCCAGTTCCATGCGGTAGCGCCTGCGGGCCTTCGCAAGTTCTTCGGAGATGGCATATACCGCCATGCCGCTCGCGACGTCACTGGCGTTCTGGCCGCCCACGCCGTCACAGACCACTACAAATCCACACTGAGGGTCACAGGCAACCGCATCTTCGTTTTGCGGTCGCGTCCGGCCAGGGTCGGTCATGGTTGCCATCAGCAGCTGCGGTCCTGAGCCTGAATGATCGACGCGGGTGATCGCTACGGTGATGTTGTCGTGGCCGCCGGCCGCGTTGGCAGCGTCTATGAGCGCCTTACAGCCCGCGTGCGGGTCGTCGCGATGCCGGGACATCGTGGTCTGGATGAAGGTTGGCGGCAGGGCGTCCGTCAGACCGTCTGTACACAACAAGACCAGATCGGCCGTCTGTATGGCTTGGGTAACGACGTCAGGTATCAGTTTTACGTGCGCGCCGAGGCTGCGGGTGACGACACGTTCCTGCGCCGTTTCTGGTACCGGTCCAAGACCTTCGCTCGCCGCTTTCTCGTTGGCGAGCGAGTGGTCTTTCGTCAGCACCTGCAACTCTTCGTCGCGAAGCAGGTAGGCGCGACAGTCGCCCGCGTGGCCAACGACCACATGACCATCGTGAAAAAACGCCGTCGCAACCGTCGAACCCATACCCTTACACCCTGGCTGGTTTTGCGCGGTCTTGTAGATATGCACATTCGCGCGTTTGATGGCACGTTCCAGCAATGTCTGCAATTCCAGAGCCTGACGGGTATCCGGCGTGTCACCTTCGACCATGCCTTGCGCTGGTGGTTGTTCGGCGGCACGCGGCCCGGACGCCATCCCACAGACGACATCCGCGTGACAAGCCGCCAGTTCGGCCACCAGTTCGTTGCGCTCCTCGGGTTGCATCCCGATTCGTTCCACGCCCTGGTCCAACGTGCGCAGGAGTTCTGGCAGCGCTTGCACAAGGCGGTCTCGGTCCTGGGCTTCGGGCTTTGGTTCCAGCGACCACAGCAGCGTATCCACCGTTGCCAGGGCATTCAGATACTCTGCGCTCAACGCGCCGTGTTTGACGTGTTCCCTGACCAGCAGCCCGGCCCAGTAGTCCGTCAGGAAACGACGCACTTTACCGGGGATCGGGTGGTTGGCGATGCGCCGCGCAATTTTCCGCTCGGCCTGCTCGCGGGCGTCGGCGCAGGCGTCGCCGGGGAGGGTTTGACAGATGGGTCCACGGCGAGGCTCCACAAGGCCGCACTTTTCAGCCCTATGTATCGTCCCGAAGCTGATCAGGTTGAGGCCATTATTTGCGTGTTTTGCGTCTCCTGCGACCACCTGGCGGGCTACACTAGCGTTCAACTGGCCGGGTCAGCCGGTCATTTGAGGAGTCCTTATCGGTGGGCGTAGCAGCTTCTTTTTTGCCTCTAAAGCCGGGCGACGTCGTGGATATCGTCGCGCCTGCTTCGCAATGCCCGAGGGAAACGTTCAACGGTGGGCTCCGGCAATTGCGCGAATGGGGGCTGGTCCCGCGGGTACCGGACGTTTTGTTTGGTGCGACGCCGTTTGTCAGCAACACCCAAGCTGAGCGCGAGCGGCAGTTGCTGGCGGCGCTCCGTGCACACGATTCCAAGGCTGTCTGGTGCGCCCGCGGTGGTTACGGCTGTATCCACCTGCTGGACAAACTGGCCCGTACCACGCCACCCATGGTGCACAAACCGTTGATCGGCTTCAGTGATGTCAGTGCGCTTTCCGAAGGGCTGCGCCAACACTGGGGTTGGCCCTCTATTCACGGCCCGGTGCTGAGTCAGCTGGCCCCTGGCCGGCTGGCGCGGTCTGATGTAGAACGCGTCCGCCGCCTTTTGTTCGGACTGATTGATGAGCAGAGTTTTGGCAACCTGCGTCTGCACCCTAACTCGCGGAGGCCAAAACGCGCGGTACGCGGGCCCCTGGTTGGTGGCAACCTGGCGACACTACAAAGTCTCTGTGGCTCCGTTACCAGCCCACGGTTCCGAGGTGCCGTGGTGATGTTCGAAGACGTGAATGAGCGCGGATACGTCGTGGACCGGCTGTTACGCTCGTTGGAGGCAGCCGGTGCATTTGCCGGCGTGCGGGCCATTGTCATGGGCCAGTTTCTGAACGCACGCGAGCCTGGCGGGCGACCGTCGCTGGTACGGGCCGCAATCAACAACCTGGCCGGGCGTCTGCGCGCCCCGGTCTTTACTGGGCTGCCGGTTGGTCACGGCTCGCGATTGCCATCCCTGGTCATTGGCGTGCCGGTAGAACTCGCGCAAGACGACAGTCAACGCTGGCGGTTGTACCAGCGTTTCTGAAACTCGCCCTGTCCCGGACGGTGACAAGACGCTAACCGCCTTTGAGAGGCGGCATCAACATAATCTCGTCGCCCGCGCGTAGCGCATGTTGTCCGTAGCGTGCCGGACTGACCATTTCATTGTTGACAGATACCAGGTAGCCACGGTCGTCTGGCAGCTTGAGGTAAGCGATCAGCGCTGCGATGGTCATGCCGTCGGCCACGTCAATGTGGCCGGTTGACGGCAGATGACGGCCGATCGTTCCGGCCGCTTTCAGGTGGAGGCGCATCCTGTCAGCTTCTCAGGCCCAGGCGCTCGAGCGTATCGGCCGTCCACGCGCCGTTAGCGTCCCAACCGCGCACGGCGTAGTACTCATTCAGCATGCTTTCGAGGCCACACACCTGACCCTTCGCAAAACCCGCCGGCGCAGGCTCGCGCAACATCCTTGGCGGCAGTGTGTCATCAGTTCTGGTAAGGCCTGCAGACAAATTGAACTGACGCTCGAGGTTCCAGACACGTTCACCTACTTCGACCAGGCGCGCTTTGGTCCATTCTCCGGCGCAGGCGGCATTGATCTGGTCAACCAAAGCGCTCATGCCCCATGCGCCCGCCGTAAACAGGCAGATGCCGGAAGAGTCCAACGCGGCGACCCGGTCCTACGAACGTTTGCATGGTTCCGCGTTGCCGTTGGCAGAGGGATCCTCCAGGTCGGGCCGAAGGTGGCATGCGCCACGGTTGCTGGTCGCGTAGCCTAGACCCATACCCTGCAAGGCGCGCGAGTCTTAGCCTGCGAATTCCTGCCCCTTTACGCTCATCGACAGTTCCGGGCGGCCGTAGTGTTCGCACATACGCCTGAAGCCCAGTCCCAACATTTTGCTAAAGCCTTGCTGTAATCCTGTCTTCTCGGACATGACAACTAAGGCTTCTGCGCTGCCGAAGTTGAGCCCGACACCATCCGTATCCGCGTCGCTAATAACACCCAGTTCGTCGAGCTCCATGGCCGCCGCCAGCGTGACCCCAAACGAAATGGGGTCCATGCCGTGTTCATTCATCATGAACCCGGCGAACGTCAATGCATCGATGTCATCAACGCCAACAACCGGTCCAAAGGCGAATGCGGTCTCGTATTCGAGCCCGCCCGATGCGACCCGGTATTCAGGGCGGTTTCGGATCGAGAAATGGTTCTCTTTGATTCTGGCCATGCGACCGCAGCCGATTGTGCAGCCAAAAGACGCGTGGTTGGTCACGTGGTTACGATGGCCATCCTGTGCGCGTTCGAATTGTGCGCGCGGGTTGATATTACCGACGCCTTCGAACTGCACATCCCGGAAGTTGCCGTAGGCAATCCGCCCACCTGCTGCATCACATCGATCATTGCGTTGGTGCCAAGTTCGGTCAGCTCCTTGCGATCGGTATTGTCAGCAAGGCGTTGCTTGCCCGCGTCGGCCGCCGCCTTGAACGCGGGCACGTTGTCGACGGTAACGCCTTTCGTCCCGCGCACGCCGATGGCCTTGAGGTTCTTGGAACCCATTACGGCGCCCACGCCCGAGCGCCCAGCGGCGCGATGGAGGTCATTGACCACACATGCGTATTTGACGCCTCGCTCGCCAGCGACACCGATGCTGGCGACCTTCATGGATAGCTCCTGGTGCAGGCGCTTAGGCATGTTCTCAGTCTCCCAGGCGGACTGCCCCACAAACCGCAGGCAGCGCGGATACTCACGGTGTCGTCGTGAATATGCAGGTATACCGGTGTGTCTGCTCGTCCACGCAGGATGACAAGGTCGTAACCGGCCAGCTTCAGCTCCGCGCCAAATTTACCGCCAGAGTTGGAGCACGCGATCGCATTGGTCAGCGGGCCTTTGGTTACGACGCCAAACCGACCGCCCGTGGAAGCGCTCGTACCTGTCAACGGGCCGGTCGCGAATATCAGAACGTTGTCTGGCGACATGGGATCCGTTGCCGGGTCCATCAATTCCATCATGAACCGGGTCGCGAGCCCGCGTAGCCCCAGGTACTGCTGTAACCAGTGCTCCGGAATTTCCTCCACGCGACACTCTCTTGAGGTCAAATTCACGTGCAGTGCGCGACGATGCCAACCCATGTTGTATCACTCTTTGGAATGTTGTCTGTTGCGTCAAAATTTACGGCTGACGGTGGTCGAAGGGAACCCCAGGATGCGGTATGACGGCGCGTTTCGCATCGCGCACGCCGCCGCAAGGGTTTCGGCGCGGACGCGGACGCGGTTTAATCCCGGCCCAGCAACGTATCTGAGGAGTACTGACTATGGCTGAGCGAGTAGTTGTAGCCGGCGCCGGGCACGCGGCCGGACAGTTGGTGGCACGCTTACGCGCGGAAGAATTTGCCGGTGAGATTGTTTTGGTAGGCGACGAGGCAACTCTTCCGTATCAGCGACCGCCGTTGTCGAAGGCGTACATGGCGGGCGAGATTGGCCTGGAGCGAGTGTTGCTGCGCAACCAGGCGTTTTATGACGACAACAATATTGATGTCCGACTGAACACGCGGGTTGATGCAGTCGACTGCGACGCAAAATCGGTGACGCTCAATGACGGAGAGAAGCTCGAGTACACGCACCTGGTGCTGGCAACCGGTACGCGCGTGCGCGAGTTGCCGGTTGCAGGGGCGGGCCTGAGTGGCGTGTTCTACCTCCGGTCCCTTGGAGATGCGGACGGTATCGGCACCGCTTTGAAAACAACCCCGCGGGTGGCTGTTGTGGGTGGCGGCTACATCGGGCTGGAGGTTGCGGCCATCGCACGCAAGGCAGGTTGTGAAGTGACCGTGCTGGAGGCGATGCCTCGCGTGCTGGCCCGCACGACCACGGAGACCACGTCGGCGCATATGACGGAGCTGCATGCGGGTCATGGCGTCTCGATCCGTACCGGCGCCAAGGTGGCATCGTTTGCGGGTGATGGCGGTCAGGTCAGCGGCGTGGTCCTGGACGACGGTGAGTTGGTCCCCGCTGAAGTGGTTGTTGTAGGGGTTGGCGTATTACCGAACCAGGAGATTGCCGAGGCTGCAGGCATTACCGTCAACGATGGAATCGTCGTAGATGCGCGCGGTGCCACCAATGCCGAGAACGTCTGGGCGATCGGTGACTGTACGCGCCACCCGAGTGCACTGTACGGCACCACACTCAGGCTCGAATCCGTGCACAACGCGATGACGCAATCGCGCGTGGTGGCGGCGAACATTGCGGGCAAGAGCATTGAGTACAACGAAGTCCCCTGGTTCTGGACCGACCAATATGACGCGAAGTTACAGAGCGTTGGTATCCCGGACGGTCACGATCAGACGGTCGTACGCGGTGATCCGGCAGCCGGCGCGTTTACCGTATTCGCGTTGAAAGCGGGGCGTGTTGTTGCGGCCGAGAGTGTAAACGCAATGCGCGAACACATGGACTGCAGGAAGCTCGCTGGCGCGCAGGCCGAGGTTGCGGCCGACGTGTTAGCCGATCCCGAGACCAACCTGAAAGAACTGCTTTAACCGCGTTGGCATGACGGGCCGACACGGGCATCGTCAACGCTTAAACAGCACATAAAGGGCGCCGGTGCCCCCGTCCACCGGCCTGGCGGAACAAAATGCGACCACCTCGTCGCGGTGGCGCAGCCAGCGTGCAACCTTGTTCTTGATTACGGGGCGACCGTCGGGTGAACGTAGCCCCTTACCGTGGATGATGCGGACGCTACGCACGCCGCGTATCCGGCAATCGGACAAAAATTCCGCGAGGGCCTCCTGGGCTTCCGCGACCGTGTTGCCGTGCAGGTCAAGTTCAGCCGCGGTGCTGAACTGGCCACGTCTCAATCTCCGTAACAGTTTTTGTTGCACGCCCGGCCTGGCGAAGATCAGCTCCTCGCCGGTCTCGACATCCGCGTCCCACGGGTCGGCGTCGCTCAGTTCGTCCAGCACTCGTGCATCATCAGCGATGCGCTGACCAGGAACAGGCGCGACCTTGCGTCTGACCGGCTCGACCCGATTGGCCTCCATTGGCGTGACGTCTTGCAGCTCGCGTTTGAACAGATCGAAATCGTTGTCGTCGTCCATCCGTTCCTCACACAGTTGCCGCCTTTATCCCCCGATTGTGCCAGACGGCTTCGCACTGAACCATCGTCGCCAGGGAAGCCGTGCCAGAAGCAAAATCGCCAGGACACCAGCGTAGATGAGTGGCTCTGCGTAGTCCGCTTTCACCAACCAGATGAAATGTGCAGCGCCCAGGATTGCGGCCACGTAGGCGAGTCTGTGTAAAGTGCGCCAGCGTGCACCGCCCAGGCGTTTGATCATGTTGTTGGTCGAGGTCAACGCGAGTGGGACCATCACCACCACGGCAGCAAATCCGATCGTGATGTACGGACGTTTCACGATATCTTCGACGATTGTCTGGACGTCGAAGAACTGGTCCAGCCACAGATAAGTCGTGAAATGCATGACCGCGTAGAAGAATGCGTATAAACCGCACATACGGCGCAGGCGAATCGCACCATTCCAGCGCAGCCACATGCGAGCGGGTGTCAATGCGAGTGTCAGTATCATCAGTCGCAACGCCCATTCACCCGTTTCGTGCGTCAACGTCTCAACCGGATTTGCACCTAACTGATCCTGGAACGCCCGCACAACCAGTGCCACAAATGGCGCGGCCAGCAGCATAAACAGGCACGGCTTGACCGCACGCTCGGCTATTCGACTCATTGCAGTTCTCGTTGCACCACGGACGCTCTCAAATCTGACGCGCCCGGAGTTGACGGTAAGCCCTGGCCTATATTTGCTTACGCAGGTCCATGCCCGAGTAGAGGCTCGCGACTTCTTCTTCGTAACCGTTGAACATCAGCGTGGGAATCTTCGGCGAGAAGAACGAGTCACCAATGCGACGCTCCTTGCGTTGGCTCCAGCGCGGGTGATCAACCGTCGGATTGACGTTGGAATAGAAGCCGTATTCGTGAGGGTTCGCTTTGTTCCACGACGTCGGCGGCTCAGTCTCGGTGAACTTGATGCTGACGATGGACTTGATGCTCTTGAAGCCATATTTCCACGGCACGATGAGCCTCAGTGGCGCACCGTTCTGATTGGGCAGCGGTTCGCCAAAAACGCCCACGGTCATCAATGTCAGGGGATGCATGGCCTCGTCAATGCGTAAGCCCTCCACGTATGGCCATTCAAGCGTGCCGCGCTTCTGGCCCGGCATCCGCTCCGGATCATGCAGAGTCTCGAATGCAACGTATTTGGCACGCGAGTTCGGCTGGAAGCGTTTCAACATGTCAGCCAGCGGAATGCCCACCCACGGTACCACCATGGACCACGCCTCCACACAACGAAACCGATAGATGCGTTCCTCAAGCTGGTGTGGGGAAACCAGGTCCTCGTAGTGATACGTTCCGGGCTTGTCACAATGTCCCGAGACACTTACGGACCACGGCAACGGTTCAAAATCCTTCGAGTTCGCCTTCGGGTCGGATTTGCCAGTGCCAAACTCGTAGAAGTTGTTGTAGCTCGTGACGTCTTCCTTGGGGGTCAATTCGGCGTCTACCGCGTACGTGGTGTTTCGGGTCACGTTCCAGTTTGCCGCGGCGCTGACCGGAGAATGCCACGCCAGACCGGGCACTGTAGCGATTAGCATGGCGCCACTGGCGTCGCGCAAGAATCGGCGGCGGCTGAAGTAGAGCTCGGGCTTGGCGATTTCGCTTGGTTTGATGGGATCTGGTCGTTTGATCAGCATGGTGCCTCACCTGTTGGTCCACGCCGCGGTGCGCGACGCTGTTTATCTGGCCTTGTCACAGCCTATCGACAGATATCGGGAACGTGTAGTTCCGCGCGTCGGGCGACATAACGCCTGCATTAACAATTATTCATGTTGGCCTGCTCAGGCGAACGCGCGGGCCGCGTTGCGGAACATGTGGGCCCAGGGCGAGAATCCGTGCCAGTCCGGGGGGCACCAACTCATCTGTACGGTTCTGAATGCCCGCTCGGGATGCGGCATCAGAATTGTGGCGCGTCCGTCCGCGGTGCTGAAAGCCGTGAGACCGTCAGCTGAGCCATTTGGATTGGCAGGATAGGTAGTAGCTGCCGCCAGGTTTGCGTCCACATAGCGGGCTGCCGCGATGGCGTCCCGGGGTGACTGTTCTGGCGACCATAATGTCCGACCCTCACCGTGAGCTACCGGCACGGGTAGCACCGCACCTGCCATACCCGCCAGCAGAATTGACGGACTGGATAGAATCTCGACAGCACTCAGGCGCGCCTCGAACTGCTCCGACCGATTGCCTACAAAACGCGGCCAGTTGTCAGCTCCGGGTACTAAAGGTCGGAGTTGCGCCAGCATCTGACAGCCGTTGCACACACCTAGCGATAACGTGTCAGCACGTTCGAAGAAGGCCGCAAACTGCTCCGCTACCTGCGCGCTATAGCGCACGGAACCGGCCCAGCCGCCTCCGCCGCCGAGGACGTCGCCGTAGGAGAAACCTCCGCAGGCGGCCAGTACCTGAAAGTCCGCCAGGCTGACATCTCCGTGCAGCAGGTCGTACATGTGCACGTCAACGGCTTCGAGCCCCGCACTGTGAAAAGCTGCTGCCATCTCGTTGTGACCGTTCACGCCTTGCTCGCGCAGAACTGCCACGCGCGGCGTGCCGCTGACAACAACCGGCGCCAGCGTGCCGTGCTCGACACTGTCTGGAAGTCTCGTCGGCAGTAACACGCTCGCGGCTGTGCGGGAGGCCTGTTCCTCTGCGGCACAGTGCGGTTCGTCGCGAAGCGTTGCCATCTGTGCCGACAACCCTGACCAGCTGGCGCGCAAATTCGCTATCGGCAATGACAGCGTCTCGTTCGCAGTGACGACTCGGAGTTCCTGTGTTGCCGCTAAACGCCCGATATCGTGAACGTGACCGGCTAGCGGCGAGCCGCTCGGTGTAAACGCACCCAGCACATGCGCCACGTCCGCTTCGCGCACCTGCAACACGGCGCCCAGTTCTTCGTTGAACAGCGCCGCTACGCTGTCAGACTGGTACATGCTGAGGTCCAGCTCCAGTCCATAGCCGCCGGCAAACGCCATCTCTGCGACCGTCGCGACCAGGCCGCCATCGGATCGGTCGTGGTAGGCCAGCACGCGTTCTTCGCGTAGCAGGTTCTGCAGCGTCGCAAAAAAATGTCCCAACGCCGCCGGTCGGTCCAGGTTGGGCGCTTCCTCGCCAAACTGCCGCGAGACCTGCGCAAATATGGAGCCCCCGAGGCGGGCTTGGCCCAGACCCAGATCAACCAACAATAGTCGCGACCGGGGTTCGGCTTTGAGTTCAGGTGTGACCGACAGGCGCACGTCGTGCACCGGTGCAAACGCGGATACGACCAGTGAAACAGGCGATACCACGGCGTGTTCATCGTCCTGTTCGCGCCACACTGTCTTCATCGACAGGGAGTCTTTACCCACCGGTATACACACCCCGAGCTCGGGACAGACTTCCATACCAACTGCCTGGACGGTGGCAAACAGGTCCGCGTCGGCGCCCGGGTGGCCGCACGCGGCCATCCAGTTAGCGCTCAATACTATGCTGCCAATATCCCCGATCGCGGCTGCCACAATATTGGTGACGGCTTCGCCGATAGCCATACGACCGGACGCGGGCGCGTCGATGACCGCGAGCGGCGTACGCTCGCCCATGGCCATTGCCTCGCCGGTGTAGTGCTCGTAGTCGGTGATTGAGATGGCACAGTCGGCCACAGGTACCTGTCGTGGGCCCACCATCTGGTCGCGATGAGAAAGACCGCCAACGGTGCGGTCACCAATCGTGATGAGGAAGCTCTTATCCGCGACGGCTGGCGCGTCGAGGACGCTATGCACCATTTGTTCGAGGTTGATCCCGGTGGTTGCGAGCGCGGAGCGAGGGGCCGGCGCCGTGCTGACGTCGCGTTGCATGCGTGGAAGTTTGCCCAGCAGCACCTCCATCGGCAGATCAACGGTTGTCTCGCCCAGCAAGGAATCTTCAACAACCAGCCGACCGCTGCCAGTGACGTCGCCGAGGATTGCAAAAGGGCAGCGCTCGCGCGCGCACATCGCCGAAAAAGCCTCCATGTGCTCTGGCGCCAGCGTGAGCACGTAACGTTCCTGCGACTCGTTACACCAGATCTCCAGTGGGCTCATGGCCGGATCGGCGCTGGGTACCGCGCGGATATCCAGCAACGCGCCGCGCCCGTCCCCGTGCACAATTTCCGGGACCGCGTTGCTGAGACCGCCAGCGCCCACGTCGTGAATTGAGCGGATGGGATTGTCTTCACCCTGCGACCAGCAGCGGTCAATGACCTGCTGAGCTCGCCGTTGCATCTCGGCGTTGCCACGTTGCACGGATGCGAAGTCGAGATCCGAGTCGCCGCTGCCACTCGCTTGTGACGACGCTGCTCCGCCGCCAAGACCTATCAGCATTGCCGGTCCGCCCAACACGATGACCTTATCGCCAACCTCCACAGTCTGTTTCAACACGTTCGCCGGCGAGATGTTGCCGAGCCCACCCGCCAACATGATGGGTTTGTGGTAACCGAAACTGGTGCCGTCGACGGTCTGCTCGAACGTTCGAAAATATCCGAGTAGTGCAGGGCGGCCGAACTCGTTGTTGAACGCCGCGGCGCCGATGGGCGCCTCCAGCATGATATCCAGTGCGGAAGTGATGCGGTCCGGTTTACCGTGGTCCTCTTCCCATGCGCGCGCATGTCCGGGCACACGCAGGTTGGATACGCTGAATCCCGTCAGGCCGGCCTTGGCTCGAGAACCGCGCCCCGTGGCCGCTTCGTCGCGAATCTCACCACCTGAACCGGTGGCCGCGCCCGGGAACGGGGAGATAGCGGTTGGATGGTTGTGGGTTTCCACCTTCATCAAGATGTGATGTTCAGATGCTTGTGCGCGATAGACCTGACTGGCGTCCGGCGCGAAGGTTGCGGCCGGCCAGCCCGTTGTCACGGCGGAGTTGTCACTGTAGGCGGATAGCACGCTGCCGGGATGTGTGGCGTGCGTGTGACGAATCATGTCGAACAGCGAGGTATTGTGTCGGGCGCCGTCGATCGTCCATGCCGCGTTAAATATCTTGTGCCTGCAGTGTTCCGAGTTGACCTGGGCAAACATCATCAACTCCACGTCCGTGGGCGGGCGGCCGAGGTCGTTGTAGGCGCGGACCAGGTAGTCGAGCTCGATATCGCTCAGTCCCAGCCCCAGCTCCGCATTCGCCGACAGCAGGTCAGCGTCCAGCGAAGCAACGCTGCCTATGTGCACCAGCGGACGCGGCGCATCCGTCGCGAACAGGGTCGCGCCGATGTCGAGGTCTATAAACGGCGCCTCGGTCATTTTGTCGAAGATGGGTGCGTACCGATTCAACTCGGCCGCGTCTACACTGTCTAATCCGATAAAGCGCCATGCGATACCGCGTTCGACCCTTTGTACGGTGGTCAGTCCGCAACCGCGAACAATGTCGGTTGCCTTGCTGGACCAGGGGGAAATGGTGCCTGGGCGTGGCACGACGACAAAATCGGCGAACCACGCGGGGTCGTGTTCCCGGGTCTGCGAATCGGAGTTGCCCATGGATTCGGCGCTCGCCGCGCCATAGTCCAGCAACGCGTCCAGGGTCCGGCGTTGTGATGCGCTAAGCGGTGCGGACACGTCCACGTAGTGCATGTAACGTGCCTCGATGGCGGTTAACGATGGGAAATGCGGCGCCAACAATTGCAGCAGTTGGCGCACCTTGAACGCGCTTAGCGCGTGAGGACCGTGGAGAAGCATGCTTGTGGAATGATTGTGGGGTTAAGTGCGGCTGCCAGGTGCCGATCTTACCAACGATTGCAGCATTTCGAGGGCCGTTCAGGCGATTGCCAGGCTCGGTCACGGCCTTTGTTGTCACGATCGCAGTTCAGATGGGATAAATGTGACTGATTTGCGGTCGAACAGGCCCATTTTTTCAAGGCAGTTTGGTAACATGCGCGGCCTTCGGTTTGGTCGGTGTGTCACTTGCCAGAGAATAGAGGAACCGCATGGCGGACGACGACAGCAGAGATAGCAACGAGTCCGAGGAAGTATCCCCCGCGACGCCCCAGGGTGCGCGGAAAAAGGTGGTCAAGAAGGTAGCGAAGAAGACCGTTGCCAAAAAGAAGGCCACCTCCAAGAAAAAAACCGCTTCGAAGAAGAAAGCGGTGTCGAAGAAGAAGGTCAGCAAAAAGAAGGTTAGCGCCAGAACTGGGCCAGTGGAGATGCAAGATGCGGAGCTATCGGTACTACCTGACGACGCTGCACCGGTCGAAGCCCCAGGGGATGCCGCGCAGGCGCCCCATGGCAGTGTGAGTGACGAGCCCGCAGAATCATCGGGTGGCGTCGAGGCCCCGGTCGCACAGTCAGAGCCTGCTCTGGCGGCTGGTGGTCGAGGCGAGCAATCGCCGGTAGCGATCAAAGTGGAAAGTGGAGAGTCATCATCGATGAGTGAACAGGAATCACCGGGTTCTGCGTCCGCGTACAGCGAAACGCATGAGCCACAGACCAACTCGGCCGTCGCTCTGTGGCTGCCAATGGCGTTGGTTGTTTTACTGGTGCTAGTGACAAGCGGTGAGCAGCCGCGCGTCCCGGCCGCGACCGACGGCGAAGCGGCTAAGGCAGAATCAGAACAGGCGGCAGCAATTAGCGCGGGCGACGCGACTCAGTCAGACGCTATCGACGCACCTGCCACGGTTTCGACCGATCAGGCTGCAGCTTCTGTGACGATGCCCGCGGCGACAGCCGAATCTTCCGAAGCGTCAACTACTACAGCTGTGTCTGAGAGTGAAGCCGCCCCTGCGGAAGCGGCAACGGCGGAAACGGCCGAGACGGCCGCAAGCACGGAGACGGTTCAGGCTGAGTCGAGCCAGGCCGAAGCTGCGCAGGAATCCGCGCAGGCCGCTACTGCTTCGTCCGTTGCCGCTTCGGCCGAGACGGCCGTTCCGGAGTCGGCGCAGAGTGAGACGGCGCAGGCTGAGTCTGCCCCTGCGGCGGCACAACCTGAGACCGCGTCAGCCGAATCTGCAGCGCCTGCTGCGACTGCAACGGCCCAAGCCGAGTCACAAGCATCAGCGGCACAGGCGGCTGCACCGGCACTTGCCGCGGCGCCGGCAGCTGCCGCGACTGCTCAGCAGCCCTGGTACGGCGCACAACAAGGCTATGTGCCGCAAGCCGGGGCCGCGCCGGCCGCTCCAGGTCAACCTGGAATGTCCCAGCCACGCATGCGCCCGCACCCGGCTCCGTATGGTTACTCGATGTATCCGTACCCGGCGTACCCCTACTGGCCGCCACCTCCGCCTCCTGGCTATGGCTACTATGGCTGGGGTTATCCGCCTACACCACCGCCACCCGCGTATCCGTACGGGTATGGCCGCTATGGCGCCCCGAAGCCCGCTAAGCCAGGCTATCGCCCCTGGCTTCGCCCACGACAAGGGGCGACGGCAACAGCCCCCAAGGCCGAAGGTGACGGCAACGCCAAAAATTAGGCAGTCGAGCCGAACCTGCTCCCGGGCAGTATTCGCGCCAATAGCCGCCTGAACAGGGCTGGCCACCTGAGCCAGACAGCATCGCGTCGCGCCGGGCTCTGCCCGGCGCGCTTGCGTTTGGGCGGCACACATTGTGACGGTGCACGCGTCGCTCACAGGTCGAGCCGCAGGCTCGCGGCTGATGTAGTCGCCAGATGTCGAATACTCGAGGTCCCCTCTGGCTCGACACCCCAGCATGTCCACTCTAATCCCACCTGGTCAGGCGCTTAGCCAGGGTGGAGGTGGCGCCACTGCGGTAACGATGTGCGTGCCGAGCTTGTCTTGGTATGAAAGACCGGTGATCTGGTCCTCGGCCATTTCATCCGCGAAGTAGTTCTGCGCGGCGTCGTCACTGAGAACGTTGAATGAGAGAACGGCGATAGAGGAAGCGATTTGTGCGGTAACGCTACATCTTCATGGTGCGCAGTTCCGGGCTTGGTTGCGCGCGCTCCCAAATCTCGCTGAACTTGCGTTGCAACTCGCGTGCGCGCATCGGGTTGTAGAACTCGGTCTGTCCTTCGTACAACTCGCCGTGCGGCTGGTACACGCTGGCCACGCTGTCGGCGACCAGAAATGCGCTGAGTTCGTCGCGATAGTCCGCACTCGGAACACGCACCTGGAAGTAGCTCGGCAAGCGGCGCATCAACAGCCACAGCCGGTGTTCGCGACGAACCAGGGACGTGGCGTCGTGAATCAGTACTCTGACTCGCGCGCGACGGCTTCCCAGGCTTACTCGCTTCAGTTCAGCAACAACGTGGGCGTTGTCAAAAACGCGCCGGTCCAGATTGCGCGTCAGGACGTCGACTGAGTAGTGGGTAAGCGTCAAGACGGCGCCCACGGCATCGCGCACGGAATCGAGCCCATCCATTTCAATGGTGCCGTGCTCTTCGGCCATGTCCTTCAGCTGACTGGTGTCTAGCGCCATCTCTCGACCGCTCGAATGGCAGGGGTAGATGTTCCTGTGGATAGGCCGCTATAACGCTTTGGTGGCGGCGATGGCGTTGCCCACGTATCGCGCGGGCGTTAGCGCCAGCAATTCCTCGCGGGCGGCGTCCGGGATTTCCAGTGTGGCGACAAACTCGCGAATTGTCTGTTCGTCCACGGCACGGCCGCGCGTGAGCTCTTTGAGTTTCTCGTACGGCTCGGGCACCGCGTACCGGCGCATGACCGTCTGAATCGGCTCGGCCAGTACTTCCCAAGCGTCATCCAGATCCGCGGCCAGCCCTGGCTGGTTGACCTCGAGCTTGTCCAAGCCCTTGTCGATCGATTTGAACGCAATCACCGCATAACCGACGGCAACGCCCAGATTGCGTAGGACGGTCGAATCGGATAGGTCGCGCTGCCAGCGGGAGACCGGTAGTTTGGCTGCCAGGTGTTCCAGCATGGCATTGGCCAGACCCAGGTTGCCCTCCGCGTTTTCGAAGTCAATCGGGTTGACCTTGTGCGGCATGGTTGACGAGCCAATCTCGCCCGCTTTGGTACGCTGCTTGAAGTAGCCGATGGTGATGTAGCCCCAGATGTCCCTGCACAAGTCCAACAGGATGGTGTTGGCCCGCATCAGGGTATGGAACAGCTCGGCGATGTAGTCGTGAGGCTCGATCTGAGTCGTAAACGGATTGACCGTCAGGCCCAGGTTATCGAGCACGTCTGCGGAGAACGCCGGCCAGTCGACTTCGGGGTAGGCGCTCAGGTGCGCATTGTAGTTTCCGACCGCACCGTTCATTTTTGCGAGTAGTGGTTGTGCGCGAAGCTGTTCCAGTTGCCTGCGAAGCCGCGCGACAACATTTGCCATCTCCTTACCCAACGTTGTGGGTGAGGCGGGTTGACCGTGCGTGCGCGCGAGCATGGGTTGTCCGGCTAATGCGTGGGCAAGAGCCGCCAACTTATCCGCGATACCATCCATCATCGGCAGCACGACCTGGTCGCGCGCGTCACGCAACATCAACGCGTGCGATACGTTATTGATGTCTTCTGATGTGCAGGCGAAATGGATCATTTCGCTGATTGCCGCCAGTTCCGGCTGCCCCGCAACCTGCTCCTTCAGAAAATACTCAACCGCTTTGACGTCGTGATTGGTGGTCGCCTCGATTGCCTTGATGCGTTCTGCCTGTTCAACGCCAAAGTTGTCAGCGATGTTTTGCAGATGCGTGCGCGCATCAGCGCTCAGTGATGGGGCTGCTTCAACCGCATCCGCGTCACAGAGTGCCAGCAGCCAACGCACTTCAACCAGGACGCGGCGTTGAATGAGCCCAAATTCGCTCATAATCGAGCGCAGGTCCTGGGTATGACGGCCGTAGCGGCCATCGATCGGTGAGACGGCCGTAAGGGCATTTAGCTCCATGAGGGATTCCGACGCTTTTGTGTGATTCAGCAATCCCGCATGTTAACGCAGAGCGTCCAGGAACCGCGTCTTTGCCGCGGCTATTTTGGGCCTCCTGAGGCGTGGTCGCCCTGTTGGCGGCAACCACATGTGCGTCGCTCCGATGATTAGCGCGTTTCGGGTTAGCTCGAGCAGTAAGCTGGATTCATACGGGTGCCGCCTGGGTAGTCGTCTACACCGTAAGGAAACGGGTTAGGCACAGGCACCGCACCTCGGCTGGACATGCAATTCTTGTAGATGTTTCCACATATACCCAGCGGATGAGCCCTTCTTCCGCGCCGGTTGTTGGCATGTGCGAATCGCGATAGTCGATGAACGGGTCGTAGCGATCGCGTGCTTCCGCGGCAGCCGCGCTGTTAGGGGCGGTCAAGATTCTTGCAGATAGAACGCGCATGTCATCGCCTCCGTATAAAATTTTGCGTCCAGAAGCTCTGGACACTCTGTCGCGCTGGACGCCGCAGGAAATTGTCGCAGGTCACATCGTGTGTGACAGCGTTACCGCCAGACAGTTCGAGCCGGAGCCGGTGGCCGCCGGGCTGAGGCAGGTGAATCGGGCTAGATGTGAATAGCACCCGTTCCGGCGGCCAGGGCCGCTTCATGCAGCGCCTCGGACAACGTCGGGTGCGCGTGAATCGTGCGTCCCATGTCCTCTGCGCTGCCATGGAAGGCCATGACGGCAACGGCCTCGGCGATGAGCTCGGAGGCATGTGAGCCGATGATATGCACACCCAACAGGCGGTCGGTCCTGGCACACGCATAAACCCGCACCAGGCCGTCCGTTTCGCCTGCGCCCTGTGCGCGACCAATGGCCATGAAAGGAAACGCGCCGGTGCTGTACTCGATACCTTCAGCCTCAAGTTCCGTGGCGGTTTTCCCGACCCAGGCAATTTCCGGATGGGTATAGATCACCCACGGGACAATGCTGTGGTCGATATGTCCGCTCTGGCCGGCGATCATCTCCGCGACGGCGATGCCTTCTTCAGAGGCTTTGTGCGCCAGCATTGGGCCAGTTGTGACATCACCAATGGCGTAGATGTGCGGTTGTGTGGTTCGGCAATAACCGTCGACGACGACGCGTCCACGGTCATCCAGCGAGACGCCCGCGGCCTCTACATCCAGCAGATCGGCATATGCGCGCCGCCCGACAGCGACAATCAGCTTGTCAACTTCCAGGCCGTGCGCGCCGTCTGAATCTTCGTATTTGACTGCCACGCCGTTATCGGTTGGTCGAGCCCCCGTCACGCGACAACCAAGGCGAATATCGAGACCCTGGCGTTTGAACAGTTTGCCGGCTTCTTTGGCAATGGCGCCGTCCGCAGCACCGAGGAATTGGTCCATGGCCTCGAGAATGACCACTTCAGATCCCAACCGACTCCAGACGCTGCCCAACTCAAGCCCGATGACGCCGGCACCAATAATGCCGAGGCGGGCCGGTACTGCGTCAAACGCGAGCGCGTCTTCGTTATCCACGATGCGATCGCCATCCACCGGTGCAACGCCAATATCGATTGGCACGGAGCCGGCAGCGATGACAATGTTGGCGCCGCGAATGGTTTCTTTGTCGCCGCCCTGATCAGTGATTTCAACGTCGTTGTTACCCGTGAAACGCGCCGTGCCTGAAAAAAATTCGATCTTGTTCTTCCGCAACAGTCCAGAGACGCCGCGCGTCAGGTTTTGCACCACCTTGTCCTTGCGCTCCATCATCTTGCCGAGGTCAACCTTGACCGTGCCGCAATCGATACCGTGGTCCGGTAGCAGGTGTTGCAGGTTGTGATAGTGATGCGAACTGTCCAGCAGCGCTTTCGACGGGATGCAGCCGACGTTCAAGCACGTGCCACCCAGTGATGGTTTGCCTTTGGCATCAACCCATTTGTCGACACAGGCGGTTTTCAGGCCCAGCTGTGCGGCGCGTATCGCCGAAACGTATCCACCAGGTCCGGCTCCAATCACTACTACGTCAAATTCTTTCATGGGTAAACAACGTTCTATCTGTGCGTTCCGTGGCTATCAAGCACTGCGCGTGAGTGACATCAGACGCCTAACAACAGGCGACCCGGGTCCTCAATACAATTCTTGATGGTCACCAGGAACCGAACGGCCTCCCGCCCATCGATGATGCGGTGGTCGTACGACAGGGCGAGATACATCACCGGGCGCGCGACAATCTGACCGTCCTCCACAACCGGGCGCATCTGTGTTGCATGCATACCGAGAATCGCACTTTGAGGCGGGTTCAGGATGGGGGTCGACAACATCGAGCCAAATACACCGCCGTTCGAGATCGTGAACGTACCGCCGGACAACTCTTCGATGCCCAGGCTGCCGTTTTGTGCGCGCTGACCAAAATCCGCGATCGCCCCTTCAACCTGTGCAAAGTTCATGTTCTCCACGTTGCGCAGGATGGGGACAACCAGCCCCCTCGGTGAGCTGACCGCAACGCCAATGTCGCAATAGTCGTGGTATACGATCTCATTGCCTTCGATATATGCGTTGACTGCCGGGAATTCCTGTAACGCCTGTACTGCCGCTTTGGCGAAGAAGGACATGAAGCCGAGGCGCACGTCATGGGCTTTTTCAAAGTCGTCCCGCAGGCGCTTACGCAGCGACATGACGGGTTCCATATTGACTTCGTTGAACGTCGTGAGGATCGCCGCAGTGTGTTGTGCCTGTACCAGGCGCTCCGCGATGCGCTGACGTAGCCGCGTCATCGGCACGCGCCGCTCGCCGCGCTCTACGCCCGCCGCGGGTGCGGGGGCGGGAGCCTGGACGGCGGGCGCAGGCGCAGCAGGTGTGGGCGCAGGCGCAGCAGGCGCAACAGTTGCTGAGCCTTTCGCTTCGATGTGCGCCAGCACATCACCCTTGGTCAAGCGTCCTCCAGGACCGCTGCCGGCAATGCTGGCGCCGTCCAGTCCGTGGTCGTCAACCAGTTTCCGTACGGCCGGGCTCAATGCTTCGGCGTCTGCGGCCTGCGCGACGGGTGCGGGCGACGTGGGCTCAGGCGCAGGCGCAGGTGAAGGCTGTGCAGCAGGCGTACCAGGTGCTGCCTCCGCGGCTGCGCTGGTATCAATTCGGGCAATAATCTCGTCCGAGACACCGGTTTCCCCAGTCGCTTTGACAATTTCCGCTATCACACCACTTTCGGGCGCGCTGACTTCCAGGACTACCTTGTCCGTCTCGAGTTCGACGAGCACGTCGTCCTTGTTGACGGCCTGACCCGGCGCGATCGCCCAGTCAAGAAGCGTGGCATCGGGAACGGATTCGGGAAGCAGGGGAATCTTTACGTCAACGATCACTGTGCGGTTCCTGTATGACCTTGGTGGGTCGTGGCTAAATTCGCCGAAGTAAGGGAAAACCTGAATCAGGCGTATGAGCGCATCGACTTGACGTTCGGTCAGGCCGAGATGCGTTTGACACCTTCCAACTCTTCGAGCGCCAGCGCCTCGCTGACGAGCTGGCGCTGTTGCTCCAGATGCACGTTCAGATAGCCGACGGCAGGTGCGGCGGAATATTCGCGCCCGGCGTAGTGCAGTGTGCGCTTCTTGCCGACCATGCCCGCCAGATGGCGACGCGACAGCATGAAGAACCAGCTGCCCTGATTGCGCGGTTCTTCCTGGCACCAGACGACGTCTTTCGCCTTGTCGTACTTGTCCAACATGGCCTGAATGGCTTCGCGCGGGAATGGATACAACTGTTCCACGCGCACGAGGGCTACGTGCTCCATCCCGAGTTCGCGTTTCTTTTCCAGGAGGTCGTAGTAGACCTTGCCCGTACACATGACCAGACGGCCGACATCCTTCGGTTCCGGGCTCTCTACGTCGTCGATAACAACCTGGAAGCCGCCCTCTGCCAGTTCTTCGCGCGTTGACGTTGCCAGCCGGTGACGCAGCAGGCTCTTCGGGCTCATGACGATCAATGGCTTGCGATAGTGACGCAGCATCTGCCGTCTCAGCATGTGGAACACCTGTGCGGGGGAACTGGGTACGCAGACCTGGATGTTGTCCTCAGCACACAGCTGCAGATAACGTTCCAGACGCGCGGACGAGTGTTCCGGACCCTGACCTTCATAACCATGCGGCAACAACATCACCAGGCCACAGAAGCGACCCCATTTGGCTTCGGAGGAGCTCAGGAACTGATCGATGACTACCTGCGCACCGTTGGCGAAGTCTCCAAATTGCGCTTCCCACAACACCAGAGTCTCGGGTTCAGCCGTGCTGTACCCGTATTCGAACGCCAGCACTGCCTCCTCTGATAGCAGAGAGTTGATCACGCGGAAACTCGGCTGACGGTCAAACAGTTGTTTGAGCGGCTGGTGCATACCGCGCTCTTTCTGGTTGTGCACGACGGCGTGGCGATGCGCAAAGGTGCCGCGTTCGCTGTCCTGACCGGACAGGCGTATCGGATGGCCGTTCTCCAGGATTGATGCGTATGCCAATGTCTCGGCAAAGCCCCAATCCATCGGGCGCTCGCCCAGCGCCATTTCCCGACGCGCATCGTAGACGCGCTTTACGGAACGATGCAGCTCAAATCCTTCTGGAAGCTCTACTAATCTTGACCCGAGCCGCTCGGAATGCTGTACCGAAATACTGGTGTCGACTTCTTCATCCCAGCTGCGATTCATGTAGGGTTCCCAATC
>MDTA01051651.1_pt1 | contig 23942 bp, 14 predicted proteins | sample 811151 | NCBI WGS metagenome assembly MDTA01 (sample SAMN05326648, study PRJNA326480) | marine metagenome | isolation source: seawater | place: Indian Ocean: South | collected 2010
CGTCGCCCGCCGGAAGGTGCAGTTGCGCTGCATGTCGGCGACAGTGCCGTTGCCCGTATACCCCATGGACGCACGAAGGCCGCCTATCAACTGGTGCAACACCGCACCAGCCGGGCCTTTGTAGGGTACGCGGCCTTCAATACCTTCCGGCACCAGCTTCAGGCTGTCGTTGACCTCCTGCTGGAAATAGCGGTCCGCTGATCCCTGCGCCATCGCGCCGAGCGAACCCATCCCCCGATAGGATTTATATGATCGCCCCTTATACAGAAACACCTCGCCGGGGCTCTCGTCCGTCCCCGCCAGTAACGACCCGACCATCACACAGTCGGCCCCTGCGGCAACCGCCTTGGCGACATCCCCTGAAAGCCGAACCCCCCCGTCAGCAATACAGGGTAGATCGTTGTCATGGCACACTTCGGCGGATTCCAGAACCGCGCTGAACTGGGGCACGCCGACGCCGGTGACGGCTCGCGTGGTACAGATTGACCCGGGCCCGATGCCAATCTTCACCGCATCGGCGCCAGCATCTATTAGAGCCTTCGCGCCATCCGGCGTGGCGATATTGCCGGCGATAATTTGGGTATTGTTGGAAAGACGCTTGATCCTGCCCACAGCATCTAGCACTCCGCGCGAGTGTCCATGTGCAGTATCTACCACCACGACATCCGCTTCCGCATCGATCAGCGCCTCGGCCCTGGCAATGCCGTCCTCGCCGACACCAGTCGCGGCCGCCACGCACAACCGTCCTTTTTCGTCCTTAGTCGCGTTGGGATGAAGCTTCGCCTTTTCGATGTCCTTCACCGTAATCAGGCCGATGCAGCGGTATTCCTCGTCCACAACCAGCAATTTTTCGATGCGGTGCTGATGTAGAAGGCGGCGTGCCTCCGCCATATCGACGCCTTCCCTGACCGTGATCAGGTTTTCCCTGGTCATAAGTTCGCTGATGGGTTGCCCAGGCTGATCGGCAAAACGTACATCCCGGTTGGTCAGCACACCGACCAGTTCGCCGCAGCCGCTTTCAACCACGGGAATACCCGAAATCCGGTGTGCTTGCATAAGGTCCAGTGCGTCGGCCAGGGTCTTTTCAGGCGTAATCGTCACCGGATTGATGACCATTCCGGATTCGAATTTCTTGACCGCCCTAACCTCGTCCTCCTGCTCGGCTATGTCGAGATTTTTGTGGACCACGCCAATGCCGCCCGCCTGCGCCATCGCGATCGCCATTTTCGATTCGGTGACCGTATCCATGGCGGCGGAAACAAGTGGAATGCCGAGCTCGATAGTTCGGGTCAGCCGTGTTTTGGTAAGGGCTTCATGGGGGAGAACAGCAGATTCCGCGGGTACAAGAAGGATATCGTCGAAGGTCAGCGCGTCGCGGATTTCCATGCCACCACCTGTTGTGCGAGTGGCGCCAAAATATACACACCGACAGATCGAATCCCAAATGGATAGAACGCCCTGAAGCCTATTTCCGAGCAACAGCCTGTTGGCGGTTTATATGTCTCTGCGAAAATCGGTAGCGACGATATAGGTTTCGGGGCTTTCCGCCCGAGATGCGGCCGGTTTGACGGTGCGCACTTTCTCGAAATCGACCTTGATGGCAGCCATGAGCTCGCCCTGAGCGCCTCCTGCGAACGCCTTCATGACCAATGTTCCGCCGGGTGCTAGGGCTTCCACCGCGAATGCATGGGCAAGTTCGCCCAAAGCGGTGGTTCGCAGATGGTCCGTCGATTTATGCCCGGTCACCGGCGCCGCCATATCGCTGAGGATAAGATCGGCATGACCGCCGAGCAGTTCGTTAAGCCGCGCCGGCGCAGCGTCATCGGTAAAATCCATACACAGGATGTCGGCGCCGCCGACCGGTTCCATTTTCTGCAGATCGACGGCGACGACCCGGTTTTGCTTCCCGTCCGGCCGGACCCTGTCGACGGCAACCTGCGTCCATCCGCCGGGCGCCGCACCGAGATCGACGACCTTCTGAGCGGCGCGCAGAAATCCGTATTTCTCATCCAGTTGCAGCAGCTTGAACGCAGCACGGGAACGGTACCCCTGTTTCTGGGCTTCGCGCACATAGGGATCGTTCAGTTGACGGTCCAGCCACCGGGTCGATGACGACTTTCTGCCGCGGGCGGTCTTAACCCGAACGCGCATATTGCGGCCGGTCAGGCCCGTGCCGCGCCCGGAGCCTTTGCCTTTTTTTCGTGACATGGGATGCGTCTATTCGGCAGCGAAAGCGATCGCGCCGTCGCAGGTCGCTCTGGGTTGCCCGGCCATCACGCTCAGAATGCCTTCGCGCACGCCCCGGTCCGCCACCCGCAGTCTCCCCGCCGGCCAAAGGCGGCATACGGCTTCCAGTACAGCACACCCTGCAACAACCAACTCAGCCCGGTTGTGGCCAATACAGGGATGAGCCGCACGCTCATGATAAGATTTTGCGGCAAGGTCGCGGCTGATGCGTTCCACTGCCTTGAACCCGAGCCAAGAGCCGTCAACCCGGGACCGGTTATATCTTGGTAGCGACATGTTCACCCCAGCAATTGTGGTCACCGTCCCGGCAGTCCCGACCATCTGGGCGCGGCCCGAAGCAATCTGGCTCGCGATTCCGAACTGCGCATCGAACGGACGCAGCATGTTCATGACCTCATTCACCAGAAACTCATACTCATCGGGCGTGAACTCCTGGTGACCATGGCGTTCTGTCAGTGTCACCACACCGCAGGGCAATGAAGTCCAACCCTCAATTTCCGGCTGCTTGGCTCCGCCGGTCCGCGACCAGACGAATTCCGCACTGCCGCCGCCGACATCGAACATCAGAGCATGGTCCAGCGATGAATCTAGTAGCGGAAAACATCCGGTCAGGGTCAATTCGGCCTCTTCACGGGAACTGATGATCTCAATATGGATGCCGGTTTCTGCGCGAACCCGGTTCAGAAATTCACCGCTGTTGTTGGCTGATCTGGCGGCCTCGGTCGCAACGCAGCGAGCATGAGAAACGCGTCGCCGCTTCATCTTTCCGCCACAAATTTTTAGAGCGTCGATCGTGCGGTGGATTGCCTCCTCCGACAACGTACCCGCACTGGTGACGCCTTCGCCTAAGCGGACGATACGCGAAAATCCGTCTATAACCTTGAAACCACGCGAAGAGGGTTGGGCAATCAACAACCGACAGTTGTTGGTCCCCAGATCAAGCGCTGCGAAAACACGTGTGTTACGACGGGCCCTTCCTCCGCCGCCCGTTTTACCACGTCCATTCGCCCGACGTTTATTTTTCTGTGGCGGCGATGCCGACACGCTTCCTCTCCAACGCGTCCCGCCTCGGGCGGGTAGGACACGTATGTTTTTTCAGATAGGTCGACTATATCGGTCGATAATTAGATTGCGAAGTAATTTTTCGAAAAAGCGGAATGCTCCATTCACTCCAACAACGGAAACGGTCTGTTAAACCCCGAATACCTATGTTATCAAGCGCCGCCGGAAAACGGACCGGCCCCTTCACCAGTGGGGAATAGTTTAACGGTAGAACGAGCGGCTCTGACCCGCTTAGTCCTGGTTCGAATCCAGGTTCCCCAGCCAAACTTTGCATAGAGAAATATGAACGATTTGCCGCCTTCTCTGTCGGATCCTTGAATCAATGGAATTTTTCGACATATATTGAATCGATATATGGTTAAGGTGTTACGTTGGACGTCAAAACTCTCTGTCTGGGGATGCTCTCACGCGGATCAGCTACCGGTTATGAGATCAAGAAACAATGTGAAAAAGGGCCGTTTGCCTATTTCTATGCCGCCGTTTTCGGATCCATCTATCCCGCCCGAAACGCCTTGCTAAATGACGGCCAAATTTCCGTTAAAGAAATCGGACAGAACGGTAAACCACCGAAAAAAGTATATTCGATATCGGTATCTGGACGGCAAACACCGCCTGCTCCGGACCGGCTTCGATCCGACTTGCTGTTTATTTTTTTCTTCGGACAGTTCCTGCCGGCAGGGGGTATTGATATACTCATCGGTGACAGGATCACGTGGTTGCGCAACCGACAGGCTGAAATGGAATCTTTCCGGGATGTGGACATCCCGGCCGGTTCATCCTTCACGCTGGGATATGGCCTGGCCGTCTACGAAGCCGTCGCCAACTATCTCGAAAACCACAGCCACGAATTGGTCGGCGCATCGCTGCGAAACGAAGCAGCGTCCAAAAACGGGATTGCGACAACGGAACCCGAAGGAACCCTGTCATGAGGTCATCAATTTTCATCGCCGTAGCCATCGCGGTTGCCGCAACGGCCTGGATCGCCTCGGGTCAGTTCGGAGACACTGAAGGAAACGCCTCCAGCAGAAATCCCCGGGTATCAGAAAAACCCGTCGACGCGCCGCTGATTTCGGTCCGTGTAAAAGCCGTTCAGGCCCAGACGCGAACGGGGTACGTACTGTTAAACGGACGCACCGAGGAATCCCGTCGCGTAACCCTTCGCGCTGAGACTCGGGGGCCTATCGTGGACGTGCCAGGCGAAGAAGGCCACACGCTCGAAGCCGGCGACGTCATTGCCCGACAGAACGTGGAAGACCGCAAGGCGCGCATGGCGGAAGCCAAGGCATTGGTCCGCCAAAGGGAAATCGAATACAAGGCAGCCGCGCAACTCGCGAAAAAAGGTTTCCGGTCGGGCACAAAACTGGCCGAAGCCCGCGCCAACCTGGATGCCGCTCGTGCCAAGACGAAGGGTATGAGCATCGACCTGTCTCGCACCACCATCCGCGCACCGTTCAGGGGCGTCTTGGAAACGCGGGACGTCGAAAAAGGCGATTTCGTCAAAGCCGGCGACAAGATTGCGTCCTTCGTCGATCTCGACCCCATTCTCGCCGTCGGATATGTTTCCGAACGAGATGTGGGGGCCTTGGGGGTCGGGCGCCCGGGCCGGGTCACGATGATTGACGGCACCGTTATCGATGGAACGGTTCGTTACATCGCCTCTGTCGCCGACAAAAAGACCCGATCCTTTCGGGTGGAAATGCAAATACCGAACCCCGACCACCGCATTCGCGCCGGACTTACTGGCGAGTTGACCCTCCCACTGGCCGAAATTTCCGCCCATTTGATTTCACCCGCGGTTCTGACGCTCGCAGATGACGGGCGGATCGGGGTGCGGATCGTCGATCCTTTAGATATCGTTCGCTTCGTTCCGGTCAAGATACTTTCCAACACCCCTGATGGTCTCTGGATTGCCGGACTACGCAATCGCGACCGCCTGATCACGGTAGGCCATGAATACGTAAAGGCCGGACAGAAGGTTCGGCCGGTGTCGGTAGCGACCGTCGCCGGATCCTGATATGACGATCATCGACGCCGCACTTTCACGATCGCGCACTGTCATCTCAGTGCTTTGCCTACTGCTGGTCGTCGGGTTCTCAACCTACGTCAATATTCCCAAGGAAGCGCGGCCGGACGTCAATATCCCCATCATATACGTCTCCATGTCATTGAAGGGAATATCTCCGGAAGACGCGGAGCGACTGCTAGTCCGCCCGATGGAAGCCGAACTGAAATCCATCGAAGGCGTCAAGGAGATGCGTTCCAGTGCCTTTCAGGGCGGGGCAAACGTACTGCTCGAGTTCGAAGCGGGCTTCGATGCAGACGAGGCGCTGAACGACGTCCGCGAAAGAGCGGATATCGCAAAGGCTGACCTTCCAGACGACGCTAAAGAACCCGTGGTGGAGGAAGTCAATCTAAGTCTTTTCCCGATCATCATCGTCACGTTGGGCGGCGAGGTCCCGGAACGCACGTTGTTGAAGATGGGCCGGGACCTGCAGGAAAAGATCGAAGACATTGGTGCGGTTCTCGAAGTCAAGATCGGCGGCGACCGCGACGAACAGGTCGAAATCGTGATTGATCCCCTGTTGATCGATTCCTACGGACTAGATCCGCGAAAAATACTGGACACCATCAGCCGCTCCAACCAGTTTATCGCCGCCGGCTCACTGGACGGCAACGCAGGAAGTTATGCGGTCAAGGTTCCCGGACTATTTGAGAACCTGAACGACATCCTGAACATGCCGCTGAAAACCAGCGGCGATTCCGTGGTTACCGTGCGCGATGTCGCGACGGTGCTGCGTAGCTTTGAAGACCGGAAAACATATGCCCGGCTGAACGGGCAGCCGGCAATTTCGCTGGAGGTAAAGAAGCGAACCGGCGAAAATATCGTCGAAACCGTGAATGCCGTGAAAGCGCTCGTCGAAGAACAGCGCAAGAATTGGCCTCCGGCCATCTCAGTCACGTTCTCCGGCGACGATTCAAAGAATATCCGCGACATGCTGCGCGATTTGCAGAATAACGTATTGTCAGCGGTTGTTTTGGTGATGATCATCATCGTGGTGGCGCTTGGCATTCGCACCGGCATTCTGGTCGGCATCGCGATACCCGGGTCCTTCCTGACCGGTATTCTTGTTCTCGGCGCCTTCGGCTTGACCGTGAACATTGTTGTACTGTTCGCGCTCATCCTGTCTGTCGGCCTCCTTGTGGACGGCGCGATCGTCGTCACGGAATACGCCGACCGCAAGATGATCGAAGGCGTGCCGCGCACCGCAGCGTATGCGGAAGCAGCCAAGCGGATGTCTTGGCCCATCATCGCCTCGACCGCGACCACCCTCGCCGCCTTCCTGCCGCTCCTCTTCTGGCCGGGGACTGTCGGCGAGTTCATGAAGTTTTTGCCGATTACGCTGATCGCCACGCTGACGGCATCCATGGCGATGGCGCTGGTATTCGTCCCCACCCTCGGCGCCCAGATCGGCCTCCCCGGGGCGAAAGACGTCAAGATCGTGTCCCGCATGGAAGCCATGGAAACCGGCGATATAAACAGCGTCGGAGGATTTACGGGGTTTTACATCCGCTGCCTACGGACCGTATTGAACCACCCGGCGAAGTTTGCGCTGACGGCGGTTGTCGCGCTCGTCGCCGCCTGGGTGCTCTACACCAATTTCGGACGCGGCTTCGAATTTTTCCCCAAGGTCGAACCGGACCGTGCGGTGATGAAAGTCTTTGGCCGGGGCAACATGTCGGTAGACGAAAAGGCCCAGCTGGTGGGCGAAGTCGAATCCAAGATCCTAGATCTTCAACGCGAACGCGGCGAATTGAGCGCGGTCTATATTCTTTCCGGCAAACAGCAACGGCGCGACGATGCACCCGCCGACATCATCGGGACGATCAATCTCGAATTTTCCGACTGGGATACACGTCGGTCCGCCGACGAAATTCTCGCCGATATAGTCGACCGGACGAGGAGCCTTGCAGGTATTTACCTGGAAACCTCCAAAGAAGAAGCCGGTCCTCCCATCGGGAAACCCATCCATATTCTGGTGACATCCCGCTCGCCCGAGAAAATCTCGCCTACAGTCGCCCGCATTCGGGAACAACTGAACAGCATGCAGGGCCTTAAGGACATCGAAGACGGCCGGCCCGTTCCGGGCATCGAATGGGAGATGAAAGTCGACCGGGCTCAGGCTGCGAAGTTTGACGCCGATGTCGCGGTCGTGGGCAGCATTGTGCGTCTGGTCACCAACGGGCTGAAAGTGACCGATTATCGCCCGTACGACGCCGATGACGAGATCGACATCGTGATCCGGTACCCATCCGACAAACGCACACTCGACCAGCTTGACCGCATCCGCGTCCAGACGCCTAAGGGGCTGATCCCACTCAGCAACTTCATCAAACGCACACCCAAACAGCAGACGCGTGAATTACGGCGTACCGACGGAAAGCGTTCCATGACCGTGAAGGCTGATCTGCTGCCAGGTATTCTTGCCGACAACAAGGTTCGTGAGATCCGGTCCTGGGTGGAAAATGAGGCGAATTTTGATCCCGACATTACCATCGTGTTCAAGGGTGAGGATGAGAAACAGAAAAGGGCCGGTGCCTTCCTCGGCCGCGCCTTTGGAATTGCGTTGTTCCTGATGGCCATCATTCTGGTGACCCAGTTCAACCGGTTCTATTCGGCGTTCTTAATCCTGACAGCCGTTATCATGTCGACCGTTGGCGTGATGCTCGGCCTGCTGGTGATCTCCCAGCCCTTTGGCATCGTAATGAGCGGAATAGGCGTCATCGCGCTGGCGGGCATCGTGGTCAACAACAATATCGTGCTGATCGATACGTTTGATCGCATCGCAAAATCCGCCGGATCCGCGCGCGAAGCGATTCTACGCACCGGTGCCCAGCGCCTGCGCCCTGTCCTGCTGACAACAGCAACAACGATAATCGGCCTACTACCGATGGTGACCCGGGTGAATATCGATTTTGTGACCCGAGAAATAACCATCGGCGCACCGTCGACCCAGTGGTGGCAGCAGCTATCGACCGCTATCGCCTTCGGGCTGGCATTTGCCACCCTGCTGACCCTCTTCGTGACACCATCGTTGTTGATGATCCGCGCGAACATTTCCGTATGGGTCGAACGGCGGCGGGCGGCAAAGGCGGAACTGGCGACTGTGGGATAATCACCGGAATTCGCTTTTTCGTTTTAGTCGTCGCTTGAACTGGTCGAACCTATTTGGCAAGCTCGTCGCATAATGAATAAAGGGAATAAATAGGTGCGGAACAGCCTTGCCGGTCAATTCTAAAACCCACCATTTTAGCAACCGCAACGGCTTTCGTATTCATTTAGAGTTTAGAAATAAAAACGGTCTGGGGAAGAAGGCCGAGACTTTCAGAACCATCCAGAGCGGTAGACTCTTTCTGATTTTCTATGCAGCACCTTCACTTTCCTTCTTCGACTGCAATATTGGGCGCATTAGCAAACGGCCCTGAGCGCGTCGTGTAAAGCAGGTGCTACTTCTTGACGTTCCTTTACCGAAGTCAGTAAACGTTGGGAAATTCTCCCGAGTAGCCGGATGACCTAACCATGCCCCTAGACATGTCAAACCAGCCGGAGTTGGCAATTCCGTTCGAATCCACCCGTGCCCTGCTTACCAAATGGCAGGCCCGGGACCCAGGCAAGACCGCTATTGTCGATCTGGACCAGAATGACAAATCGATTACCTGGGGCCAGCTCGCCAATGAAGCGGACAAGGTTGCGCAATATCTCTCCGACAATGGCGTGAAGCCTGGGGAAAAGGTCGCCGTTCTGTCAGACGAAAATATCGAAAAACTGATCGTCTGGATGGGCATCTGGCGGTTCGGAGCGGCGATCTGCCCGCTGAACGTTGAGATGAACGAAGTTCACTTGGTCGAAATTCTGGAAGGCATCAAACCGGCGCTGACCCTCTGGCACCACGAACTTGACGGCTCCAAGCTGACTGCGGGGCTAACAAACCCTGCCCTCAAGTTCGGTAACTGGAACTTAAAAAAGGGCGATGCCATCGACGCCGGGGAATTATTCACCCTGCTTGCGGGGTATCCGGATAGGGCCGGCGCCGATATTGAAAGTGAAAACAGCGCAGAGGATCTATCCTGCATCTTCTGCACGTCCGGGACGACTTCGAAGCCCAAGAGCGTCGTATACAACCACATGGCCTATTGGCTGAACGGGCTGAATACGCTCGATATGCTGGGCCTCACTGAAGACGATAAAACACTCGAATATAGGTCATTCGGATGGAACTCAGCGCAGATCCTTAGTCTGATGCCCTGGCTGCAGACCGGGTTGACCATGCATATCGCAAAACGCTTTTCCAGATCCCGTTTCTTTGACTGGATTCGCCATCATGAAATCACTTTTTCAGCAGGCGTGCCAACGGTCGTGAACATGCTCCTTAACGAGCCGCCGCCAGAAGACGAACGTGAAGTTCCATCTCTGAGGCTGATGACCTGTTCCACCGCGCCCCTGTCACCCGACCAGTGGGAGAAATTCGAATCCATGTATGGTGTCACCCTACTGCAGCTCTACGGCATGTCGGAAGCCGGGTGGATATGCGGCAACCGTCACTATCGTCGACAAATGGGAACCGTGGGGCCGCCCGCGAAACACCAGGAATTCATCATCGTGGACGGCAAAGGAAATCATTGCCCGCCGCAATAGGAAGGCGAGATAACAATCGGCGGCCCTCAAACCTGTATGGGCACTGTTTCACCCAAAGGGGCATTCGAAGATCTCTCGACTGCCCGGATCAAAACCGGCGACCTTGGCATTATGGATGAAGACGGTTTCGTCACAGTGACCGGTCGGACAAAAGATCTGATCATCCGGGGTGGGGTCAATATCGCACCGCTGGAAATCGATAATGTGCTGCTGAAGAACCCGGGTATCCGGGAAGCCGCCGCCGTCGGCGTTCCGGACAAAATTTATGGCGAAGAAGTCGTCGCCTACGTAGCCGTGAAGAACGGTGAATCGCTCACTGAGGATGATGTAAAAATTTGGTGTACCGACTCATTGCCCGATTTTAAAGCTCCCAAACAGGTTCATTTCCTCGACGATCTACCAAAATCAGACCGGGGTAAGGTCCTTCGCGACGAATTGAAGGATATCTGGAAAGCCGCGCAAAACTAATAAATCGAGGGTTTTCAGCGTTTTCCGTTGCCCGTTTTAGCGTTGTTTAACAGCTCCCGTAATAGCCATTAAGCCTATATACGGACGGAGATTAGGCGGACGGAGAAGTGTGGGCATCCCGGCACAAAACGCCCAAAACACGGAGACGCCAGAACAACAGGATTTACCTTCCCATGAGGTCCCGTTTTCCTTCCGCATCGTCGGACGCCCGTTTAAAGCCTGTGTTTAGGATGATGCCGGAGGGTCGCGCCTGACCGTTAGTTTTGACACGGGCAACCTCCCCTATAGCGCGGAAAAACAGCACGGGACGCCGGTCAGCTATGATGATGCTTAGTGCCGCCAGCAAGCTCTTCTTTTTACCCAGTATGCTGACCAATCTGCGCAAGATATCGGGGCTTACGTCAGAAACGCCCCACGACGCAGCAGACCCCAAAATACCACCACCTGCGTAGCGGCAACGCTGCTGCCATTCCTGGCGATGATCGCTACCTGTCTTGCCGGCCCATTGTTTGAAATAATAGGGAGGCTAGGCTCTAATTGATTTTCGGCAGGACAAATACCTGCCCGGGATAGATAAGATCCGGATCCCTGATCTGGTCCTTGTTCGCTTCGAATATTTCAGTATAGCGCAGCCCGCTGCCATAGGTATGGCGGGCCAGGCGCCACAGGCTGTTACCCGGCTGGACCAGGGCGACCGTACCCGGCGGCAGATTTCCCACCGGCGTCGCCCGCAGGAAGGGCAATTCAATACGCGCCAGGGTTTTCCCGTCCGAATCAACACTATCAGCCCGGAGCCGGTACAGCCCAGTCGGGACATTGGCTTCGGGTTTTAGCCGCCAGATTCCCCTTTCGTCGCCCCGGGCGCGACCGATAAATTTATTATTGAGATAGACCCGCACCTCAGTGCCAGGTTGCACGCGGCCGGACAACGCCAAATTTTCACCTCTCCGCCCGTAATCGATGGCATCGACAGCTAGACCCTTGCCGCCGACGCCGGCGGGCGTTTGGAGCACCACGGGTGCGTTACCTTCCTTTTTCGGTATGGCAACCACAAGCGAACCTGCAGGTTTTTCGGCTTCGCGGCACGACAGATCTTTGCCTCTTTCCGGAACGACAACTACCACTTTTCCCCCCGACGCCATTTCGGTTGCGTCGGGCAATTTTGCCGTAACAGTTAGCTCGTAGGTCCCGGCCGGCAGCGGCTGCTGGGGCACCAGCACCCACTTGCCCCGTTTGTCCGCCTTGACCAAGCCAGAGATCTTGTCCCCATGCCGGACGATGATCTCAGAATCAGGCGGCGCACGCCCCGCAATGACGGTGTCGCCCTGCGGGTTCACCCGAACGATATCGAAAGCTGGCGGGTTCGGCTTAGCAACAACCTTTGCTGACGATGACGGCGGTCGCTTTGCCATGGACGGAGGTTTCTTATTGGAAGATTTTGATGTCCGGCCGAACCGGGAAGCAGATGGTTCAGTTTTCTTTGCTGGCCGGCCCGACGCCGTTGAGGGGGGGCGGGTATTAGAAATGGCTAATGGCCCGGTTGCGATCGGCCGATCCGGTTCCCGGTCGATAAAGAGCGTAAGAATAATAGACGCCACGATAACCGCCGCGCCGGCTATTCCGACAATGAGGGGCCTGTTCACGTCATGCTACCGTTTTGAGCGTCCCTTTCACCCCCGAACATAAGGGTCTTCCGCGGAATCGCACGAAAAATATGCGCGTTTCCTCGCTTAGAGCGCATTCCGGACGGGTTTCAGGGATTTTAGATAATCCGCAATGGCGGCACGGTCAGCATCCGTCATTTTACCGGTGTTGTGCGCTATCACATCCGCCATCAGGGATCCGGCAAAATCGAAGTCCGGCGTTTGACCGGATTTCAGATATTCCACGATCTCCTCTTTCGACCAGCCTAGCCCGGTTTCCGGATCCGGGGTGATATTGGGCACGGATTCCCCATCCGGGCCAACCTTCGTGCCCCCCATCCATCGGTCGTAATCAAGCCCGCCAATAAAATTGCGAGGCGTATGGCATTCGCCGCAATGGGCCAGCGCGTCAGAGAGATAGGCACCCCGGTTAACAGATGCCGACATTGACGGATCGGGACTAAATTCGCCTTCGCGGAAGAACAACATCTTCCAACCCGTCTGCAAAAACCGCCAACTGAACGGAAACCCGGTATCGTGAGGGGTCGACGGACGGTCCACCGACGGCAGCGAGAACAGATATGCCTTGATTGCCCGGGCATCATCCGACTTCATTTTTGTAAAGGACGTATAGGGAAATACTGGAAAATAATGGGTGCCGTCCGGCCGCACGCCTTCACGCATGGCGCGGATGAAATCATCGTCCGACCAGTTGCCGATCCCGTGTTCTTTATGCGCAGTAATATTCGGCGGATGAAATGTACCGAACGGCGTGACTATAGGTGCGCCCCCGGCGAACGACCTGCCTTTCTTTCTGAAATCCGTATGGCAACTAGCGCAGCCGCCCGCAATCGTCAGATACCTCCCCTTGTCTACCATATCGACCTGTGCGATCGCCGGTCCACCAATTAGCATTGAGACCACTGCCATCAGAATCGAAAACAAACTCGAAGAACTGCTGGGCATCGTGTCATGTCTCCAGATATTAGAATCGGCGGTGCGTCGATGAAGTCCGATATTCTTGGTTTCTCTGGAACGGTCAAGTAATGCCTGTCACAATCATTTAATAATTGCCGGATTTCCATCAATGACCAGCTCCCACGTAAAATCGATATGCGTATTCTGCGGTGCGTCCCTGGGCGCCGATCCCGCTTTCAAAGATGCAGCGGAAGATCTTGGGGCCCGCATGGCGGCTCAGGGCATCCGTTTGGTTTTCGGCGCGGGCCACGTCGGGATGATGGGAACCGTCGCCGACGCGGTTCTGGCAGGCGACGGCGAAGCGGTCGGCGTGATCCCTGAATTCCTGCACGACAGGGAACTGGCGCATCAGGGTCTTACTGAATTGCACGTCGTCGACAGTATGCATACCCGTAAACGCATGATGTTCGACCTGTCGGATGCGTTTTTCGTGCTGCCGGGCGGTCTTGGAACACTGGAAGAGGCCTTCGAGGTGATTACCTGGCGTCAGCTTGGCCGGCATGAAAAGCCAATCGTCCTGATCAGCACCCGCGATTACTGGCAACCCTTTGCAGATCTGGTGGAGCGGGTCATCGAAGAAGATTTCGCCCACGGCAATCCCGACGATTATTTCTCTATCGAACCAACTCCGGCAGCAGCGCTGACCGCTGCATTCCCTCCTTAAAAAAAGCCTCCTCGTTTTGGAGGCTTTTTTTTGAACTTGGCTCCGATCACGCCCCCCAAGGGGTGATCGCTTCCTTCAGCGCAGCATATCCTTTGAGGAAACCAGGACGTTCGCCGCCATAGACGCTGTCGAACTTTTCCAGCGCATCGTCGAGCCATTTGCGAAGCTCGGCATTGTCGGGGTTGGCATCCAAATAGGCATCGCGGATCAGTACGAAGTGGATGCGGGGGTCGTAGGGCTGCTTGGTGCCGCCCATTGATTCGTCGCCATCCAGCAGACGTAGCAGCATCGCGTCGGCTGAACCCAGCGTCTGTTCATGGATGGGCGGGCCGTCCATACGATGCATTACCGAGGTCATGTCGCGGCCATTACCGGTGGAATACCCCATGTCGGACCATACATTTCCCATATCGACATCCTGGCCCAGATGCTTGGCGACCATGCCGCCGAAGGCGCGCAATGGGTCTGAGATGTCAGCCAGCAGATCGGTCAGCCGGTCACCGTCCAGGTCGGTCGCCAGCACGATGGTGTCGCGCTTTTCGATCAAATCCCAAACCAGCAGGCCGTAATTAGTGTCCGAGATGTGTTGTTCGATACGGCCACCCCAGTTTTCCATGCCATCCTTAAAGTCCGAGGGAAGGAGCGCGATTATCTTGTCGATCCGTTCCTTGTGTTCTTCATATGGATCAACCGCGTATTTGCGGCCGACTTCGAACTTTGTACCCTGGATCAACCAGGAATGCAGACCGGCATTGATGCCGTCTTCCATCGCCTGGGTCGGCTTTGTGGCCACGCGGCCAAGGCGGCCAGTTTCATTGACCATTTGCAGGAACAGGCGATTGGCATAGGCAAGCTGAACCCCGGGGGTGTTCATTTCAGAATGTACGATGCCCTGTTCGTTCACATCGAACACGGCCTTATTCTGCGAATACGGCAAACACGGCATGCAACGCACAACGGTAATAGGGCCGTATGGACGCACATTGCAGTAGACGCCCGCCTGGGTCCGAAGCGGCGCATTTGCCGATTTGCCCATCACGACGACCTTGCCGCCCTTGCCGTCATTCACATAGGCATCGCCCGCTGTCGACCATTTGATCGACGTGCACGGCATGTTACCGAACCAGCCCAGCGGCGCCAGTTCGGTATCGTGGCGGTACTGGGACCACATGGGCACCGCGTAGAACGGCAGGCCCAGTATATCTACCGCCGCGATGGTGCCGAGCAGCGCATAGGCGTCTGTCAGCGAATGGGCGACCGGGTTGACGTCGCCTGTGAAGTTTCCGCCCTGCCAGACGATGGCATCGTCATGGCCTTCAGGCTTGATATCGCCCGGTTCCAACATGTTGTCGAAAATACTGAATAGATTGCCGCCATCAGCTTCCGTGCGTGCAATGGACATAAGATCAATCATGGTCGGCATCTCCTGACAGATGTTCTGGTTGGTTTTGTTGATCATACGGGGCGCAGAAGGCTGCCGCCGCGAAAAGCGCCTTAAAATGATGGTTGGAAGGACCTCTGTAAAGGGCCGGATAGTCGCATCTTTGTTATTGTGAATCCCTAGTTTACCGCGCCTGCAACGGCTTCACCGATAGCATCGACAGCCGCCTGCGCTGCGTTGCCGTCAGGGCCGCCTGCCTGTGCCATGTCCGGTCGGCCACCACCGCCTTTTCCGCCGAGCGCCGCCGAGCCCACGCGTACGAGATCAACCGCGCTGACCCGATCAACCAGATCGTCGGTTACACCGACGACTATCGACGCCTTCCCGTCATTCACTGACACCACCACGGTGATCCCGGAGCCGATATGCTTTTTGATGTCATCGACCATAGGCTTTAATTCCTTGGCCGGAATACCGCTCAGTACTCGGGGAGCGTATTTCAGCCCAGCAATCTCGATAACGTCGCCCCCGCTTTCGGCTCCACCCCCAGCACCCGCGGTCGCCAACTTGCGGCGCAGGTCGGAAATCTCACGCTCCAGTTTCTTGCGTTCTTCCAGCAACCCGGAAACCCGCACGGGCACATCTTCCGTGCCAGTCTTCAGATCAAGCGCAACCTTGTTCAACAAAGTCTCCTGATCGGCGGCGAATTCCTCCGCTGCCGCACCCGCCAGGGCCTCGATACGCCGCACCCCGGCGGCAACAGCACTGTCCGAGACTATGTGAAAGAAACCAATATCGCCAGTTCGCGAAACATGCGTGCCGCCGCAAAGTTCGACAGAAAATTGTTCCTCGTCGCCTCCCATGGTGACGACACGTACTTCATCGCCGTATTTTTCACCAAACAGCGCCATGGCGCCGGATTCGATGGCTTCATCCGGGGTCATCAGGCTTGTATCGACAGGCGTGTTCAGCCGGATGCGCGCATTCACTTCTTGCTCGATGGCGCGTAAATCCCTTGCCTCAATCGCTTTGGGATGGGAAATATCGAACCGCAACCTGTCCGGTGCCACCATCGAGCCCTTCTGGGTGACGTGATCGCCAAGACGGCGGCGCAGCGCTTCATGCAGCAGGTGCGTTGCGGAGTGGTGGGCCCGCATCGACGATCGGCGGCTCTTATCGACTGTGAACTCCGCCGCATCGCCCAACGCTATGCGGCCATTCTTTACCATGCCGATATGGACATGCAGGTTGCCGACACGTTTTTGCGTGTCGCGAATCTCGATCTCCGCAGTTTCGGTTTTGACCGTGCCCGTATCTCCTTGCTGCCCACCGGATTCCCCGTAAAACGGCGTCTGATTGGCCACCAGTTCGATCTCTGCCCCTTCGGCGGCACTTTCCGTCTCAGTACCTTCAAGCAATAACGCGACAATTGTGCCTTCAGCGGTTTCGGTGGTGTAGCCGAGGAATTCGGTGGCGCCGGTACTTTCGCGGATATCGAACCACACACCGTCATCGGCAGCCGAACCCGAGCCGGCCCAGTGCTTGCGGGCTTCCTCGCGCTGGCGTTCCATCGCGGTTTTGAACCCCGCGGTATCGACCGCCCTACCCTGTCCGCGCAGCACGTCCTGCGTCAGGTCCAGCGGGAAGCCGTAAGTATCGTACAGGCGGAATGCGACCTCGCCATCCAGCGCTTCGCCGTCGCCCAGCTTGCCGGTTTCCTCTTCAAGAAGGCGTAATCCACGGCCCAGGGTTTCCCTGAACCGGGTTTCTTCCAATTTCAGGGTTTCGGTAATCAGGGCTTCCGCACGTTCCAGTTCCGGGAATGCCTTACCCATCTCGGTCGACAGCGCAGGCACCAGTTTCCATAGAAGCGGTTCCTCACAACCCATGATGTGTACGTGGCGCATGGCGCGACGCATGATACGGCGGAGTACATACCCACGACCCTCGTTCGACGGCAGCACGCCGTCGGCGATCAGGAAACTGGATGCGCGCAGGTGATCAGCAATCACCCGGTGGGATGCACGGTGCTCGCCGTCGGGCTCAACGCCGGACGCGCCCGCTGACGCCTCAATCAGGTGGCGCATCAAATCAATGTCATAATTGTTGTGTTGGCCCTGCAACACCGCCGCGATGCGTTCCAGCCCCATACCCGTATCGATGGACGGTTTCGGCAGCTCGTTTCGGGTATCCGGATCAATCTGTTCGAACTGCATGAAGACCAGGTTCCATATTTCGATGAACCTGTCACCGTCCTCGTTGGGGCTGCCTGGCGGACCGCCGGGGATGTGGTCGCCATGATCGAAGAAAATCTCAGAACACGGCCCGCAGGGGCCGCTTTCGCCCATAGACCAGAAGTTATCGCTAGTCGAAATGCGGATGATGCGGTCATCCGGCAGGCCTGCGATCTTTTTCCACAGATCGAACGCCTGATCGTCTTCGGAAAAGACCGTTACCAACAGCTTTTCATCAGGCAGGCCGTATTCCTTGGTGATCAGGTTCCACGCTAGTTCGATGGCGACATCCTTGAAGTAATCACCGAAAGAAAAATTCCCCAACATCTCAAAAAAAGTGTGATGGCGAGCGGTGTAACCGACATTCTCCAGGTCGTTGTGCTTCCCGCCGGCGCGGACGCATTTTTGCGACGTGGTAGCGCGGCTATAGGGTCGTGTTTCCAGTTCGGTAAAGACGTTCTTGAACTGGACCATTCCCGCATTTGTAAACAGCAGAGTGGGATCGTTATGCGGCACCAGTGGTGACGACGCGACTATTTCGTGGTCGTTCGACGCGAAGTAGTCGAGGAACTTCGTCCGTATGTCGTTTGCCGTCGATATCATTTATCCGTTCTCTCGCCCACAACCCTTTGTGCGAAAGGCGCAATTTTCGCGCGCTTTAGGGCCGCCCGGGTTTTAACGGTCCGGTCCTCCGCTGTCCAGATTTCTGCGTCCCTCGGAACCCAGAAACAACACCGCTTTAGCAGGAAACGTGGCAAAACGGGCCTCCAAAAGGAGGCCCGTTGCCGTCCGGGTTGGTCACGCCGGAGGACGCTCAGATTTCTTGATCGTCTCCGTCCTCATCATCCACGATCCCGGGTGGATCCGTCATCGCGGCCTCATTGAGAACACCGGCGTGTTCGAGAATTTCACGTTCTAGCTGGTCGGCTATATCGGCGTTTTCCAGTAGGAAGGATTTGACGTTTTCTCGCCCCTGCCCGATCCGCTGGTCGCCATAGGAAAACCAAGAGCCCGATTTTTCAACAATTCCAGCTTTGACGCCAAGGTCGACCAATTCGCCCATCTTGGAGATGCCTTCGCCGTACATGATATCAAATTCAATAGTCTTGAACGGCGGCGCCATTTTGTTTTTTACTACTTTTACGCGAGTCTGGTTGCCGACGATCTCATCTCGGTCCTTTATCGCGCCGATGCGGCGGATATCCAGACGCACGGACGAATAAAATTTCAGTGCATTGCCGCCGGTGGTGGTTTCGGGGCTGCCGAACATCACGCCGATTTTCATGCGTATCTGGTTGATAAAGATGATCAGGCATTGGGAACGGCTGATTGAGCCGGTCAGCTTGCGTAGCGCCTGGCTCATCAGCCGAGCCTGCAGGCCGACATGAGTGTCGCCCATTTCGCCTTCCAGTTCCGCCCGCGGCACCAGCGCCGCCACGGAGTCGATGACAATCACGTCGATAGCCCCGGACCGCACCAGGGTATCGGCGATTTCGAGCGCCTGTTCACCCGCGTCGGGCTGGGAAATGAGGAGTTCTTCTACATCGACGTGTAACTTCCGCGCATAGACGGGATCAAGCGCGTGTTCCGCATCTATAAAGGCGCAGGTGCCACCCTTCTTCTGAGCTTCAGCCACAATATGCAGCGCGAGCGTGGTCTTACCTGAACTTTCCGGCCCGTAGATTTCAACGATGCGGTCCCGCGGCACGCCGCCGATACCGAGTGCAATGTCGAGCCCGATAGATCCGGTGGAGACGGCTTCAATATCGACCGGCGCTGAGCCGTCGCCCAGCTTCATAATTGATCCCTTGCCGTGGGACCGCTCGATCTGGCTCAGCGCCGCCTCCAGCGCCTTCGATTTTTCGGCGTCAGATTTATCCATGTTGTCCCGTTCGACCACTCTTAGATTTGCTTCGGCCATCTAGCCCTCCTCCTTATTTCATACGGATCATTCAGGTGCAAACAAATGTAATGACTAAATGTACCCCTTTTGTTCTCATTATCAAGGATTATTTTAAGAAATTGAAAACGGACTGTTTTTGAAAACAAATTCATGTTTTGTTCTTAAGTTTTCCGGACATAGACGATATCTATGGCAAAGTATATCACAGCGCCGATTCGTGACGCCGTTGACCGGTGGGCGTGACGGCGGCAATAGTTATTTTCCGCAATACGAAAGCACCAACATGCACACCGACGCTCAGGGAAACGTCCTCACCACGGAAAGCGCGGAGGCAGCCGCACTGTTTTCGCAGGCGATTACCGATTTCATGGATTACCGCACCACACCGTCCGCACGGCTGAAAGAGGCGCTGGAGAAGGATCCGGACTTTGCGCTAGCGGCATGTTTCCGAGGCTGTTTCCTGATGATGTTAGAAAACCGGAAAATCCTGCCCCGGGTGCGGGAGACTGTGGATACACTGCGTAAGCAGACCAACAGCCTTACCCGGCGGGAACGCCTTCACATCGATGCACTGGGCGCGTGGGCCGATCTGGATATTCTGGAAGCCTGCCGGACCTGGGAAGAACTGCTGACCATCGCCCCGCACGATATCCTGGCGATGAAGCTGCATCACACTATGGCGTTCTATACCGGACGCAGCCAGGTGCTGCGGTCGGTCATAGAGGGCGCGCTCCATGCGTGGGATGAGACCGTTCCGGGCTATTCCGCGGTGCAGGGAATGTATGCCTATGCGCTGGAAGAATGCGGCGCCTATGACGAGGCCGAAAAATGGGGCCGCGACGCGGTGGCAAGCAATCCGAACGATTTGTGGGCGATCCACGCGGTCGGGCACGTACTCGACATGCAACGCCGATACGAGGAAGGCGCGGACTGGCTGAATTTCTCGGCAGAGGACTGGTCGGACCGAAACCCGTTCAAAGCCCATCTTTGGTGGCACTGCGCCCTTTTCCATCTAGGCATGGGCGATCCCGACCGCGCACTCAATATGCACGACGATCTGCTTCGCTCGATTAATTCTGATTCCTACGTAGATGTCTCGAACCAGGCATCGCTGCTGAAACGTTTGGAGATGCAGGGTATGGATGTAAGCACCCGGTGGGAGCTTCTTGCCGATCATTCGGCCACCCGGATAGATGATCACATCCTAACCTTCCGAGACGCCCATTTCTGCCTCGCCCTCGCCGCCGCCGGAAGAACAGAAACCGTCCGGGATCAACTTGCCTCCATGGTAGCCTTTGCGAAGGACAACGATGGCTGGACCGCCGAGGCGACTGCCAGCACCCTGATCCCACTATGCGACGGTATCGTCGCCTATGAATCGGGCGACTATAAGGCCACCTGCGATATCCTATGGCCGATGCGGAACGATTTGGCCCCGGTCGGCGGCAGCCACACTCAGCGCGATCTGTTTCGGCAAATCTTGGAAGACGCCGCGGTCAAGGGCAGTTGCACGGAGCTGGCACGCACACTGTTTTCAGAGAGACTGGCTCAGGTGCCGGGAGATGCAACGTATCAGGCGAAGTACGTCGCCCTGGGCGCGTAAGCACGTCTAATCCCCCGCCATCGGCCTATCGGCATCGAGAACCTCTTTGATCTTGGCGGCAGACAGCTTTGGGTTGAACGAGTCTTGGTTAAGCGGGCCAGCAGAATAAATTACATTGGGTCGAACGATACCAGTTCTTGGCCTTCCGACACCCGATCGCCGACAGCGAATTTCACGTCCGTCACCCTTCCGTCTGATGGAGCACGAATAGTGTGCTCCACCTTCATTGCCTCCACCGCCATCATCGGTGTTCCTGCGGCAACCACCGCCCCGTCCTCTACATGAACTGCAACAACCACACCCGGCATAGCGGCGAACAGAGAGCCGGCGTCGCCTGCGGCTGACGTACGGCGAACAAGCGGGTCGTCTATTTCAATCACAAAACGCCGGTCTTCGACGAAAAGGAATAAACGGCCACCGGCGCGGACGACATTCGCCGTCACCAGTAATCCGTTAGCATTCGCCTCGAAGCAATCGGGGGCTGACCATGCCCCTGAAACCGAAAGATTTTTGCCATCACAGGTAAGGCCTTTCGCCGACAAGGCAAATGACACCCGCTCACCCTCCTTCCCGAGGACAATCTTTCTGCCGGTCGCGCCACCGAGCCGCCAGCCGGATTGCGCCACCCAGGGAGAAAAGTCAGGGCTAATTACCGGTCGGGTGAACTCCGCCAAGGCCGCGACGGCGAGAAGGCCTTCCGGAACCGTCTCGGCGGCAGGGGCAAGTTTGTCTATATTCCTTGCAATAAAACTGGTGTCTAAACCGCCAGCCCGAAATTCACCACAATCGACCATCGCCCGCAAAAATACTTCGTTCGTGGCCGGGCCGGCGATGCGAATATCTGCCAAAGCCCGGGAGATCACCTCGCACGCCGAAGCCCTGTCTGCCGCAAAGGAAACGAATTTGGCAATCATGGGATCATAGTGAACCGTGACCTCGTCCCCCTCCCTCACACCGGTGTCAATCCGAAGGAAATCATTTTCAGGTGGGAATTCCATCAAATCGAGGCGCCCGGTTCCAGGCGCAAAGTCGTTGGCGGGGTCTTCCGCATAAAGGCGTGCTTCGATGGCATGACCGGTGCAAGCAATGTCGTCCTGAGATACGGGTAACGCCTCGCCTGAAGCGACGCGAAGCTGCCATTCGACCAAGTCGATCCCGGTGACGGCCTCCGTTACCGGGTGTTCCACCTGAAGACGTGTATTCATTTCCATGAACCAGACATCAGCATTGCCGTCCAGTAGGAATTCCACCGTGCCGGCCCCGGCGTAATCCACGGCATTCGCCGCCGCAATGGATGCCTCGAACAGACGCCCACGAATATCGTCGGTTAACCCCGGCGCAGGGGCTTCCTCGATCACTTTCTGGTGGCGGCGCTGGGCGGAACAGTCGCGCTCGAACAGGTGAACGACATTGCCATAGCTGTCGCCGAAAATTTGCACTTCAATATGCCGGGGGTTGTCCAGATACTTCTCGATCAGCAGCATATCGTTACCAAAGGACGATTTGGCTTCGCGCCGAGCCGACGCCAGCGCCTCTGAAAGATCCTCCGCTTCGCGGACAATCCGCATGCCGCGCCCACCTCCGCCCGCTGCGGGTTTAACTATCACCGGGTACCCAACTGCCTCCGCGGACGCCGTCAGCGCCGCCTCGTCCTGATCCGGCGCTGTGCACCCCGGCAGCACCGGTATACCCGCCTGGGCCATGATGCATTTGGCTTCCACTTTAGATCCCATGGCGCGGATGGCATCCGCCGACGGACCGATAAAGGCAAATCCCGCCGCGGTGCAGCCATCGGTGAATTCGGCGTTTTCCGATAGAAACCCATAGCCGGGGTGAATAGCCTGCGCCCCGGTCCGCTGCGCGGCCTCGATGATCGCCGGAATATTCAGATAGCTTTCGGCTGACGGGGCCGCACCGATACGCACGGCTTCATGCGCCATTTCCGCATGCCGGCTGTTTCGGTCGGCAGAGGAATAGACGGCGACGGTGGCGACCCCCATTTCCCGGCAGGTGCGGATCACCCGACAGGCAATTTCGCCTCGGTTGGCGATCAGTATCTTGTCAAACATATCCGGGAGGTTACAACAAAATCCCGACCACCGCGCCAGTCCTGCAGGTCACCATCACGCCTATCAGAGCGTATTTCGGGCCTAGGTAGACTATTTCGTTCTGCCGGTCGGGCGCCATCGCGCCAATAAGAGGGTACGGTGCGGAGCTTGACATTGGTCAGCGCCCTGACCCGGTCAATGGGTGGAGAATTCCCACCGAAGGCTCCTGACGAGTGTATGACGGTCTATCTATCTTTCTTTCTCAGCGCCTTCGGAAAACCGGAGCTCATCTGCGGCTCCTGTCGTTCAGGAATCAGCCACGGCAATTTGGGTCGGGTTAGTCCCTACATTCGGAAGACGCCGAATTTGGTCTCTCCGATAGGCGCGTTCAGCGCGGCGGACAGGCTCAACGCGAGAACAGTTCGGGTCTCCGCCGGTTCGATGATGCCGTCGTCCCAAAGACGCGCCGTGGCGTAATAGGGGTGCCCTTCGCTTTCATACTGGGTGCGGATGGGCTCCTTGAACGCCTCTTCCTCCTCGTCTGACCAGCCTTCGCCCTTCTTTTCGATCCCGTCGCGCCGGACAGTGGCCATCACGCTGGCCGCCTGCTCGCCGCCCATCACCGAAATGCGGGCGTTGGGCCACATGTATAGAAAACGTGGATCGTAGGCACGGCCGCACATGCCGTAATTGCCGGCTCCGAACGATCCCCCGATAATGACGGTTATCTTCGGCACCTGAGCGCAGGCAACCGCGGTGACCAGCTTCGCGCCGTCTTTGGCGATGCCGCCAGCTTCGTATTTCTGCCCGACCATGAAGCCGGTGATATTCTGCAGGAAGATCACAGGAACCCGACGCTGACAGCACAGCTCGATGAAATGCGCGCCCTTGAGCGCGGATTCCGAGAACAGTATCCCGTTATTGGCAACGACGCCCACCGGAATGCCATGGATGCGTGCGAACCCACAAATCAGCGTGGTGCCGTACAACTCTTTGAATTCGTCGAATTCGGATCCA